>Ga0210384_10000517_pt1 | contig 58750 bp, 45 predicted proteins | sample IncBWH2MmetaG_FD_160574 | JGI IMG/M metagenome (GOLD analysis project Ga0210384, IMG submission 160574) | Forest soil microbial communities from Barre Woods Harvard Forest LTER site, Petersham, Massachusetts, United States - Inc-BW-H-2-M | ecosystem: Environmental > Terrestrial > Soil >...
CCCTCGCCCCAGGTGGACTTTGGATACGACGTATCCGACTACGAGAACATTGATCCCATGTATGGGACCTTAGCTGATTTTGACGCAATGGTGGCGGAAGGCAAGAAGAAGGGCGTGCGGATCATTCTGGACTTTGTGGTGAACCATAGCTCGGACAAGCATCCGTGGTTTGTAGAGTCGAGTGCTTCGAAAACCAATCCGAAGCGCGACTGGTACATCTGGCGCGACGGAAAGGCGGATGGGCAGCCGCCCAATAACTGGATTTCGATCTTTGGCGGCCCTGCGTGGAAGCTCGACCCTCGTACCGGCCAATTTTATTATCACTACTTTTATGCGGAGCAGCCGGACCTAAATTGGCGAAATCCTGAGGTCCAAAAGGCGATGTTCGATGCGACCCGGTTTTGGTACAAGCGCGGGGTGTCGGGGTTTCGCCTGGATGCCGTCGATACCTTGTTCGAAGTGCAGGATTTGCGGGACAACCCGGTCTTAGACGGGAAGAACAAGTTTGGCGATCCGATGACTCAAGAAGTGTTCGATAAGAAGCTTCCAGAAGTGCATGACGTGATGAGAGGGTTGCGCAAGGTGGCGGATGAGAGTGGGGCGGTTTTGATCGGAGAAACCTGGACGCAAGACATAGCTGAGTTGAAGCAGTACTACGGTGAACATAACGACGAAATTCAGATGCCGATGAATTTCTTGTTTACGGAGGTCAATAAAGTTTCCGCGCCGGAGTTCCGCCGCCAAATTGCGGCGGCCGAGTCGACGGGGCAGTGGCCGGTTTGGGTGATCAGCAATCACGACATCGTGCGGTCGTACAACCGCTATGGCGACGGTCAGCACAACGACGCCATAGCCAAGCTTCTGGCCGGGCTGTATCTAACCTTGCGCGGAACTCCAATCATGTACTACGGCGAAGAGTTAGGAATGGAGAACAACACCCCCACGCGTAAGGAAGATGTGCAGGACCCGATTGGTCGGCGCGGGTGGCCAGAAGAAAAGGGACGCGACGGAGAGCGGACCCCGATGCAGTGGAGAGATGCTCCGAACGCGGGATTCTCGACGGCGAAGCCGTGGCTTCCGGTGCCGGACTCGTACAAGACCCACAACGTAGCGACCGAGCTGAAACATCATGATTCGGTCCTAAATTTCTACAAGCGCGTGCTTGCATTGCGACATGAAGACAAGGCACTGACTGAAGGATCGTACGTGGCGCTCAACGAGAATGATGCGAATGTCCTGGCATACTTGCGGAAGTATGAAGGTAGGGCCGTGCTGGTCGTGCTGAACATGTCCGGCGAGGCTCAGGAATCTATTGTGGATTTAGCGGCGCAAGGGTTGTCGAACGAGAAAGTACGCGATCTGGTGAACACAGCCAGTCACGCGAAACGGGGGAAGGCGGCGTTGAAGGTGACGCTCAAGCCGTTTGGCGTGTACGTGGGGGGAGTTAGCAAATAATGTTTGCATATGCAACCTGCCGCCAAATGTTGACTTGCGGGATCGCAATCCTGGAACCCGCATGCTTACAGGCGAAGCGCAATTCGTACAAGCTCCGCTAAACTATTGATTCTCTGTGGGACCAATCTTTGGGACGAGGGGCCGGAGGTTCGAATCCTCTCACCCCGACCAATTCAAATCGATTCCTGACTTCAGGGACTCGCAATCTTACCCATTCGACACTTTTGAACCGATCTGTTATGTAGGTAGTGTGAAGGCCCCCTTTTATCAACTACACGACTTGAGAGTGTTAGCGCGACGTTTCGACGTGTCCGCTCCACTTTCTTGCGCGAGCTCCATGTAAGATGATTCAATGACTAGCTTACAGTCGGCATTGATCGCCGTGTTGGCCATCGGGACTATCTGTTCTGCCGAGGACAAGGGCATCTGCCCTCCACCACCGTTCGGACCCTTGGCGCCCCCGAAGAAGCCCGCGCGTCCCCCATCCTCTTTTCCAGACAAAAAGTATTTCGGTACGGTGACATTCCTTGCCGTAATCAGTGACAAGGGTTACGTATGCAGCATCCGCGCGGTTCGCGGCATCAGCAAGGAAATCGACAACAAGACTGCAACTGATGTGCGAGGGTGGCACTTCGACCCAGCGCTGAAAGATGGGCACCAAGTGCCAGCAGTTATATATCTCGATGTCGGCTACTGGCTTACTAGCGCCGGAGAGATAGTCAGCGATCCACCTAAGCCACAATCGTCAGTCTCATCCGAGAAGACAGAAAACAAGCCTATTCACTGACAACAGATGGCTGCCTGAGAAGTGCAATACGGCACCAGTTGGCGAATCGTCGTTATTTCACCACCTATCGAGCCGCCTAATTAAGGTGGAGCATGAGCACGTCCGCCTGCGTCACAATTCGAAATCATCTGCCAGCGCCGACTAAACTTCTTACAACACACGTGCGCTGTGCTTAGTGTTGCATATTAGAAATCAGTGCACTCAAAATGAAGAACTCGTCGGTGGCAAACGTCGAACTTGGGGCGTATGCTTGGCGAGAAACTCAAGGATCCACTGGCAGTAAGAATTAAGGAGTTGCAACATGAAACGCTCAGGCTGGTTCCAAAACTGCAATATTCGGTTCTCCCTGCTACTCACCATAGTGTGTATCGCCGGAACAGCGCTCAACGCACAGGACCAGACAAATCTCCCTCCAGTCACGATAACGACAAAAACCAATCTTGTTCTAATACCCGCGGTGGTGGACGAAGGCTCGGGCAAACACGTTTCCGGTCTTTCGAAGAACGACTTTGAGATCGTCGAAAACGGCAAGTCGAAACCGATTGCGGTCTTTGAGGAAGTCAAAACTACTGCCAAGCGGATGGATCGCTCTCCCAGCCGGCCCGGCGTCTATACCAACATGCTGAGCAGCGACAATTCTCCCAAACGGCTGACCATCTTTGCACTCGACGCCGTGAACACCCCTTTCCTCGATCAGACCTATGCCCGGCAGCAGCTCATCCGCTTCCTCGCTCATCGCGTCAGTGCCCAGGAGCCGTGCGCGCTCATCAGTATTCAGGGCAATGGAATCCGCGTCCTGCATGATTTTTCCTCGGACCCGGCAGTGCTTGTTGCCGCCCTGAAAAAGGTGGTGGGACACCTGCCCGGGCTCACATTCACAGGGCAGGAGTTAGAGTCGCAGGGCAGCGATCCAACACTGTCACAGCAATCACAACTTGAGATCGAGTCCCAGACCGCCGCAGTTAACGACTTCGTGAGTGGCGCTGACCAGGCCTATGCCGTGGCGGCACAAAAGAACAATATCCTGGCTACACTGGAGACATTCCAGCATGTGGCAGAGGCTTTTGCTGGTGTGCCTGGCCGGAAATCCCTAATTTGGGTCACGGCTGGGTTTCCCTTCGGCCTCGATCCCACGACAGGGGCTCTCCTCGCACCGCGAGTATTCAGCCAGGGAAATACAAGTGGCCTAAATACCATGGATAGAACAGGCGGCCTGCCTGAACTGCCCTCATCCAATGAGATCCGGGCGAACGACGACCTAAAACCCCTAGCTCCTCTGTATGAGCGAACCATCCAGATGCTCAACGACGCCAATATCTCCGTTTACCCAGTTGACGCTCGCGGCTTGGTTGTTTATTTTCCGGATGCTACTACCCACAAGATCGCTGGCTTAGAAGCCTTTAACAACGCTCTGTTTGAGGCTAGCCGCGAGACTATGGTGGGCTTCGCGGACATGACGGGCGGGATAGCCTTCTACAACCGCAATGACCTTGACGCTGCCTTCGCCAAGGCTGCTGACGATTCTGACAGCTACTACATGCTGGGCTATTACCTCGACAAGAATGCGAAATCGGGCTGGCACAAATTGCAAGTGAAGTTGCAACACGGCGGCGGCCATGTTCGCGCCCGCAATGGATTTTTCGTTACGCCGGAATCGCGCCAGAGCGATACGCGCAAGACGGACATAAAGCTGGCCCTCGCTTCTCCCCTGGACTACACCGGCCTTCCGGTGAGCGTGCGCTGGATGGGAACGCAGCAAGCTGGGGGTAAGAAGAAGGTGAGTCTCGAACTTGTCCTGGCACCCAGCGCCGGCGTTGTGGATGAGGGCAACAACAACCACTTAAATCTAGAGATGGTAGCCGTAGCCAGGACAGCCAAAGGCGAGCCAGTAGACCAGTATTCGGAACATGTGGAAGCAAACCTCAAGCCGGGTGACATGCCGACACTGCACAAAGACGGCATCAATTACAACAACAGCTTGCTGGTCCCGCCGGGAGAGTATAGCGTGCGTTTCGTCGTGCGTGACAATCTCACAGGACGGCTGGGCAGCGTCATCGCGCCGTTGAAAATCGCGCCTTGAGTCGGGTTGGGAGCGCGGCGAGGTTTGTTGTTCATAGGTTCTGGAACCCGAGCATCGCGGTATCATCTCACCTGGGTTCCTATCCCACAGGATAGCCGGAAAATACCTGTATCCTTCTACTATGAAACGAGCCAACCTAGGTCCTGTCGTGTCGGTTTCTCTTCTTGTCGCACTGTGCGGTTTCGCACTGTTGGCAATTTTCCTTGGCCCTCGCCTAGTTGGTTACGAGATATTGCGGAGCATGCGGCACGGCCAACCTCAATTGGCAATGGTCCCTCAGCCATTGAAGGACACCACGGCAAGCTCTGCGGAGGGGATGGCCTTTTCACGATTCGGCTATGAGTTCGAAATCCCCTGGAAGGACCTGTCCAAAATCAACGATTACAAAACTGCAGCATCCATTTTTTTCAAGTCAGGCCGCGTCGTGATGTTCATGGATCCTAAACAGCAGATAGACCGAATCAAAATCATGAACGAAGAAGCCGCCAAAAAGGGAAGAGACCTTCAAGCTGTATTTGGATCAGAAATAGTGGCTTCGAACTACCAGTTCGTGAAGGCAGCTTTGTCGATGACCCCGAACCAGGTATCAATGTTCAAGCCAGGTAACGAAGCGGCCCGGGATTTAATACTTCTTGGCAACAAGGGGACCGAGATTGTGAATGCAGAATCGGGTCTGTATTCGGTGGAAGCCAACGGGTTTCGGGGGTTCCAAAAAGGCGACCCGTCGCGAGGCGAAGGTAGAACCCTCTTGGAGCTGTTCGATGACCAGGATCACGAACTCGTGCTTATGATTTCAACAGGTAATCGCACTACGGCACCAGTGACGCAGGCGGATGTAAACTGCATTCTTCAAACGCTTCACCCATCTATTGAGGTGCACTGATCGCGAAAGCAACCGCTCGATCCGGCGGTGACTACCCAATTTTCCAACCCGCCGCTGCTTTCAGTGGGGCGTTGCGTACAGGGAACTTGTGTCCTCCGCTTGGTACTCCCGCTCCCCGGCCTGCAACTGAACGTCACCGCCATACCAGGATTCTGATTGCGGTTGGGGGTTCCCACTCCAACTGACCTTGAATTTGCTCACCAAGGAATGCAGGCTGGTGGCAAGGCTGGAGAGTTCATTTACGGCTTTGGCGGAATCTCTCGCGCCCGATGCCGTGCCCTGCGTGATTCCGGCGATTTGTTCGATATTCAGGTTGATTTCCTCGGTTGAGGCAGCCTGTTGCGTAGCTGCGGCCGCGATGGTCCTCACCATCTCGCCCACGGCTTCCGATGTGCTGATGATCTCCCTCAAAGCCGCGCCCGCCTGGGTCGTCGATTCCACACCCAGCTTCGCTTGCTGAGTGCCCGATTGCATGGCTAAGCCCGCGCTCTGCGTTTCTGTCTGAATGCTTTGAATCTTGTCCGCTATTTCTTTCGTCGCTTTGCGAGTACGCTCCGCCAGCTTACGTACTTCATCGGCGACTACCGCGAATCCCCGGCCTTGTTCCCCCGCGCGAGCGGCTTCGATGGCGGCGTTCAAGGCCAGCAGGTTCGTCTGGTCGGCGATGTCGTCGATCACTCCAATGATCTCGCCGATCTGGTGGCTGCTCTTTCCAAGTTCCTCGATCTTCTTGGCGGTCTGGCCGACCGAATCGGCAATCCCGCGCATTTTTACCAGAGTATCTTCGACAATCATCCCACCCTGCCGTGCCGTGTCCGCTGCTTTCCGCGAAGTTTCGTAGGCTCGGTTGCAGCTCTCAGCAACTTGCGTCACGTTCGAAGACATCTCCTGCATCGCCGTGGCGACCTGGCCTGTGCGTTCGGTCTGCATCTCTGCACCCTGCGCCTGTGCGGACGTATTGGCGGAAAGCTCCTCGCTCGCCGTCGCAATCCTTTCGATACTGATGGAGACCGAGCCAATCATTTCGCGCAGATTCGTCTGCATTTCATTGACGCTGCGGGCCAGCTCGCCGATCTCGTCTTGGGCATGAACGGTCAAGTCTTCGTGGGTCAGGTCACCGGCGGCAACCTGCCGCGCCACGAGCGCCACTTGTTGGACGGGCCCGGCGATCAGCCGGGTTGTGAACACCGCCAGAAAGAGACCGAGGCCAACGGTGCCTAAGCTCATGCCGACAACCCACCATTGCGAACTCTTGTAAGTATGGGCGTTAGCCCGGCTCGCATCTTCCGCACCTTGAACTTTCAGGTCGAGCTGCGCCTGGACGTCGTCCATCGCCTGCGAGAAGTTTCCTTGCGCCGTCCCCAGTACTTCGGCAATCGCGTCCGGTGTCTTCTTGTTGCCGATCATGGTCAAAATGGTTTGCGATTCTGACTTGCATTGTTCGATATCCTGCCGGATCGCGGCCAGAAGCTTGCGTTCTTCGGGGGAAGCGGCTTGCGGTTCGAGTTCCGCGATCGCCTTCTTGACCTCCTCCATCCCCGTTTCCATCTTGGCCGTCCGCAGTTGGCGTTCGTCAGGATCCTCGGTGAAAACGTAAGACATCTCTGAAATGCGGTATTGGAACAATCCTGCCTTAAGCTCCGACAGACTTTGCATCGCCGGGATTCTGTGCTCGGTAATATCGACCGTAGCGGCGCGGATCGCAGCCAGCTTGACAACGGCGAACACTGCCAGCAGAACCGTCAGCGTCAGCACGCTCATATACGAAATAAGCTGCTTGTCGCGTATCTTCCTGTCCAGGAACCACTTCACTTCGGTCCTCCTGGTCCTCCGCCTAAGCCCGGGACACACGGGCTCACGCGGGCGGACCTCCACTCGTAATCTATCGGCAGGAACTGAAGATTTCAGCAGTAGCGAGGGGATCGAATGGACGCTGAACGATGGCTGGCGGTGGCCAGGAGGAGTACCCTACAGTTTGAGTCTGGAACGCACATGTAGGGGCAGGCGCCCTCGCCTGCCCACGTGTAGAACATCACTACTCTCCGGCTTTCTCCAAGCCCACATTGCCAACAACTGCGATGCCTACTTACTATCGCCGTCGTGATCCCTGTCTCCAGCAGACGCGGCTTGGTGCGCCTGCGCCGCTCTGCTGATCGTCACTTTGTCCTGGGGCACGGCCGACCCCTGGCTTTGGGGATTTGGGTTACGTTGCGCGTTATCAATGGCTTCAATGTTCTGGACTACTGAGCTGGAATGGATCGCCTGCACTGCATCGATGGCCATGAGTGCACCTCTGCTAACCTCATCGGCCAATCGTGCCAGAACTTTAGGCCCTTTCGCGTGAGATTCGTATCGGGGCACATCTTTCGGCGCAGAATTCGGGATTTCGCTCCCCAGCTATCGCTCCCGGAAATGAAAGGTAATCCGCCCGGTGAATTCGCGCGGGCGGCCCACGTGCGTCCCGGAAAAAATGCTGCGGAAGTTGTAGAGGTAGAGCCGGTCGGTGAGGTTGTTGACGCCGAATTGCAGTCCGATGGGATGGGAGGTTTCGTGCATCAACTCATACCCGGCCGCTGTGTTGAATAATGCGCGCGGCTTGATGCGGCCGCGGTTGAAATCGAGTTCCGCGGCAATTCGGGGATCGATTTCACCGCTCGTAGCATCGCTGGGATCGATTTCGGAGGGGACGCCGCTATCATATCGCCCAGTAAACGTGGTCCAGAAGCCGGATTTGTGAGCATACGTCACGCCGAACTGGCCCTCGTTGCGCTCGTCCTGGTCGCCGGGAAATTTCAAATTTGGAGTGAGCTGATTACCGGAACCGATGGGCAAGCCTCCGGTAATGGGTGTAGTTCCCACCGCTTTGGAATTGGCATAGCTCAAGTAGCCGCCAAGTCCGTGATAGGCGCGGACATCGAGGCGCACTTCCAGGCCGCGGACATCGCCGCGTGCGATGGTCAGCGGGAAAACAATTCCGGTCTCGAGAAACTGCTCGTCGTCGGAAAAATTGCGCGCGTTTTTAACATAGCGGGTTACGTCCAGCCGGATGTGCTTGGTGATTTGCTGCTGCAAACCGACCTCGTAAACGTTTTGCCATTCCGGCGGAACCGGGCCGTAGTGCAGGCCGGGAACGAATACCGCGGCCGCAGGCGCGGAAGACAAGAGAAGATTTTCGATGGGTGGAGTCTGGAACATCCGGTTATAGGAACCTCGCACCACTGTCCCGGTCTTTTCGAAATAATACGCGACGCCTATACGCGGGCTGGCGGCGGCGTTCTTGGCCAGTAAGCTGTATTTGTCGAGGCGAAGACCAAGATCGAGTGTGAGATGGCGCACGCGAATGCGGTCCTGTGCAAAACTTCCCACCTCATAGCCGTTACGGCTGCTCTCGAAGCGGAACGGATTATCAATCGGAAACTGGGACGCTGGATTCGTAGGATCGTTCAGGATGGCAGGATCGGTTGCTGCAAGCGCGAAATTTTCATGCAGGCCGAGCCGGTGCGATTGCACCCCAATTTTGAAGGAATGGCGGCCCCACTCGTGGCTGAGGCTCGCGTGCAGGCCCTCCGTCTCCGTGCGATCGTGCAGGCCGATAAAGTAGGGCGTGCCGGTGAGGTTCGGGTCGAGGAATCGTCCAATGCTGACGCGATGGTACACCAGCAACTCACTGACGGTGGTGTTGTTGAACAGGTGCGTCCAGCCCAGCGATTCAGAGTCGTCGCGGCGCTCCTGGCGCTGTTTCTGGCCCGCATCCTGCTGGTCGGCAGTGTTCGCAACCTGGAAGTCCGTGCCATTCGTCGAGAGATTCAGATGAAACGTATCGTGCTCGGAGGGTGTCCAGTCGAAACGGGTGAAGAGCTGAACAGCACCGCCGGCGTTGTGCTGACTCTCAATTTCCGGAGGATCCAGGTAACGGCGGGTGCGGTTGGTTTGCGTGCTGAGGAAAACACCAAGCTTCTTGTGGAGATTTCCGCTGACTTCAAGATTCGCGCCGCCACTATCGAAGGAACCACCGAACAGCGAAAGCGACCCATTCCAGGGCACGTTCAGGCCGGACTTCGTGTCCACCGTGACCACCGCGGAAGTGCGCCCGGCAAACTCCGATGGCAAATTTCCCGTCACAATATCGGAGGAGTGCAGGTCATCTTCGTCCAGCGCAGTGGAAAATACGCCGGACATATTTTCGAAAATGGGGACGCCATCGACGACATATTGCACCTGGCCTTCGGAACCTCGGACGTGCAGGCGGCCATTCTCCTCGGGTACAACCCCGGGAACTGTTTCCAGCAGGCTCGACATGGCGACTTGCGGCTGCGTGCTCGGACTACGCTCGACTTCTTCCTCTTCTATTTCGTGATGGGTGGTGGTTGACGCGGTCTCAAGGAGCGGAGCGCGTTCGGTTACGGTCACAGATTCTTTCGATTGCGCCAAGGCCAATTGCAGATTCAGAATCAGCGGGACGCTGGAGCGCAGATGGTCCGTGCGTGCCGCCGGCTGAAAGCCTTGCGCTTCGGCGGTGAGGGTGAATTGGGCAAACGGCACGCTGTTGAAAGTGTAGCGGCCCTGGTCGTCCGCAACGGTGGTCACGGAGTACCCTGAAAGTTGACTGCCCAGCCTAACGACGGCATGCGGAACGACCGCGCCAGTGGGGTCGGTGACAGCTCCGCGCACAGTACCTACGCCCGCATGGGCCATGCCGGACAACGTCAAAGAGAACCAGACAGCGAGGATAACGAAACGAGTGCGAATAAAAGAAGCTTCCATAAAGATATCAACCTGGGTCCAACCAGATTCCCCAATTTTACAAGACCGGTTCCATGCTTCGGTCTACCAGACCTGCCAGCGTAGGCCCGGTTGTTAGATGCGGCGTTGCGGTATCTTAAAAGTTCTGTAAATTTTAGCGGAGAAGGCACGTATTTGCACTGTTCCCGCTGCACTTCGCATGGCTGGCGTTTTCCATTCGCGCTGTACTTAAGCCGCTAGTCATTGCATTCTAGAGATTCAAGTATTTCAGACACTTAGATGATCCAGCTCACAGGCGCAGGTAAGCGGTTCGGTCACAAGCTCTTGTTCGAGGGCACGGATTGGCAGATCAATCCGCGTGATCGCGTTGGCTTGGTCGGAGCCAATGGCACAGGCAAGACGACGATGCTGCGTGTTCTGGCAGGGCTGGAAACACTGGACTATGGCAGCCACCAGGGCATGAAAAGCATCTCAGCGGGCTACCTGCCACAGGATGGACTGGCGCTCAGTGGCGACACGGTTTTTGCCGAGTGCATGAAGGTTTTCGCCCAACTGCACGCCATGGAACAGGAGATGGAAGCTCTTTCCCACAGCCTGGCGGAACTCGATCCGGAGGGCGTGGAGTACACGACGGCGTCCGAACGCTTGCATCGGTTGCAGGACGAATTTCGCATGCGCGATGGCTACTCGCTTGAAGCCAAGGCGGGAGCGGTTCTCGGCGGCTTGGGCTTTCGCAAAGAAGACTGGACGCGGCGCACCGAGGAATTCTCCGGCGGGTGGCAGATGCGCATTGCGCTGGCAAAACTGCTGCTCCAGCAGCCCAATCTGCTGTTGCTCGACGAGCCTACGAACCATCTCGATCTCGAAGCGCGCAACTGGCTGGAAGACTATCTGCACAACTACCCGCACGCGTTCGTTCTCATTTCCCACGACCGCTTTTTTCTGGATGCTACCGTTGACCAGATTGTTGAAATCTGGAACAAGCGCGTGTATTTCTACAGCGGCAATTACGCCAAGTATTTGGACCGGAAAACACAACGCTTCGAGCAACTGGAGGCGGCGGCGAAGAATCAGCGCGACCGCATCGAGCAACTGGAAATCTTCATCAACCGCTTCCGCTACCAGGCAACCAAAGCCAAGCAGGTGCAGAGCCGCATCAAGGAATTGGAGAAGATCGAGCGCATAGAGCTGCCTCCCGAAGAAAAAACAATTCACTTCACGTTTCCGCAGCCCAAGCCCAGTGGGCGCAGTGTGGTCGAGCTTGTGGGCGCGGGCAAAAGTTACGGAGCCAAAGAAGTTCTGAAGGACGTCGATCTGGTGATCGAGCGCGGCGACCGGGTGGCCCTGGTGGGAGTCAACGGTGCAGGCAAATCTACATTGATCCGGCTGTTGGCAGGCAAAGACCCGCTCACGGCCGGCGAGCTGAAGCTTGGCCACAATGCGGAACCAGGGTACTTTGCGCAGGATCAGTACAAAGAACTCGACACCGAGGCACGTGTGCTGGAGGATCTTGGCCAGTTCTCTCCGGTTTCAACGCAAACCGAATTACGCAATCTGCTGGGCTGCTTTCTCTTCCGCGACGACGATGTCTTCAAGCCGATTGGGGTGCTCTCGGGCGGAGAGCGCAATCGTTACGCCCTGCTGCGGATGCTGCTGCTGCCCACAAACTTTCTGCTTCTCGACGAGCCTACCAACCACCTCGACATGCGCGCCAAGGACGTACTGCTGGATGCGCTGCTTAAGTACACGGGCACGGTAGTCTTCGTTTCACATGACCGCTACTTCATCGACAAGCTGGCGACGCGCGTGCTCGAAGTGGCGGATGGACACGTGCACGTATATCCGGGCAATTACGAGGATTACCTGTGGCGGAAGCAACAGGACGCGAACGAAGTGGGCACGGTGCCATTGCGTGAGGTCCATGAATCCGGTAGGGCCGCGCTTGCCGCAATTCCGAGCAATGGCAATGGTTCAGCCGCAACGTCGGAGACAGCCGACTCCAAAACCAAACGTCTGAACCCGATCAAACGCAAACATATGGAAGAACGCAGCCAGGAAATCGAGGAAGAAATCGCACGCGTCGAAGCCGGCATCGCCATCTGCGAGAGCGGCCTGCTGAACTTTGTGAGCGCGGAGGAAACCCGGCGCCTGAATCTCGACCTAGAAAGCAAGCGCGCGCATCTGGCGCAGTTGATGACAGAATGGGAAGAACTCGGCCAGGTGCTGGAGGGAGCGGAGTGAAGGATTCCATCTCCACGCCATCGAGCACACTCTACTACGTCCTGGCGATCCTGTTGGGGGCGGCTAGTGGCTACGTCAACGTGCGCGTTGAAGACCTGATGCTCACCGCGGTAATGGTGACGACCTTCGCTATGTTTCTAGCCTTCATGCGTCCGGAGCGTCCGTGGCGCTGGGCCGTGCTGGTCTCGGCCATCATTCCTTTGGGAGAAGTTGTTGCTTTCAAACTGACTGGGCAGAAGCTTAACCGGGCTGGGATTTCCGAAGCGATCCTGGCCGTACTGCCCGCCAACGCAGGCGCCTACGGCGGCGCGGCCTTGCGTATGGTAATTCGCGAACTGTGGCAGCCCAAGCCGTCAAAGTAAATCGGATCGATGGAGGCACGGGCGTCCTCGCCCGTGCCTCCATCGATCTTGCTCCCTTCCGCCTTTCGCGTACGCCTCATCCAGATAGCTACTGCAATCCACAGGCATTTGCAGGTATCCTCGTGGCATGGGAGCCTCCGTCACCGTGCTGGCCAGCGGCAGCCGCGGCAACAGCGCGCTGATCGCCAGCGCCAAGACTCGCATCCTCGTGGATGCCGGGGTCTCCTGCCGTGAGGTCACTCGGCGCTTACGGGTCTCCGGCGACGATCCCAGTTCGCTCGATGCCATCCTGATTACGCACGAGCACAGCGACCATGTGGCTGGCCTGCGCGTGCTAGCGAACAAATATCAAATTCCTGTCTTCATGACCGGAGCCACGCACCAAGCCTGGAAGCGGGAGGCGCGGGATTCCAAAGGTGAGCCGTGCAGTCTGGATAAGCTCGAAGTTTTCCACGCCGGACACAGCTTTGAAGTGGGTGACATTTCCATTACGCCATTCACCATCCCGCACGATGCCGTCGATCCCGTCGGCTTCACGTTGCGAGTCGAAGGCGTCAAAGTTTCGTTTGCCACCGATCTCGGCTACATTCCCGCCAGCGTCAAGCATCACCTGCGCAGCTCGGATGTTCTGTTAATAGAATCGAACCACGATCTCGAAATGCTGCGCAACGGCCCCTATCCCTGGGTGGTCAAGCAGCGGGTGATGAGCCGCGTCGGTCATTTATCCAACGAAGCACTCGCGCAATTCTTCATCGCGGACTATGATGGAAGTGCGGCATATGTGATCCTGGCGCACCTCTCGGAACAGAATAATCATCCGGAACTGGCGCACCGGGAGGCCGAGCGGGCGCTACAAAGCCATGCCAGCCTGCTCCAGAATCGCGTAGTGCTCGCGACTCAGCCGGAACCGCTCGCTCCCATCCGGCTGTAAGGGCGGAATGAGTTCGCAGTGCACTGATAAATTTGTGGGCAGCATCCTGGCCAGTTGGCGCTACGACATTTCCGGCATTGCGCCAGAAATGCGCGGCGACTACGAGAGCCATTTCGAAGCGTGCCCGCACTGCCAAAGCCGTCGCCGTCTGCACCGCATCGTGGACTTCTCCTTGATCGGCCTGACACTGGTTTCCGGATTCCTGTTCCTGCTCGCCTTCGGAGTGATTTACCACTTTGAGCCGCGCCACGCCCTATTGCTAGAACTGACAGCACTCTTCGGGTTCGCCCTCTCCGCGCTGGTCTGGCTGGTCGTAATGCTGGCGACGCCAGCTCCCGTCGTGATGTTCGACGCCGCAAAGCAAGGCGCCCGCCTGGTGCATGACCGCCTGCCGCCGAATTTGCGGGACCGAATTCCAGAAGAGCTCAAATCGCGCATAGCCAGCGACTAATCCGCACTCTTGTTCCTTCGACCGAGTCTCTTCTAGTAAGCCAGCTTGTAGGCACAGGAAGACTGCGCTGTAACTTACTGATAAAAATAGACTTATAATTTCTGATCTAGCTGAGGAACAAATCTCGAGTTGCCAAAACGGCGATCAAAGTGCTCTAACCTTAAGGTTGTAAAGATCGAAACCGATGATATACAGTTACTTCGACAACCGGGGTGTTTCTAAGCCCCGGAGGGGATGTGAGGCTCAATGATGAATGCGACCAAAGCAGGCGAACAAATCGGCCCGCAGGGGTGGATGCGCACCATAGCTAAACAAAGTGAAGGCTTGCGCAAGGCCCTCCGGATGGTGCGTTTTGCTCTACTCCTAGGCCCCTGGAGCGGAGCGTTTATGTGGGCTCTCCGCCGTCTTAGTCCAAATCCGGCAGTTCCTCGTTCTGCGACAACAGTTTTTCCTGGGGTCGCTACCGAACCGTTCGTCAGCCAGTTGAAAGACACTGGCCTGGCAACCGGGATTACTCTTCCTCCCAGTTCCGTGGAAAAGATTCTTGCCTACTCGCAGAGTCATTTTGAGAGTCTTACGGGCCACGTGGATTGCGAAGAAATCCGCCAGATTGCCTATGATCCCGTTATCCTGGACGTGGCCAAGGGGTACTTAGGCGGGGAACCGGTTTTCTTCGGCAGCTTTCTGTTCTGGACCAATCCGAATACGACCACAAAGACCACGCGCCCGGAGCGCTTTCACTACGACGTGGCTGACTTCAAATCCGTGTGCGCTTTCTTTTACATCACCGATGCATTAGATGAGCAGTGTGGGCCGCACGTTCTGATTGAGGGGACGCACAAGCGCACCAACTTGTCGCAACTGATGGCAACAACTTTGGCGGACGATGTCGCGGCGGAGCGGTACGGCTCGCGCGTCAGAGTGCTAACTGGCCAGCGAGGAGTAGGGTTTTTCGAAGACCAGGTGGCTTTCCACAAGCGGCTGCCCTGTCGACTGCGCCGCTTGGCTTTAATGGTGTCTTACACTTCGAACCGGAAGCCGGGCGCTCCCAAAGGCATGTAACATCTGTGGGCGCAGATGTGAAAACACACATGTAAGGGCAGGCACCCTCGCCTGCCCACGTGGAAATCTTCTTTTGGTCTCGGTTCTAGATGTGGCAGGTCGCCAGGCCGCGCTTCTCTAAATACTGTTGGTGGTAGTCCTCGGCCTCATAGAAAGTCTCCGCTGGCACAATCTGTGTTGCAATTTTGGCTGCGAAGCGTTTCGATTTTTCCAGCTCTTCCTTGGACGCCCGCGCCTCGGCTTCTTGTTCCGGCGAGTGAAAGAAGATCGCGGTACGATACTGCGTCCCCACATCCGGCCCCTGCCGGTTCACCTGCGTTGGATTGTGATTCTCCCAGAAGACCTTCAACAGGCTGCTGTACGGAGTTTTGGCTGGGTCGAACTCCACTTCCACCGCCTCAGCATGGCCCGTCGTGTCCGTGCAGACCTCTTTGTAGGTCGGATTCACTGTCTTGCCGCCGATGTATCCCACCCGCGTGCCAATCACCCCTGGGATGCGACGGAACACCGCTTCCACGCCCCAGAAACATCCTGCTGCAAATGTTGCTTTCGCCATATTTATGAATCTCCCCTTCTTTGGAACCTACGACTGCCTGGCCGATTCGGCCTCTAGTTTAGTTTGGGTCTCTAGTTTAGATCATCCTGGACTGCGAAAAGTGACAACGATCCTCCACTTGGAATATGGGAATTTCCCCTTTTATTTTCATCAGTTTCAGACTACGATTCTCCACCGCGGGCATTCTCTCGTCCGCCAAAAGGCTAACGAAGGGATATATATGAACCTCCTGGGAGTGAATTTGGTATTCGTGCTGCTCGCGGCTGTGGCAACCATGGTTGTCGGTTTTCTATGGTATTCGCCATTACTGTTCGCGAAACCCTGGATGCTGGCCATGGGTTATGACCCCAACGACAAGGCCGGCCTCGATGAAATGCGCAAAGGAGCAGGGAAACTGTATGGCATCTCATTCCTTGCCAGCCTCGTCTCCGCTTTTGTGTTGGCGAAGGTCGTCGCAGTCACAACCGTGACCAGCATTCCTTATGGGATGAAGGTGGGGTTCGCGATGTGGCTGGGATTTGTGGCCACGGTGCAGTTGACGGACATGCTCTTCGCGCGCAAGCCATTCAAACTCTTCTTGATCAATACCGGCTATCAACTCGTGTGCTACCTGGTGATGGGTGCGATTTTGGCAGCTTGTGGCCATCACTGAGCGACCCAATTTAGCGCATTTCATAAATTGCGTCGCTGAATGCCACAGCGCCCAAAGGCGTGATGTTGTACGCGACGTTGCGGCACGCCTGAAGGCGTGCCCTGCTACGAAGCTAATTTGGATGAAGCTGGCTGGCAACAGGCTGATTCGTATCAGGGTATGGCTTCGGCCATACCGTACGATTGCCTAGAGGTGAAGGGCTTTAGCCCCCAAGGAAATACTCTAAGTCTAATCCGAAGTTCGCAGCCCACCGGTGAGTTCCGCCAGGCGTGGAATCTTGCGATCATTGCACCAGCGCGTGAGTTCATCGACCACCGTCTCCGTCCCGCATGGATCCCAATAGCTGGCTGTTCCAATTTGCACTGCCGTTGCGCCCGCCAGCATGAATTCCACCACGTCTTCGCCAGTACTCACTCCGCCCATACCGAGAATCGGAATCTTCACCGCTTTGGACGCTTCATACACCATGCGCAGAGCAATCGGCTTGATAGCCGGCCCGGAGAGGCCCGCCGTGATATTCGCGATGCGTGGACGGCGCGTCTCCGCGTCGATGGCCATGGCAAGAAATGTGTTGACCAGGGATAGCGCGTCCGCGCCCGCTTCTTCCGCCACTCGCGCCATCAGTGGAATGTTCGTAACGTTGGGAGAAAGCTTGACGATCAACGGCCGTGTCGCCGAGCGCTTGGCCTTCCGCACCACTTCCTCCAGCAAGTGGGGATCGCTTCCGAACTGAATCCCTCCGTGTGCCGTGTTGGGACAAGAAACATTCAGCTCGTAGGCGGCAATGCCCTCGCCCTCATTCAGAATCCGGATCGTGTGCTCGTAATCCTCGCGGGTGTAGCCAAAAACGTTGGCGAACACCACGATGTTTTTCTTTTCCCGCAACTTGGGCAGCTTTTCATCGATGAAGGCTCGTGCCCCGACATTTTGAAGTCCGATGGAGTTCAACATTCCGGCGGCTGTTTCAAAAAGGCGGGGCGGTGGATTGCCCGTCATTGGTTCGCGCGAGAGCCCTTTTACGACAAAGCCGCCAAGCTTGTCGATCTGGACGACGTCTTCGAATTCAAGCCCATATCCGAATGTGCCACTCGCGGCAATCAGCGGATTCTTCAACTCAATGCCGCAGAAGCGGACGCTGAGATCGGTGCCACGCTTGGGTGCGGGAACGCTCATTACCGATCTCCTGAACGCTCTGTAGTTGGCTGCAGCGCTTCCGTCAGCACGCGGCCGATCGAACTCGATGGCGGATTGATTCCGAGAATGGAAGCCAGTGTCGCAGCCAGATCCACCGGCTCGGCGTGGGTACGATAGACCCCGGGCCGGAATGCCGCGCCAAAAAACGCCAGCGGCACGTGCGTGTCGTAGTTGTAGGGAGAAGCGTGATCCGTGCCCAAGGGATAGCCCACCGTATACGGGGCGGAAACCCCGTACACGTACCAGGACTTCGCGGGGGAGTAGCTGTGTAGATAGCGCCGTCCTGTCTCGTTCGGCGGCACATCACCCTTGGCGAGCTGCGCTCGCGTGTAGAAGCCGCGGAATCCCTGTTCCATATTCAAGTTCATCATCGCGTTCCCAACCACTTGCTCCGCTTCTTGCTCGTTCATGCCGATATGCTGAAAAGCAGGTTGTCCCAGCCATGCGATTGGATAGTCGAGTGCCACAACAAACTGATGTCTGCTCTTCGTCGGCGGCGCTCCTGCGATCCGTTCTTTCAGAGTACTCTCCAATGCGATATTCAACTGCTCTCGAAGGCAACCCGTCTTGTCCTTATCGCTTTCCTTGCAATCTGACCGATAAGCCGCCGCCGGCAGCCCCTGCTTCCTGGCCTCCGCGGGAATCGGTGCGATCCCGTGGTCCGCTGAGAGGACCAGCAGTGTCTGTGCCAGTCCAATCCGGCTGCCAATGCCGCCAAAGAAGCTGTTCAGTTGCCGGTCGAGCGCCAGCGCCATGTGTTTCATAGCTGGATCATCTGGGCCGACCTTGTGCCCGAGGATGTCATTGGACGAGAGGCTCACGATCAGCAGGTCGGTCGTGCCGTCCGGACGTTGTCCAAGCTGCTCGTTCTGAATCAACTGCTCCGCGAAGTCCAGCTCGTAGTGGTTCGCCACAGTCGTAAAACCCACGGCATCGTAAAAGCTTTTCTTGTCGAAGTCTTCCGGCTTGAAAATTGCTTGTTGCGTATCAGGGGGCAGGCTGCCGAACTCGACCTTGGCCTCTTCGCGAACCTTAGCTGGACAAGGACCACCGCAACCCCGGTCATTGAACGCCTTGATCCACGCCGGAGCCTTTGAGCTATCGGCGTAGTAGTAAGTCGACGTCGTCCACTCCCCCGTGGTTTCATCCGGCCAAAATGCGCCGTTGGCGGAGAACCCACCGGGAAACACCGCCGACCGCTCTTTTAGGCTGACCGCGTACACGCGCGAACGCCCCTGCGTGGCCTGCTTCAACTCGTCGCCGAGCGTGGCCGCTTTCAGATTGTGTGGGGACGCGCTCCCCGGTGTGCACACGTTAGGGCTAGGCTGCTTCGCAGTATCGGAAAGCCATACGACTTCCCTATTCTTGTCCCAAACAAACGGAACTTTCCCGCAACTGTCGCCCTTCGCATCTTTCACCAACGCCTGCTCCGGATCCCAGTAGTCGTTCGCCAAAATACCGTGCCCGTCAGCGTAGGCTCCAGTTAACAACGTAGCATGGCCGGGGGCCGTGCGCGTGCTGGCATAGCCGTAATGGCAATCGGTGAAGACCGCACCGTGATCCAGAAATAGGTTGAACCCGCCCTGGACGAAGTCCGCGCGGTAACGTTCCAGGTAGTCACCGCGAAACTGGTCGATGATAATGATGACCACCAGCTTCGGACGCCCGTTATAGGCCGATCCCGGAGCAGTAGCAGCCGTCAGGCTCGCGGCCAAGCCCAACGCGGCGAGCAGACAACTCAACAGGTGGCGGAAACAAGATCGCATCGCGTCGGTAGTATACAGCGCGATGCTACCGCCACCGAGCAAGAATGCCCATCCTACTTCATCCCTTCCAAAATCGATCCGACAATCCCGCCCACAACACCACCTTGTGCGGAGGACTGCACATTCTGAGTCGGCATATACTCCATGATCTGGTGCGCCAGCTTGGCAATCGGGAGCGTCTGCAGCCAAATTTTTCCCGGCCCTGTCAGCGAGGCTAGGAAGATTCCGTCCCCACCGAAGATCATGTTCTTAATCCCAGGAATTGTCGTAATCTGGAACGACACGCTCGACTCGAATGCCCCCACATGCCCCGGATGCACTCGCAAAGTTTCTCCCGGCCGCAGCTCCTTGAGAATGACCTCGCCCGACAGCTCCAGCCAGGCCGTCCCTTGCCCGCTGACCTTCTGCAATAGGAAGCCGTTCCCACCAAACACGCCCGCACCCAGCGATTGCTGGAACCCGACCCCCAACTCCACCTGCGGCGTCGCACACAGAAAGCCGTGGCGGTGGATCATATACTCGTGCCCAGGAGCGACTGTGACCGGCAGAATATGCCCTGGAACTTTCGTGGCGAAAGCAATTTCGCCGACCCCGCCCATGGCGCGGTATTCCGTCATGAACAATGTCCCGCCGCCGGCAACTCTCTTCAACGCCCCAAAAATTCCTCCGCCCCCACCCATTTGCGTATGCGTCGTCAACTGGATGGCACTCGTCATCCAGGAAAGCTCTCCGGCCTCGGAGATGATGGAATCGTTTGGTTCCAGCGTGAGCTCCAGAACCGGCATGGTCGTGCCTGTAACGCGGCTTTGCATGAAGAACTCCTCAATTGAATTGGTGCACGGAAAAGTCCGGAATCGGCAGTATACAAGGCAACAATCCGGGACGGTACAGGATACTGTACGGGACGACAGGCTAATCTGTGGTTGCCCCTCGGACGGAACGGAATAAAACTCAGCGCTACGCTTGCGCGCTTTCCTTGCGTTCCCAGCGCCGCAGGACATCCACGATGAATTCGGCGCGCCCACGGAGGCGGTCGAGCGATTGCAGCATGGCTGCCGCAAAGTTCGTCAGGCTCTTCTGTTCCAGTTCGAAAAATAGTTCGTCCGCTTCGTCCGCGGAAGTGCTGGCCATGGTCAGCAGGTAACGCAGGGCATCCGCGTGAGGCTTGGCCAGCGTCGGAGATTTTTGCCGTTGCCGGAGCTCGTCGTTTTCCGTGCCCATGCGGGTCAAAATCGCGACAATCCGCACCAGCATCCGAACCGTCTCTCCGCGCAGGCTGTCTTCGCCGATAAAATCCGCGCAAAATGCGTCCGCCTCCGCCGGCGTCAGCACCAGGTTGAACGACCGCATCGGAACCACTTCCCTCACCGTAGGGTCAGCGGCCAGCACGAACGCGCGGATGGAATCCGCGACACTTTGTAGTCTTGGTTCTTCCTGCTTGCCATCGTAGGTTAGAGCAGCTGGACGCAAAGCAGGAGCCGCTGCCGCCCCAGCTCCCGTACGCGCGAATGCCGGTACGGTGATAGAAGGCGCTGAACTGGGCGCTGGAATGTAGCTGGGCGGCATGGACTTTGCCGGGTGCGGAGCATGGTGGGCTGGGCCAGGCTGCTGAGCTTCCAAAGCCTTTTTCACGCGCAGCATGCGCTGGAAACGTTCCTGGGCGATGTTGTATTCCGTTCCCAGAACTTCGTCTTCCTGCATATCTGCCACGTCGCCGACCGTGACATCGCCGTCGAGCTTTTGCCGGCTGCTGCCGCCGTCGTCCTGCATCGTCTTGGCAAAGCCCTTGATTTCGCGGGCCGCATCCCGGAACAACAACTGGAACCGCCGTCCCAGCGTGACGTTATACGTCGTGATGCTGTTGAGAACCGCAGGGTGATAAAAGTGGTCGCCCAAAAGCTGCTTAAGGCGCCGGCCGCGTTGCACGATAGCCAGCTCCATGATTTCGTCAAAATCGTGCAGAAACTCCGCTTGATCGCGCAACGAATCAAGCTCATACAGCAACATCGCTGTTTCTTCGGAAAGCTCCGCAGGCTCCGAGTCCGCCAGAATCTCCATCAGCGCAATTTCGAAGGGCGACATGGGAACAGCGCCGTCAATGGCCACGCCACGAGATTCCCACTGTCCAGCGACGCGCGGGTTGCGGTAGAGGAACGTAGCAGCGAAATCCGTCTTGTCGCGGTCGGCGTCGCTTGGGCTTGCCTTGCGGGCGTAGTAACGCAACAGCGCCTCCGCCACTTCCGGATCGCCATCCGCTGCCAACCCATGCCGCAGTGCAGCCGTGGTCACGGCCAAATCCAACAGCCGCAACCAACGCCGCATCCGTTCCACGGTATCGTGCAGATCTATGTCAGAGTGGCTAAGTGCCTCTGCTTCCAAGCCTTTGGGAACGAGCAGCTGGTCTCCCAGGGAATCTTCCAGCAGCTTCTGATAGAAGCTGTGGGCCGTTCCCAGGATCGCTAGCTCCCACTTCGGATCATCCACCATGCAGCGCTCCGGCGGACAGGGCTCTTCCGGAAAGGTGACCACTACACCCCGGAAAATCCGCCACTCTCAGTACAGACTAAATCGCGAGACGGCACAAGCCGCGGACGAAACTGGGCGGGTACGGTGGTAACGTGCCTAGAGTTAAATCGCTCAAGAGGGCACGCCGGAGCCTCATTTTGATTGCGTAGATGCTACTCGAATCCCTCCGAGTGCTGCTAGGTACCTACTTCGACTCCCCCAAAATGCTGTTACCGCTTTGTTTTGAGCCGCTTCCCGTGATATAACCCCCCTCAGCAAGGAATTAGGATTCGCGGAACTCGGTTCCGAGGATATCCTTGTGCCATTCCGTTATTGCGCGGAATCAACTAGAGTTAGTAGCTGGCCGCCGGGCGCGGCATGAGGAGGCATCGTGGACGAAGCACGGACGGGGAAACGCTTCCCGCTGGAGCTGCCCATTCGGATTCACCGTGGCGAAACCGCGGCCGATTATAAAGGCACAACCGGAAATCTGAGCGCTGCAGGTGTTTACATTCGCGCCGATGAATCATTTGAGATAGGTTCTCCGGTCGATTTCGAAATCGTTTTGCCCGCCGCTTCCACAGGCGGACAAGAATCCATCCTGCACTGCAAGGGACGAGTTGTCCGCACCGACAACCTGGCAGATGGCAAACCTGGAGAAACACGCGGCGTCGCTTGCGTGATCGACTCCTACGACTTGTTGCGCAAAGAATAGGCGGAGAGGGAAACCGAATGCTGAAACTAATTCTGGCGGATAACCAAGCCATATTCCGAGCCGGCATTGCCAAAGTTCTAGCCGTCGAAGACGAAATGCGAATTGTGGCGCAAGCCCAAACGGCCGAGCAGATGTTCATGGCTCTCGACAAATTCAAGGCTGCAGTCCTGGTTGTAGCGGGCGGTTTCATTGCCGACTTCAACTCCGTGGTCTCCGCGACTAGCACCGCAAAGACCCGGCTTATCGCCCTCGCCGACACGGGCGAGGCCGCGTCGAGATACATCAGTGCCGGAGCCCACGGCGTCATCTACCGCAACGTCACCAGCTCGGCGCTCGTCGACTGCGTGCGCAAGGTGGCGCGCGGCGAAAGCTGGATTCAAGACATCGCCGTCCCCAGCGAGCTGACCGAGAACGACATGGTCGGCATGAGAGTCCGCGACCGCCTCACTGCCAAGGAACTCAGAATTGTCGCGCTGATCGTGCAAGGGTATAAGAACAAAGAAATTGCCACCCAACTCGGCACCACCGAGCAGGTCATCAAGAACTACCTGCGCAACGTCTACGACAAGATTGGCGTCTCCGACCGTTTGGAACTGGCGCTGTTTACCATCCATCACCGCATTCTGGCCGAGGCCGCAGCGGCCACCACAGGCGCTCCAGCTCCCGCCGGACAAAACATGGGCGCGTAATCGATTCGGTATGGCGCGGGCGCTCTCGCCCGCGAACAAGGGCGGGGTGCTATAGCACCCCGCCCTTGGTTTTTGTCATGAATTCTGTTCTAGGATTGGGACTCGTATTCGACGAGTTGAATTTCAGCGGTGACGACCCTGTTTCTTCCGGAATTCTTGGCGGCATACAACGCCCGGTCCGCCGATGCGAGGATGGAGTCCATATTCCACCGCGTGTCGTTAGCAATAGCAACGCCGAAGCTGCAGGTCACATGGAAGTTTTGGGCCTGAATTTTGGATTGGAAGCTTTCCTCCATGATCCGTACCCGAATTCGCTCCGAAATTTCATTCGCCTTGGCGCTGTCGCAATTCGGGACAACCATTAGGAACTCTTCTCCGCCATAGCGTCCGACGGCGTCATAGGGCCGCAGGGCTGAATTGAAAATTTCGCCCATCTTCTTCAGCACAGCGTCCCCCGTCTGGTGTCCGTATGTGTCGTTGACCTTTTTGAAATGATCGACGTCCACAAGAATGACCCCAATCGAGGATCGCTCCCGCGAGGCGCGCGCCATTTGGCGCTCCAGGTATTCCAGCGTGGACCTGCGGTTGGGCAGCCCGGTAAGTGAATCGTGCCTCGCCTGATACGACCTCACGCGATAAGCGCTTAGGGACACCCACAACAGCGCGGCTAGAATTGCGATGACCACCACCGCCAGGGTGCGTGCCGCATGTTCCGCCGTCCACCACGACGCAGCCTGAAGGACTCGAACGTTGCCGGCAGCAGGCAGCTCGATGCGGAAAGAACTCTGATTCGCGCGGCCCTCGTTTTGTAGAATGCCGGTAACTTCCAGCAAGCTCCCTCGCCGCGCTTCGGGCGGGATTTTCGCGCCCTGCAAGCGCGCCCGCAAGACGAGAGAACCGGCCCGTAGGATCACACTGTCTTCATCGGGACCATCGACCCGTTCGAGCAATCGCCCTTGCACGGTCACCAATTGTGAACGGTACAACCCAGTCGTGATGTCTTCGGACGTCAATGTGACGGGTGCGACATTCGATGTTTCATCGAGCACTCGCACTGCCGCGTCCTCGAGGTAAGGGCCGTCCGGTCCGGCGACAGCAAACCCGGAGACTTCCACCAACTGCCCCGTGCGCACTTGTGCCTTCTCGGTCTCCACGTAAATCCCGGCGCTGGCATCCTGTACATAAAAAGCCTGTTCGCCGTCCAGCAAGGTCACGACTCCACGAACGGTCGTACGATGCATGGACAGGTTCAAGGGGTCAAACCGCAGCAGGGTAATGATAGGACGAACACTCTTCGCTGCGTCGACTGGGGCAGCTTCTAGTATTTCAATGTACTTAGAATCCGGGACGAAAAACTTCAGGCCCACCAGTTGCCGTTTCTCGTTGTACACCGTGCCGCAAACACCGCCAATTCGGACCTGCGCGTCCAGCAGGCCGTCCTGAATTGCGCCCAGGTTCGCCGAGCGCGGCAACTGCACCGCGTAGCTATTCCCTGCAACTACCAATTTGAACCAATGCTGGCTTTTCAATTGCGACGCAGCGTGGACGATCCCGACGATTTCCACCCAACTGCCGTCATTGTTTCCGGCGGCCAGTGTTTGCAACGACAATTTCAGCGGTTTTGGCATGGCACCGCGCCCGAGACGCGTAATCGTCGAACGCGTGATAATCGGCGCGTAGTCTCCGGGGCCGCTCACCCCCTGCACATGCACAATGTCTCCCGCCGCGACTTCGGGACTACTCCCATTGTGAATGTCCACGTAGGCTCCGGCAGTCGCGTCCTGCACAAACAGCAGGCTGGTCGATGGATCAATGAAGGTCACCGTGCCCCGCACATCCACTGGAAGCTGCTTCGCCGCCGTCTCCACGGATAAGGATTTCAGTTCGCGGATCGTTCGCAAGGCTCCGTTAATCTGCGATTCCTGTAGCGGTGTTCGAGGCGCGATGAGACGGACGATAGCGTCTTCGACTTGATGCGTGGAGGGCGAGCCGATGAAGCCAACTAATTCCACGTAGTCTCCCGGCCCGAATTGAGAAGAGTCCGAGATGAGCACTTCGAACTTCGCGGCACCTTCCCGTATCAGCAGCACGCGGCCGGGCTTTTGCTCGACGACGGTTCCAGCAAGGTGCACCAGCCGGCCCGCTCCAGCACTGTCGAATGCCGTCGAAACCGGTTCTGGCTTGCTGTAGAACGGATCGGTCAACTTGCTGTCGCCGAGAAGTTTCACCTGATCCACCGAAGAAACAAATATCTGGATACCAGTCGTGTTCGCTTTCTCATCCACTGTGGCTGCGGAGACGCCTGCTACCTGCACCTCAGCGCCAACAAATGTGATTGGCCGCTCGTGTTTCGGCATCAGGATCCGAGCCTTGGTTCGGCGTTTGCCGTCCACCACTGTGAGCGTTAGCCGGCCGTCTTCCAGCGACGCGGCGCGAACCATCCCATGGATTTCCACCCACTGCGAGAGCCGCGCTTGCGCCGGATTGCTGGCATCCGGCAGGGGTTGCGGCGCAGGCATGGGCGCAGGACCCAGCAACCGAAAATGAGGGTCATCGATGCCGCGATTGCCAGGTGCCAGTTTGCCTGATACCTCGACAAGCTGGCCGACTTTCAAGTCCGCAACGTCCTCTTTGAGGTTGACGAAGAATCCACCGCTCGAGTCCTGAAGGAACAGCAGGTGCCACTCCGGATCGCAGTACGTGACCACTCCCTGGATGCGAACCGGCTTCCCATAGTTACTGGAATCGGAAGCGGCCAGGTGCGCTTTTTCAGCGCTTTCGAGGACGGACGAATCACCCGGCGCAGTTCCGCAGCCAGTAGAAGACAAGAGAACGCACAGCATCAGCACCCAAGCGCGCACCGGAATTCGTTGATCTGTTCCCACGTTCCTCATGGCATGGTGCCGAGAAGTGATCCCACCGCTGGACTGACTGGCCGAAAAAAGCGCACCACGCTAGGCGCTCAATCTCTTGGCGCTCAATCTGGAAAGGGTTCTGCTTCAAGACAGGCTACTCTGGCGTTGGTGGGATGGCAACGAACGGCCGTGACCCGCTGCACCCTTTGGTAATGAGCAGTTGGAATCGAAATTGCCGGGACGGAACGAGGACGGGAGCTGATGTTTTGTAGTTCGTTCGATCTGAATTACTTCTATCACTCGATTCGTCCGATCGCCTCGAGTTCCCTTGGAACCATCGTGCCCGCCAGTCTGGAATAGCCTAGCGAGTCGACCTGACCTTGCCCGGTTGTGATTGTATTTTCGAGTTCGAAAATACTTCTCACTTGCTGCGCGGGACACACTTGAGAGGTTCTCGAAGGTAGATAGAGGCAACGATGGCTGCACAGAAATCCAGGCATCACTTCCATTGGCCATCGCAACAAAGAGCCGATTGCGCGAAACGCGCGTCTGCAAACCCGAGTTCGCTACAAAACGAAAAGGCCGTCCGGCAACAGGACGGCCTTTTCTAAGGGAGAATCGTTCCGACGGAAGGCGCCGTCAAAACTCTTCAGGACTCAAATCTTACGAGCGGAAAACGCAAAGCGTCAAGCGTTTTCTAGGAAATAATTGCTTTGTTTTCAATAAGATACAAAAATGTTCTCGGGAACGCAAAAACGTCTGTTTTTTGAGGCTTTGCCGACCTCAAAACCCCTTAACCTGTCTGTCTGGAATGACTTGCATCGTTTGGAGGGTCGGCGGCAGGCGGCTCGCCCAGGTGCAGGGCGATGAATTCCTGCCCTTGCGCGATGCTCCGAACCCGGCCCGGAAACAGGCGGCTCAGGATCACGCGAGCGAAACCAAACCCAACGCCGAAGACGATTGTGATCGTGGCCAGCACCGCACTCAGCGCCAAGATGTTGAGAATCACGTACCCGAGATTGTCGTTCTTGTTGAACGTCCAGCGCTCGTTCCACGTCACCTCAGCGTCGTAGTTCACCGAGTTGAGCAGCGCTCCCGCCGAATTGGGAGTCACCAAACCGGAGACAACGATCACAATCGGCCCAGTGCGGCGCGTGTAAATCTGATCGAGGTTCACCAGCGCGGGGCCGTTGGGATTCTGCTGCGCGTTCGCGGGATGATGCGCCGCTTCAATACGCTTCTGATGGTCGGCGGCCAGCTGCGGCGTCGGATACTCAAGCAGAGTGAGCGTCGCTTCCTGGGGATCCGCTTGGTACTTGCTGAGCGCGACTTCCGCTCCTACGGCGAAGTCCACAAGCTGGGCATCAACCGGCGCGCCAATTTTCTCCAGCGCCACCGGGCCAGCCGCGTAACGTGTGGTATTCGCGATCTGCTGCGCGCGCGGAAGACGATCCGGAAGCGTGGACGGCTTGCTGCCGCTACCAGCAACGAGGGGCAGGCCCGTGGCCAACTCACGCAATTGCGCGGCTGACATCACAGTGAGCTTGTCGAAAACGGCGTCGACAACGATATTGGCGCGGTAGAAGAGCACATGCTCATTCAACGAGGAAGCCAGGTCGCCGATACTCTCATCCACCATCCGCGGCTGGCGGTAGTAGAGGAATGCTCCGAGCGCTCCAGTCGCATCTTGAAAGCCCAGCGCTTTGAGCTTAAGCTGGCGTCCATTTTGCTCGTATGTCGCCGTTTCCAGTTTCTGGAAGCCGTATTCCTTGAGCAGCGGAGCTTCAGCAGGATCGGCAGCTGTGGCATCGAAAACCGTCGTGCCGCGGCTGGAAAGCTGCCATCCACCGAAGTTTTGCGGCAGAAGCGGGGAGGCCGCCAACGGCGCGGCTGTCTGAGCTACCACCGTGACAGGAGAAAGCAGGAGCGGGAACAGCAGAAAAACGATCAGCACGAGATGATGGCGGAGTAGCTTCATGAGGCGGCAGAAGCCACCTAGGCTTCCCTCTTCTTAGACTACAGAGGCGGGGAGAAAGTTTCCAGGCGGCCCCTGCTCCAAAGAGAGCTTCTCAAATCGGGCTTTGCATCGAGCCACCCTCGACAGTCTCGAATCACAACAGCGCCCCTGAAGGAATTGTAAGGAAAACCGAAAAGGGCTGGATTTTGCTTTACATCCGCTGGATCGAAATCTCCTCCGGATTTCGTTTTGCTCCCTGGAATTGACGCTTTCAGCCTGTGAAAGCCAGAAAATTCCGGCAAAAACCACTCCAATCACCTTGCCAGAAAGTACTCACCGGACCGGGGTACTGTAGGCATGTGAAAACCCTGGCAAAATAGCCGATACTTTCATGAAGAGTTGCAAAACGGGGGTGCCAGCTAGCAGATGCGGAGGTGGCGTGTCTTCGCAACGCTTCGGCCTGGACATCCTCGAACACCGCTGGTTTTAGGATTCCTAATGTTGCTACGTGCTCGCACCGTCGTGATCACTGCCGCCATTGTGTTGCTGGCGCATGTCGGCGTGGTTGCGACATTCGGGACCGCCACTCCGGGGCCGCTCTTATCCGATCTCATCCAACTCTGCCTCGGCGGTCTGCTGATCTTCCATTGTCAGCAGGCCAGCCGGCGCTCTGAGGGGCTGGCGCGCTCCTTCTGGCGCTTGGCTGCGGTGGCATTTGTGTTCTGGTTCGCGGCCCAGAGTCTCGGTACGTATGGTGATGCCTATACGGCTCCGAACACAGTGGACTGGTCTTCCAATCTCTTGTTTTCTTTTTGGTTTGTTCCCCTGGCGATGGCGCTGTTTCTAGACCCGGATCGTGAGGGTGAAGGACTCGACCTACTGATCGCACTCGACGTCATGCAGGCCACCCTCGTCTGCATGGCCGCCTACCTGTATTTCTTCTACCTCCCCAAATCCGAGGCTGCAACCGAACTGGCTCATTCGGTCTGGACTCCCTACTTTGTCGGCTACGGACTCGTTGCTGGCGCCTTTCTACTGAGATCCATTTTCACCCGCTCGCGCGTAGCCCGGGCGCTTTTCGGAGGTCTCGGGATTTTCCTGGCCTGCTCAGAGATCATCGATGCCCTGTACTTCTACGGCCCGGGACGAGGCCTGAAAACTGGTTCTTGGTTCGACATTCTTTGGAGCATTCTTTTGATTGTTCCAATGGTCATTGCAGCCACTTGGAGGCAACCCGCGACGCCCGACTCTTCCATGGGAGCCGCCAAGCGAGAGAAAAGGATCCACACCGAAATCTTTTATCTGTTTTACCCGCTGCTCATCCTGCTCATGTCTCTGAGGATCGCTCGAGAGCGCCTGGGATTGGCGGCGGCTGTCATCTTTCTCTCGTTTGTATGTTCGAGCGCGCGCCTTCTAGTCACTCAGCACCGACTGGTCAAGGCGCAAGAAGCACTGCGCTGGGAAGCTTCCCGCGACGGCTTGACTGGCCTGTGGAACCGGAAGGCAGTCCTCGAGATCCTAGAGCGCGAATTGCTCCGCTCCGAACGCCACGGCGTGCCCGTGGGCGTCATCATGGCCGATGTGGACCACTTCAAGGCAATCAATGACAGCCGGGGACATGCCGCTGGCGATCGCGTATTGGGAATCATTGCCAGTGAAATTGCTGCCGTAGTCCGCCCCTATGACTCCGTAGGGCGCTATGGCGGGGAAGAGTTTCTCATCGTCGCACCGGGCTGCGGTCCGCAAGAAACTTGGGAATTGGCGGAACGCATTTGCAGTTACGTTGCAAATTGCAGCATCGTCGCCGGGAATGCCTGCCTCAACGTGAGTTTGAGTCTCGGGATTGCATCCGGCAGTTCCGCTTCGGACGCGGAGATGTTGTTGCACACCGCCGATACGGCCCTCTACCAAGCCAAGAACGCAGGACGGAACCGGGTTGAGCCGAGTGTTGGGCGCTCCGCGAAGACCGATGGAAATCTTTCGCCCGCCACCAAGAGTACGTTCTGGCTGTAACACACTCTCTCTTTTTCTCTCTCTTTTTCCTTCGCGGAATCTAACCACGGAGTCACAGAGGCACGGAGAACCCCTGGCCTTTGTTTGATTCTGCGCTCCTCCTTCTGCGTACTAGCCACGCAAACATTTAGATCCGGTGCGAGTAATGGCAATTCTTCTCCGTGTTTCAGTGTCCCCTTGGTGAATTCAAGAATGGCTCTTTCAGCTTCGACTTAAGCGAGTATCAGGCCTTTCCTTAACCGCGGAAGCTGTGAGAGACTTTTGAATCTTCCGAGAACTACCAGACTCACAAGGAACGGAGAATGCCATGTCTGCGATCTTAACCGCCGGAACTCCAGCTCCGGATTTCACTCTTCACGTCACACCCGATCAAACCCTTTCTCTCAGGGAATTGCGCGGTAAACCTGTGATTCTTGCTTTCTATCCGGCGGACTGGAGTCCGGTCTGCGGCGATCAAATGGGCCTGTATAACGAAATCCTCCCCGAGTTTCACAAGCACGATGCACAGTTGCTTGGGATTTCGGTTGATGGCGTATGGTGCCACGAAGCGTTTGCCAAGGACCGGCATTATCATTTTCCTCTGCTTGCGGATTTCGAGCCCAAAGGCGCGGTGGCACAGACGTACGGGGCCTATCGCAAACAGGACGGCGTTTCCGAGCGGGCACTGTTTGTCATCGATAAGAACGGAGTCATCGCGTGGAGCTACGTCTCTCCGGTGGCAGTGAACCCTGGAGCGGATGGGATACTCCAGGCGCTGGAAGATCTGCCAAAGTAAGTATCTGTCGAAATAAAGACTTGCCGAAATATGATTTGCTGAAATAGGAGAATCACATGACCACACTCAAAATCGCGGTGCGCCCCGAGGATCACGCCCAGGGTGACGAGAACGCCACATGCACACTCGTGGAATATGGGGACTACCAATGCCCCCATTGCGGGCGCGCTTACCCCATAGTAAAACGCATCCAGAAGCACTTTGGAAAACGCTTGCGCTTTGTCTTCCGGAATTTCCCGTTGAACGAAATTCATCCGCAAGCAGAGTCCGCAGCGGAGACCGCTGAGTTTGCGGGTTCCCATGACAAATTCTGGGAAATGCACGATCGCCTCTTCGAGAACCAGACCCGCTTCAGTCCCATTCTATTCGAGGAGTTGGTCCAGGGGCTGAAACTCGATCCGGAGGATTTGCGGGAAGCTCTCACGAGTGGAGAATTTAGGGCGCACGTGCGCTCCGATTTCATGGGCGGCGCCCGCAGCGGGGTCAACGGCACGCCCACGTTCTTTATCAACGGCCAGCGCCATGATGGCCCGTGGGACTATGAAGATTTAGTGGAGGCGATCGAAGGAAGGCTCGCGGCTGCCTAAGCGGCTTGAGCTTGACGAGCCTTGGAACGGAGCCAGAAGTCGATAACCAAGGTGTTGACGGAAAAGCCAATCCAAAAGGCGATGCCGAAGAACTGGCTTGGCTCAAGATGTGTTAGACGGCTGGTGGCAAAGAAAATTCCCATCACAGGACGGGTCGTGGCAATGCCGAGAAGGATCGCGATGGCCCGTATCATCCACCGCCGCTTCAGAAGCAACTCGCCGCGTCTCATATGCCGATAGGCGCAGAACAACGAGAACAGAAAAAGGGTGTTAAAGAGTAGAACCGCTGAACGCTCCGGCCATCCGCCAACGGAGTAAACACTCATCGCATAGGCGGTAATTCCAACGACTCCGCCTAATGGGAACAGCAGGCGCTCTGGCCAAACCGTTTCGGCAGAAACGCGGAAAACGACAAAGGCTGATACCACGACAAAGACCAACGCGGGAAGAATATGCGCCAGTGTGAGTGACGCGTGCGACGCGAATACCGCATCGAGCGCAGCCAATTGAAGCGGGGCGGCGTGCGCAGGATACGCGAGAGCAAACACTCGCCGGACGACCACCGCAATGGCAATCACGATGCAGGCCCAGAACCCCGCACGCAACCAACCTGGGAGGACCAGCTTTTCCTGCCAACTATCGCCCTTGCCTGTCTGCTCTGGCAAAATAATGGGTCCGTTTCCGAGTAGCGACGATCCGGGACTACTCCATTCGCGGATACACGGGGGTTATCGCTACCAATCTGGTGAAACTTCCTACGAGCCGACCCCTGGCCGAAATATGTTCCCGGATATCTCTCAAGACGACGAGAACTCTGGAACCAGTCACTTCCTGTTGTGAGTGTTACCAAAAATTAGCGGCCACGATGTGCGGTGGGCCCGAATGGCCGTTGATCACCTGCGTGGCAATTACGATCTGAACGTTCTTGCGCTCCCAGTCTTTGGGAGCCTGCTTGGCCAGCAGCTCCATATATTGAGGATCGGCGAGGAATTCACCCGCTGCCAGAGTTCCATACACGCCGATGCCGGCAGCGGCTATCACCATTCGCTGGGTGGTCGAATCGTATACACGAGACACCAGTGCGTAATCCGCAGTCAGGTTGTTAGAGGGCATCGCCATATCAACGGCCCAATCTGCAGATGGGTCCTGCTTGTCCTTGATACGCAGCACACTCGTGTTTGGATGTATCTCGAAGGTGAAGCGCATGCCCTGCGTCAGTCGCATCGTCCAGTCGTTATTGAAACCGCCGATTAACACTGCGGGACTGTTGCGAAAATCATCCAGAGTGCTGTTGAGTTCGCTGCGGACTTGAAAACTCTTTCCTTTGGCGCCCAGCAGCGACGTCAGACGGGCGAGGGTAATCGCATCACCAAGGCTGATCATGTGCGCTTTATTCTGATGGGCATCTGCCAGGGTGGTCGTTGCCGAATCTACTGCGGAGCTCGGCTGCACTCCCGGAGCTCTTCCCAAGCATAGAAGCACCGAATTCGTTGAGCCAAGCATGGGCTGCCAAAAACGATCAAGCGCGTTTTCGTGCGTACGAGTCCTGATCCAGACAGTCGTAACCAGAATCACGGCGATGCAGAGCGCCGCCGTCGCATATAGAAGCAACGATCTCCTTGCCGGTGAAACAATCTCTGGCTGCTTCTCTGCAACCAGTCGCGGAGTGGGCCAGTGAAATTCGGGGACGTAGGACCCGGAGGGCAAATCAATACGGATTTCGGATTCATGGCCGGGCTCATGGTAATACTGCGCAATGCGTTTGCGAATCTCTCCCGCAGTACTGCGGACGATATGGTCAAGGTTGGTGTCGTAATCGAGCTCACGGCCAAAGACTTCAATTCCCAGGATCCGCTCCTTAAGTTGTTCGACATTTCCCTCAAGGGTATGTTCCACCACATAGCGGAGTAGCGCGGGATAGCGCTTACTATTGCGGAATGTCTGATGGAGAAGCAGGCGTTCCAATTGTTCACGAATGGCGCGTGCCTCGAGTTCTTCGACTTGGTTCCGGTCCAGGTTCGGCAGATTCAAGGCTTTGGTGTGCGCCATATTCCCTCCTCAGTGCAGCACAGATTCTAATCAAAACCGCGGCCCGTCTCTCAACTAAGTAAGCAAAATGTGGAATTCTCCACGTACCAGACGGTATAGGACGTGGCTTGAGCCGTCTGACGGAAAATTCTGAAGTTCCTGAATCTAAACCACATACCCCAAACCGTCTCCTTATTGACCGTACCGGGCTTGTTTACTCCCGAGACCTCCTCCATATTCCAGATTTTGCGATTGATTTACTAGGTCGCTCGACACGTCAGGAGAAACATGCCCCGATCGTCCCAGGTTCTGCGATTAGCCGGAATGGCTTTATTGGCAGGACTGATGTCCGCATACGCCGCTCAGTCCGCCGATGAAGTAGCCACGGAAAGTGGAAAGCTTCAGGGAATTACTAGTAGCGATCACACGGTCCGCATTTTTAAGGGGATTCCATTTGCGGCCCCGCCGGTGGGAGATCTGCGCTGGAAGGCTCCGCAACCCGCGCTGAAATGGACGGGCGTCCGGCAGGCCGACAAGTTCAGTTCGGCCTGCCTGCAAACCAATGTATTCGGGGACATCTACTTCCGTGACAATCAGCCGAGCGAAGACTGCCTCAATCTGGTCATTTGGGCTCCTGTTAAACCTGAAACCAAAAAACTCCCAGTGCTGGTCTGGTTCTACGGCGGAGGATTCGTGGCGGGCGCTAACAGCGAACCCCGCTATGACGGAGAGAAGCTCGCCAGCAAAGGGATCATCGTTGTCGAGCCCAATTACCGTTTGGGTGTTTTTGGATTCTACTCCCATCCTGAGTTGACTCGGGAATCAGGCCACAACGCCTCCGGTAATTTTGGCTTGCTCGATCAAGTGGCCGCTTTGCAGTGGGTGGTAAAGAGCATCGCGGCATTCGGAGGCGACCCGCACAACATTACGATCGCAGGTGAGTCCGCCGGGTCGCTTTCTGTCAGCGCACTCATGGCTTCTCCACTGTCGCGCGGTCTTTTTCAGAAAGCTATGGGGGAAAGCGGGGCTTTCTTCCCCAATGGCGGAGGATCGGGTCTCCAGTTGCATCCACTGGCTGAAAGCGAACAGTCAGGAGCGAAGTTTGCAGAATCGCTAGGTGCAACTTCGCTGGCGCAAATGCGCGCCAAGCCAGCCAACGAGTTGCTGCAAGCGGCAGCGCAAAACAATGGTAGCTTCCGTTTCGGACCCAATCTAGACGGATATTTTCTTTTGAATACCGTGCGCGCGATTTACGAGCAGGGTGCGCAGAGCCATATTCCACTGCTTGCCGGATGGAACGCGGATGAAGGAAAGATGTTTGTTCTCTTCAATCCGCAAAAGCCAACCCCCAAGAGTTTTGCGGACCAGTCCCAAACACGTTTTGGGGATCAAGCGCCACAGTTTCTGAAGCTGTACCCAGCCACAACCGATCAAGAGGCACTGGCCTCGGCCGAAGCACTGTCGGGAGACGAGTTTATCGCCTACTCAACTTGGAAGTGGATTGACCTGCACCGCAAAACTGGCGGATCTCCCGTTTACCAGTATCACTTCGAGCAGGTCCCGGCAACGAAACCAGGCGCAATGATCGGCCCGCTTCCTGCGAGCGCCGCCGGTTCGAAACATGCCGGGGAAATCGAATATGTGTTTGAAACCTTGAAGTCGCAAGAGGGAGTGCCGTGGACGGAAGATGACTTCAAGGTGTCGGAAGCAATGGCTTCCTACTGGGTCAATTTCATCAAGACGGGCGACCCAAACGCCAAAGGCCTGCCGGAGTGGCCGAAATCCGACAGCACAAACGGTTATCAGGTGATGCACCTCTCAGGTAAGGACATCCACGCCGCAAGCGATTCCCTGCGCGCACGCTACGAATTCCTGGATGCGCAGACAGTCAAACCCAAGCCGCCGGCTCCATAAGCAAAGGACAAAAATCATGTTTCGTGAGACTTCGAAGTCCAAGGCATTTCTAATAGTTCAATTGTTGGCGCCGATGTTCCTCGTGCCGTTGTGTGCTGCGCCTTTGCCAGCGCAGGTCGAGTCCCGGGCGAATGATCTGCTCCGGCAGATGACACTCGAAGAAAAGGTCGCCCAGCTTACGCAGCTGCCCGGATTTCCAGTCCAGGAGTTCACGCAGCAAAATACCGTGAAGCCCGAAGAGGTCGCTCGCAAGTACGGTGCGGGATCCGTACTGTGGGTATCCGATCCCAAAGAGATCAACCGCTGGCAGCACCTGGCAGTGGACCAGTCGCGCCTGCACATTCCCATTTTGTTTGGACTCGATGTGATTCACGGTTATCACACGATTTTTCCCGACCCGATCGCAATGGCTTCCTCATGGGATCCGAAGATGGAAGAAGCTGCGCAGAGCGTGGCGGCACGCGAAGCCCGGGCCGCGGGCATTGCATGGACTTTCGGCCCCATGGTGGACATTGCGCGCGACGCTCGCTGGGGCCGCATGATGGAAGGCGCAGGAGAAGATCCGTATCTGGGAGCAGCCATGGCCCGCGCGCAGGTGCTCGGATTCCAAGGCGCACAACTCGGCGGGCCTGACCATGTATTGGCAAGTGTGAAACATTTCGCTGGTTATGGCGCTGCGGATGGCGGGCGCGACTATGACGCGTCGTATATTCCAGAAGAGTTGATGTGGAACGTATATTTGCCTCCATTCAAAGCAGCGATCGATGCAGGCGCCGGGACCGTTATGAGTGCCTATATGGACTTGAATGATGTTCCCGCAAGCGGCAATCGATGGCTTCTGCATGATGTGCTGCGAGACGCATGGCAGTTCAAAGGTTTTGTTGTGAGCGACGCAAATGCGGTCCACAGTCTGATCACACATGGATATGCGCGCGACGGCCAGGACGCAACTTACAAGGCCTTCTCCGCCGGGCTGAACATGGACATGGCGAGCGGCACTTACTTGAAATTTCTGGCAGGAGAAGTACAGTCAGGGAGAATTTCAACACAGCAAATTGACGATGCCGTGCGCCCCATTCTTGAAGCGAAAATTCACCTGGGACTATTTGAACACCCCTATATCGACGAGTCCCGCATCGACCAAGTACTGAATGATCCGCAAAGCCAGCAGGCAGCCCGCGCAGCCGTGCAGCGCTCGGTCGTGCTACTGCGAAACGAAGGTAGCGCGCTTCCCTTGGATAAGAAGCAATTTAAGTCGATTGCTGTAATCGGCCCATTGGCAGATGCGGAAACGGATCTCCTCAGCATGTGGGGTGCACTGGCGAAACCGGGGCCAACCGTCAGCATTTTGCAGGGCATCAAGGGAAAGGCCGGCAGCGCCGTTCAAGTCGGGTTCGCACACGGACCGAACCTTTGGCGCGACATCCCATCGTTCTTCGAAGACATTCAAGACTTCCCCCTAAAAGCACAGCCCAAACAAAGCGCGGAAGAGGCCAAAAAAGCAATGGATGATGCTGTTGCCCTGGCCGGGCGAAGTGACCTCACGGTCCTGGTGCTGGGCGAGATTAATTTGATGAGTGGAGAAGCGGCCTCACGCTCTTCTCTTAAGCTCAGTGGCGGTCAACAGGAATTGTTGGAAGCAGTGGTTGCCATCGGCAAACCGGTTGTGCTCGTGCTGGTCAATGGTCGTCCGCTGGATATCTCCTGGGCTGCGGAACATGTGCCGGCGATTCTGGAAGTCTGGTATCCAGGGAGTCAGGGAGGGAACGGTGTCGCCGATGTGCTATTCGGCGACGCAAATCCGGCAGGACATTTGCCCGTAAGCTGGCCGCGCACTTCAGGCACAGCGCCTGTCTACTATAACCACAACCTGACGCAAGCTCCCGAAGACGCTCCCAACTTCAAGTCGCGTTACTGGGATATACGCAACACCCCGCTATTCCCGTTTGGGTACGGGCTTAGTTACACAACATTTTCATTCGATAATCTAAAGTTGAGCAAAGCCGAAGCCAAAGTCGGAACTAATTTGGAAGTATCGGTGGACGTAACCAATACCGGAATCCGCGCGGGAGACGCTATCGTGCAGCTCTATATCCACCAGCGCGCCGGAAGCGCATCGCGTCCGGTGAGACAGTTGAAGGGTTTCCAGCGAGTGAATCTGGCAGCAGGGGCAAAGCAGACTGTCCATTTCACCCTCGGAAAGGACGAACTGCAATTCTGGAGTCCGGCCACGAAGCAATGGGTCGTCGAGCCGGAGCAGTTCGATGTCTGGGTGGGCGGAGACGCAACGGCAAAGCTGCATGGAGAGTTCAGGCTGATCCGGTAGTCTCGGTTGGCGGCACAACTCAATGTGAATAGCTGCGGAAGTCGTGACTGGAGGGCCATCGATCATCGGTGTTCACGATCCACAATGTTCCCCATCCGCGCGCTGCAAAAAGTCCACCACCTGGCGCTCGGCCCAGTAGCCGTCATAGCCGTTGGGTGACGCCATAAATGCACAATGGCCTCCGTGGGCGGTTTCGACATATCTAAGGTTCCGGTTGGCTAGAATCTTGGCTTGTGTCTTGGGTTGAATTCGGATGAACGGGTCATCGGCGGCATAGACGATCAGCGTGGGTACGGAAATCTGGTCAACAACATTGGCGGCAGCCGCGCGTGCGTAATAGTCGTCGGCATCGCGGAAGCCGGAGAACGGCGCAGTTACCTGATTGTCGAACTCGCGCACACTCGATGCGCCATTCGCGGCGGAAATGTTGAAGCGTTCGGGAAATAGCCGTGCCTTGAGCGCCAGCCGCTGCTTGAGACGGCGCACGAAATGCATCTCATACAAGCGGTTGACGGGTTCGTGCAGCGCGTCGGCCGACGCTGCCAGATCGAGCGCCGGGCATACGGCCGCAACTGCTTTGAGTTCCGGGTGGGCACTGCCCCACTCTCCCGCGAGCTTGAGAACCAGATTTCCACCCATGGAATAGCCAGCGAGAGCGATCCGCGTCAGCCCTTCCGTCGCGATCAGCGCTTGTGCCACCGCGCCTACATCCGCTGAAAGACCTGAGTGATACAGCGTGGGAGCGAGATGCTCGGTGCCGCCGCAATTGCGCTGATTCATGCGCACTGCGTTCATGCCGAGAGCGAGCGCCTTCTGCGCAATGCCGCGCAGGTATTGAGAATCGCTCGATCCCTCCAGACCGTGAATCGCGATGACCGTCAATGCGCTACGCCGATCGGGCTGCCAGTGGCACTCACAGCGCACCTGGATGCCGGGAGCCACTTCGATCAGCCGGTCCTCCGCGGGCGGGAGCGGGACGACACGCTGGAGGAGATAGCTTGCTATGGTCTGAAAATGGCCGTTGCCAATTCCCCATCGGGGAGAAAACGCCTCGGTCGGCTGCCAGGTTTGCTTAGGATCCACACCTTCATATTAAATAGAAGTTGGAAAGTCTGGATTTGCTGTTCGATTTCGCTGTTTAATGTCGCTGTTCGATTTTCAGGGAGCCTCGCCCATGCCGATTTACGAATACGCCTGCAAGGATTGCCAGCACGAGTTTGAAGCTCTGGTGTATGGCTCGCAGAAGGCCGCGTGCCCCAAGTGCGCCAGCAAGAAGCTGGCTCCAAAGCTTTCCGTATTCGCGGTTGCAGCACCGGGTACGGCGTCCAAACCAACTCCCCGCGCTTCGGGAGGTTGCGGAAGTTGCGGCGACCCGCGAGGTCCCGGCGCCTGCTCGATGAACTAATCTTCGATGAGCTAATTACTTTAGCCCGGTTCCCTCGGCCCGTATTTCCTTGCCCTGCTTCCCGATACGGCAATTCCTACCACCTCAGTCACCCTGCCCGGGTAACGCTCGTAAGTTGTTGATTCTCCAATAACTTCCTACTATTGCTGGACAGGAGCGTGCCATGGATCGCCGCCGCCAGTCCCGCATTAGTTCGGGTATTCCGGTTCGCATTTGGGGAATCGACGCCAAGCATCGGCCGTTTCAGGCCACCGTTTCCGCCTTGAATATGAGCACGCACGGCGCGCTGTTGCAGGGCATGCAAAAGCATCTGCGCCCAGGCGACACAATTGAGCTGCAATATGAGGGGCAAACCACTGCCTACACCGTCATCTGGACGGGCGCTCCGGGAACTCCGCAAACCGGACAAGTCGGACTGCGCCGCGCAGCCAATCAGCCCTGCCCGTGGGGCGAGTTCAAGTTGCAATACGCTGTGGCGGGAGTGGGGCGAGGGTAGAGCTGCTGCCGGCTAACTTTTCCTTCCGGGAAAGAAACTATTGTAAGACGCGCGCAACGTGGACTTGCGCTCTGGCGTGGCTGGCAAACCAATTCAACACCTTCTCGCGAAACTCATCGGGAGCGGTGCTGATCGCTTCACAGTGATCCGCATTCGGCACCTCCCACAACGGTAGAGCCGGATTGCCTCTGGCGATCAATCGGGAATGACGCACGGGGATGTTGCTATCGCTTTGCCCGTGAATCAGAAAAACAGGAATCCTGGTGGCGGCCACAGAGTTTTCCGGAGACACTTGTTCGAAATCCAGCTTGTACTTCCATCGCGCATACACAAACGCAAACTCGACAATCGGACGCAGGATCGTGCGCCCGAGCCAGGGACCGGTATTGAAGCGCTGTCCAACTCGGTCATAGCCAATCTCCCGAAAGCTGGCAAACGGCGACTCCGCGACAACGGCACAAAAGCGCGTTTCAGATCGCACTGCCTGCAGCAACTGCGCCGCACCCATCGACTCCCCAAGGCCGAAAACACAGACGGGATGATCGTTTTGTTCCAGCCAATCCAACCAGCGGTGGATGTCCTCTGATTCCAATAGGCCAAAAGTAGCCAGATCCCCACCACTTGTTCCGTGCGCCCGAGCGTCTGGCATCAGAACGCTGAAGCCATGGCTCAGAAGCAGTTCCGCGTAGCCCGTCATCCCAGTACGGTTATCGCCGAGACCGTGCAGCAGAATCACCGCATTCCCGTTGCTGTTGCGTGGACGAATGCTCCATCCGCGCAGCGTCGCTCCATCCCGCGCCGCAATCACAACGTCGTCCAGTTCGTAGTTGTAACGGCTTGCCACGCGCCGGGCTTGCATCTCATCCGCGGGCGTTTGGACGTTCCGTCCGGGATGGACAGTCACTTCAGCGAGGAAGACTCCCGCCAGGAACGTGAGGACCAGGAAACATGCGAAAAGCGTTAGGAGGGTGGCAACTCTGCGTCGCGGGAATGGCTGGATACGCATCTGCTCAGGATACGTATTTGTTCTGTATACGGTTCCCTGTTGAGAATTGCACTTACACTTTGGCTCAAGGAATCTGCATTTTCGCGCCTCCAAGTAGCTACAGATTCCTCGCTACGATCGGAATGACAACTGGGTTGACGGGAGCGGAAAACGGACAACCCTCATTGTTGTACTTCCGGGACACGAGACACCTCTACAGAACAGAGGTGCCTTGAGGTATCATTTGGGAACAAATTAGGGGAGTCGTGAATGCAAACGAAAACGTTTACCTTCTGTCTTTTTGCGGGATTAGCTCTGACGCTTTTGTTTTCAGGATGCGGCTCCAGTTATAGCACGCCCGGCGGAGGTGGCGGCTCCGCTCCGAATCCTCCCACCAACCTCGCTGCCCCAACAGTAGGCAATCAGCAGGTGAACCTCACCTGGACCGCCAGCACCGGAGCCACCAGCTATCACGTGAAACGCGGAACAGCGACCGGCGGGCCTTACGTGCAAGTTGCCGCTCCCACTGCGACTAGCTTCACGGATACTGGCCTGACCAACGGCACCAAATACTACTACGTGGTGACAGCAGTCAACACCTACGGCGAGAGCGGGAACTCCACCGAAGTTTCCGCCACCCCTGTGGCCTTCGTTCCACCGGTCCCCACGGGACTTGTGGCTACAGCCGGCACTTTACAAGTGAGCCTGACTTGGACTGCCAGCGTCGGCGCCGCCACTTACAGCGTAAAGCGGGGAACTGTCACCGGCGGTCCGTACACGCAAATCGCAACACCAGCGACGGCAAGCTACAACGATCTAGCCGTCACCGGCGGCACAACTTACTTTTATGTCGTAGCGGCTGTTAATAACGCAGGCTCTAGCGCCAACTCCACGCAAGTTTCCGCCACGCCAACGGCCTCGTCGGCGACTGTCCATGTCACAGTCAATGCCCTCGACAACCGCCATCCCATCAGCCAGTACGTTTACGGCGGCAGTTATCCCAAAGACACGCCCACGATCACGGATAGCGGCCTGACGGTAGTGCGCTGGGGCGGCAATGGGAGCTCGACGTACAACTGGCAGCTCCAGACCTACAACGCCGACAACGACTATTTTTTCGAGGACTTCACGGCTGGGCCAAGTTGGGCACCTGATTCGGTCCAGTTCATTCAAAATGTGAAAACAGCCGGCAGCAACCCGCTAACGACAATGGCGATGTTGCCGTGGGTGGCGAAAGGCCCAGAAGTGGCGTCTCCCCCCAACAACCACTGGAGCTTTTCGGTCGCCAAATATGGTCCACAGTGCCACACGGACCAATTTAACGCCGATGCTGGAGACGGAATCGTCATGTCGGGTACTTGCGACAGCTCGCCAACGTTTATCACGGCCGATCCCACGGACGCCTATCAGCCTCTACTCGACGACACGACGCAGACCTGTCCGGGCGGCCAGACCTGTGTGTATCGAAAACAGTGGGCTACAGCATTGGCGGCCGCGTTTGGCAGCGCGCCGCACTTCTACAACTTGGACAACGAGATCGATATCTGGGGCGGCACACACCGGGATATTCATCCGGCCGCCGCGACCTATCAAGAACTGCGCGATATCTATTTAACTGAAGCTCGCGCTCTGAAGGGATGGGATCCGGCGGCGATTCGCCTGGGTCCGGTAAGTTGCTGCTGGTTTTTCTATTGGCGGTCGGCGGCTGGGGGCAACGATACGCCCAGCCACGGCGGAGTCGACTTTCTGCCCTGGTGGCTCAATGAAGTCGCTTGGTCGGATCAGGTGGCGGGAACTCGGTCGCTCGACATCTTCGACATCCACGCCTATCCGGATGCGGATACTGGAGGCTTGACCACTGCGCAGAAACAGGCGCTGGCGACGCGCGTCTACCGCGACTGGTGGGATCCAACCTACCTCAGCGATGCGGCCTATATCCGGAACGGAGGGTTCAGCATAGAGCCTGTGGATTCGCACCCGTTCCGCATTCCGCGTATGCGGGCGATCATCAACGCCACCTACCCGGGTACGAAGTTTGCCATCACGGAATGGAGCGCGGAATTTGCTGGCACATCGGACTTCTCAACAGCATTGGGTGATGCCGACGCTTACGGCATTCTGGGCCGCGAGCGCGTCTACCTCTCGTCGCGCTGGGTTGCGCCCGACCCGGCCAATCCCGACTATCAGTCGCTGAAGTTGTTCCGGAACTACGATGGAGCCCACCATGGCTTCCAGACAATTTCGGTGTCGGCCACGCATGACGCCGATCCGAACTTGTTTAGCAGCTACGCTGCTGTGAATCCCGCTGGCACGTCCATGACGCTGCTGGTGCTGAACAAAGACCCCGTCAACGCGGTGACGGCGGCGCTCGCGCTGAACGGCTTCACGCCCACCCAGGTCACCCCCTATACGTTGTCCAAGGCTTCGCCGAACAGCATCGTAGCGGGCGCGACGCAGGCCTGGACGTCGAACATGAATTTTCCGGCGTATAGCGCCACGCTCCTCGTCGTCACTGGGAGCATGGCCAACAACCCGGCCACCGAGTGGGATCCGAATCCCGACACCATCATGGTGCCTGCAGGCGGAACGGTTACGCTCCAACCCGCCATTACTTCCGGTACTGGAACGATAAACATTGGATCGTCAACCGCAGACAGTGGAATTACTGTTCAAATTGTCCAGGGAAACGTTTCTACTGGAACGAACGGTACGGTCACCGTCACCGCGGGTAACACACCCGGCTTCTACCATTACGCGCTGAGCGGAACCGACAACCTGAGCGTGTCTCAGCAACAAGGCGGCTGGATCGTTGTGGGCAAGCCAACGGCAACCTTCACGACGACAGGGGATGGACAGAGTGGTCCGCACGGTACGACCCTGAATCTGTCGGTCACGCTAATCCCAGGGGCGTCCGGTGGCACCACTACGGGCGCGAGCGTTCTCTTTACTACCGATGCGGGGACGTTGTCCTCCCGCATTGTGACCACGAACTCGAGTGGCGTTGCAGCGGTGGTGCTGACGCTGCCTTCGACCACGGGCGCGGTACATGTGACGGCGGAAGGCCCCTTCGGGCTCGGCCATCCCGCTGTAACGTTTACAGAAACCTCGCAGTAAAAGAACGATGGAGGCATGGGCGTCCTCGCCCATGCCTCCATCGAACCTCAAAAAAACGCGAAAGGGCGTAGCCAGAAGCCACGCCCCTTCACTCCCCTAGAGAGCTGCTCCTCCCCATTACAGTGCAGCTACTCCTCGGTCCTGATTGCGAATGCGGATCGCTTCATCCACCTTGGTCAGAAAGATCTTTCCGTCCCCAATCTTGCCGGTGGCGGCGCTCTTGATGATTGCGTCGATGGCTGGATCCACCAATTTATCGTCGACCACCAACTCCAGCTTGACCTTGGGCAGCAAATCCACCGTGTACTCGCGTCCACGGTAGGTCTCGGTATGGCCCTTCTGGCGGCCATGCCCGCGCACCTCGAATACTGTCATCCCATCAATGCCCATTTCCGTCAGGGCTTCTTTCACGGCTTCGAGCCTGGAGGGCTGAATAATCGCTTCAATCTTGGTCATCTTTCTCTTCCTGTGGTGTGGCTAGTTTCGCCGCAGTTTGAGACCGCAAATCTCGCCCTCGTCTAGCCGCGTAGCACAAGATACTCCACGAACTACGATACAACAACCCTCTGGACTCCGAACCGCAACGTTTGTTTCAGGTGCGGGCGCGGCTTGGGTGCTGACATGCGGGGCGTTCTCCCTGCCCAAGCCGCGTGCCCATTCAAAACGGCGCAGGTTCCCGCCGTTCGAATTTTGTTGTTCCTACTCCGGAAACAGGATCCGGCTCGCCCTTATTTTCCGGTGGTGTCGAAGGTCAGGATCAAGCCTCCCGTAATCGTGTTCTGCGACTTGGCGAGACCTTGCCCCTTTTGAAACACCGCGAGATCGGACTGGTCATGGCGGAACTCCAGGCGCGTTATCAGATGCGACGCGATAATCCGTTCAAACGTGCCCGTGAATTCCTGCAGTTTCTGCCCCGTGCCTGCCGGCACATTGGGTGGAACCGTCGTGAAGCCGTTGTGATCGTCGTAATATTCATAGCGGCCGGATAGAGCCATATCCTTGGGAAAGGCATAACGGACATATCCGGCAATTCCCGCCCAGTACGCCGTGGTGTTGTTAAACGGAGCCACGGTTGTGGGCACCCGGTCGCCGCGCCCGTAATCCGCGTTGGCCATTAAGCTCAGCTTGGCGTTGGGATTGTAGGTCACGACCGTGTCCGAAAGCTCTCTCCAGTCCGCGTTGTTGTTCGTGCCTTCAGGACCAGCAATCAGATTTTCCGTAAAGCCGAATTTCTTGTTCGGAGTCAACGCAATGCTCACTCCAACGGTTTTCCCCGAGTTGTTGTCGATGACGTTGTTCCAGCCGTTCATCAAGTAGCCCGTAACCGAGGCCTTGTCGCTAAAGGTGTACTTCGCTCGCAAGCCGTAATGGTAATACGGAATTGCCCACGAGAAGAGCAGGCCTCGCGAGTAGTTCCAGTTGTCTTTACTCTCAATGACTTCGGCGCCGGCGGGTGTCACGAATTTTCCACCGTCGATTTGCAGTCCCTTGCCGACTTTCACAAGGTACGAGAGGTACGCTTCCTTCAGATACTGGTCGAACGACGCCGCGCCACTGGCGTCGTGGCCCTCGCCGGCGTTCACCGTATTCATCGCTTGGCCGAAGCCCAAAGCGACGTGATAGCCGAGACGGCTCGCCGCAGCATCCGGAGCTTTGTCGACCATCAGTTCGATCATGTTCAATCCAAACTGGTTCGTCGCGATGTCAAAGTTGCGCAATCCGTTGAAGCGCGTAGCCGGATGGTTGAAGCTGGCTCCGTAGTACCCATCCACAAAACCACTGAGCGTGGTTGAGCCCAGCAAGCTGGTGATCGTGATTGGCGCAGGCGCTGCCGGAGCGGGCGTGGCAACAGCCGCAGTGGTCGCAGGTGCCGCTGCCGCTGGGGCTTCCGCCGGAGCTGGAGCTGGCTTCTGCATAGCCGCCAACGCCGCCTTCAAATCATCGACTTGTTTTTGAAGGTCCAGCATGCGCTGGTTGATATCCGGCGTGGCCGGAGCCGCTTGCGCTGGTGGTGTGGCCGCAGGAGTTGCAGCATCGGTTGAAGTTGTCTGCGCCCAAACTACGGTTGTGCTCGCACAGAAGAGGCACAATCCCAGTAGGGCTACCGTTACGCGCGAAAATCGTTTCATGATGGCCAGGCCGCTTTCTCCCCGCTCGCTCGCACCACTTCGAGAGTCAGTGCGATTTCGTGTCAGCGAGGCTAACTTTAGTGACGCGAGGGCTAAGTGTCTAACGCATATTTCTCATTCTGGATATCGAAAAATGCCCAGCAATAATGTTTATCGAGGGCATAAAGAATCGCTATTAGTCCTGACATCAATCCTGTCCTTTCATTGGCTTAGGCCAAGAGAATCGCGGTCCCTCCAACGCTCCAACTATGCACGCCTTCCCAGACTCGAGGAATTCGCCGCCAGATCCCCACCAAAAGCAAGCGCGTTCGCGAATTTTTCTTTCGCAAAAAATTTACTTTCGTCCCCTTGCGCAAACCCGAGCTTTGCCCTAGCATCCACTTTGAAAGCCGTCCTGCGACGTTGGTGACGGCGGATACCGTTTTTTGAACCAACAGATACAAACCGGGTGCTCTACTCGCAATGATCTGGTGAGCCATGTTCCGCCATGCGGAAAGGCCTAAAGGATCTCGGAGGGTGCCCACCGTCTACCGACGGGTTCAAAAGCGGCCCGCCCCACGGCGAAGCGGGTCGGCTTTTTTCTGCCGACCGCATTCCTCTTAATTGATTGCACCATCCACCGCATAAATGAGGCGTAAGGAGTTCCTACAAAGTTCGTAAAGACACCCAGCATCACGTTTTCTGCGCCGCTTGCACGTTGCGCGAACCATCCTTAAACTCATACTTGGCGTCTAAGTCCCTAGTTCCTAAATCGACCTGTGTATCCCAGACTCTTCCAAATCGGCCACTTCAGCCTCCCCACATATGGGTTCCTCGTTGCCATTGGCGTCCTGCTCGGCTTGACGCTGTGCGTTCGCAATTCCAAGCGCCTCGGCATCGACCCGGAGGACACTTGGAACCTCGGCATTGTGGTCGTTCTCGCGGGAATCCTGGGCGCAAAGATTTTGCTGATCGTGAATGACTGGAGTTACTACACCAGCAATCCGGGCGAGATTCTCAGTATGAATACGCTGCGCTCGGGCGGAGTCTTTTCCGGCGGATTGCTGGCAGCGCTTCTGGCCGCCGCCTGGTATATGACCCGGCACAAAATGCCGCCCTTGCGCACTTGCGACGCCTTTGCGCCGGGACTCGCCATTGGCCACGCCATTGGACGCCTCGGCTGCTTCGCCGCCGGGTGCTGCTATGGCAAGGAAACCCATGCCGCCTGGGGCGTAGTCTTTAAGAATCAGTTGGCTAAGGATTGGGCCAACACTCCGCTGGGTGTCCCGCTCGAACCCACCCAGCTCATCGAGGCCGTCGTCGAGCTCTTCAACTTCTTTCTGCTGTCCTGGATCATCACACGCAAACACGCTGACGGCCAGGTCTTCGGAACTTATCTCATCCTATACGGCATCGCCCGCTTCTTCATCGAGTTCCTGCGCGGCGACGAAGGTCGCGGTCAAGTCTTCGGCAACCTTATGAGCGGCACGCAGCTCATCGCCATCATTCTCGTTATCGTTGGAGCCCTATTCTGGCTCCGCCGCGCACCAAAGGCCGAGATCGCACCAGCCGCGTGATCGTGTGGTGGTAACTATGTGGCGCGGGCGCTTCGCTCGCGAAATGCGTAAGTCTGCCAATACAATGTATAGGTTTGGAAGCCACTGCCACCAGGCACGCAAACCCACTTTCTGTAAGAATCATCCTTAGCATGACCTCAGCTAGCATGACGTCCACAGACTCGCTCCAGGAATTTCTCGCCACCACCGAAGACACGGGCAAGCGCCTCGATCACTTCCTCGTCGCCCATCTCCCCGAGATCAGCCGCAGCCGTGTGCAGCAGCTCATCGCCCAGGACAAAGTCCGCGTCAACGGCCAGCCCGAGCGCGCCTCGCTCAAACTGCGCGGTGGCGAAACTATCGCCATCACTGGCACGGTGCAACTGGCGCCGCTGCGCGCTATCGCCGAAGATATCCCGCTTGATATTATTTACGAAGACGACGACCTCGCGATCGTCAACAAGCCCGCCAGCATGATGGTGCACGCCGGAGCAGGCGCTGCTGACAGCGAACACAACGCGGGCACGCTGGTCAACGCGCTACTGCACCACTTCAACCACCTCTCGACAGTAGGCGGAGAGCTTCGGCCCGGCATTGTCCACCGCCTCGACAAAGGTACCAGCGGCTTGCTCGTGGTCGCCAAGAACGACGTTGCCCATCGCAAACTCGGCGAGCAGTTCTCCGCCCGTGAGGTCAAGAAACAATACATCGCGCTCGTGCATGGCTGGCTCAAGGAGCCGCGCGGTACCATCCGCAATATCATCAGCCGTGACGCCATACGGCGCACCCGCATGACCACGCGCCGCTCCGAAGGCCGCGAAGCCATCACCGACTATCGCGTCACCCGGAAACTCGACACACCCTGGGGCAAGTTCTCTCTCGTCACTCTAAAAATCCACACCGGACGCACTCATCAGATTCGCGTGCACATGTCGTCGCTCGGACATCCCGTGGTCGGCGACAACCTCTACGGCGCGCCACGCCACATTCGCATGGCACCCGCGACTCAAGGCAAAACGCGCAGAGACGCGGCGCCTGCCGCTTCATTGTCCCTAAATCGCAACTTCCTCCACTCCGCCTCGCTCGAATTCACCCATCCGCGCACAGGCGAGCTTCTTCGTTTCACTCGACCTCTGCCCGAAGATCTAACTGCATTCATGGCACAACTCGAGAAGGCTTAAGGTTGCTCTGGCAGATGTTGCTCGTGTAGCGGCAGGCGCCCTCGCCTGCCCAGGAGCGAAGCTCCGTGGCTTTTTTGTGATGACTTTTTTTGTGATGACTTAAGTCTTAGCTCGTGTAGGGGGAAGACACCCTGCCAACCGGGCTATAATGAAATCTCAATGACTCCCAGCATCATGATTTCTCACGCTATTCTGCGCGGTGGCTGTCGCTGGCTGGCCTCCGCGATACTGCTCGTTCTACCCGCTGCCGCGCAGACGTCACAATCTGAACTCCCATCTGCGCCGTCCGCGGTAGCCATGCCCAAGAAGCAGCCTCCGGCCCAACCGACAACGGCCCCGTCGGCAGCTCCGGCTACTACTCCAGCCACGACGGCTCCAGCGCAGTCCACGCCGTCGCAGTCTCAGCCGCAACAACCCGTTGTCGGGGGCACACCTTCCGGAGGACCCACTCCGCCCCCTGCTCAAACGGAAAACCTCGACGCGCCCCCTACCATCATCGTCACTGCCAACGAAGTCAACATGGTCTTTACCGCGACCGACAAGCACGGGCGCTTCATCAAAGACCTGAAGCAAGAAGATATCCAGGTCACGGATGACTCCAAGCCGGTTGGCAAGATCAGAAGCTTCAGCAGCCAGACCGACCTGCCGCTGCAAGTCGCACTCCTTGTGGATGCCAGCAATTCCGTACGTGACCGCTTCAAGTTCGAGCAGGAAGCCGCGATTGAGTTCCTAAATCAGATCATCCGCCCCAACTACGACAAGGCTTTCGTCGTTGGCTTTGATGCCACTCCGGAAGTGACGCAGGACTTTACCGACAATTCCGAGTTCCTTGCGAAAGGGGTTCGTTCCCTGAAAGCCGGCGGCGGCACGGCCATGTTCGACGCCATCTACTTTTCTTGCCGCGACAAGCTGATGAATGCGCCTCGCAACGGCCCCGTGCGCCGCGCCGTGATTCTGCTCAGCGATGGAGACGACAACCTCAGTCATGTCAGCCGGGAAGAAACCATCGAAATGGCGCAACGCGCTGAGGTGATCATCTATACCATCAGCACCAATATTTCTGGATCTAAAAACAAAGGCGATAAGATTCTGGAGCGCCTGAGCGAAGCCACCGGTGGCCGCGCCTTCTTCCCTTTCAAAATTCAGGACGTCGCCGATGCCTTCACGGAAATCCAGGACGAGCTGCGCAGCCAGTACGCGCTTTCGTATCACCCGCCAGACCTCGTCGCCGACGGCCGCTTCCGCCCCGTGGAAATCACGGCTGTGAGCCAGAAGAACTTGCACGTACGCTCCCGCCACGGCTACTACGCACCGTCGCCAAAGAAACACTAACGTGGGGACGTCCGCCCTCGGCCGTCCAAACGGAGCGAAGCTCTACAGGCTCTTGTTCGCCTGAAACAGGCGCCTCGGCTGCCCAGACGAGGCGTCTGGGCCAACGTGTTCCCGCCTGATGTCTGCTACTGCCCCGTTCCGGTTAGCCCCACAACCAGCGGACTGTTCGCCGCCCCGTACGAAACGGTTGCCGCACCCTTGATACTCCCAGTATTCGCAGGAGTGAACGTCACACTGAGTGTGCACTTGCCCAGCGCGGACACGGTGCTCGCGCACGGTGTCGTGCCACCCGGCGCGGCCGAGTATTGGCCACTCGCCACAACGCCGGAAAAACTGAGCACTGCGTTCTGGTTGTTGGTAAGCGTCACGATCTGCCCCGCGCTCGTCGTTCCTACGGCTTGCGCAGCAAAGGTCAAACTTGTGGGCGCCAGCGTTACAGGGAATACCGCTGTTCCGGAAAGGTTGTAGATCTGCGGAGTCACCGGAGCCGTTGTTGCGATCGTCACCGAGCCTTTCACCGTTCCGTTAATCGACGGGCTAAAAGTTACCGTGAACGTACACTTAGCTCCAGCAGCTAGGTTTCCACCGCAGGGTGACCCACCGCTTCCCGTCGCAAGGTAGTTCCCAGCAGCGGCAAGAGAGCTGATCGTCACGGCGGAAGCGCTGCTGTTGGTCACAGTCACAGTTTTCGCGGCGCTGGTCGTGCCCACCACTTGATTCGTGAATGTCAAAGAGGTGGGTGAAAACTTAAGCGGCGCCGTGCCTCCGCCCGAGCCCGTCCCCGAGAGTGCAATTGTCTGCGGGCTGTAGGCAGCGTTATGCGTCAGAATAATCGCGCCCGTCACGCTGCCGCTGGCCGTTGGCTGGAAAGTCGCGCCCAGCGTACATGTAGCCTTACCGGCCAGCGTTGCACCGCAAGGCTTCGTTCCGTTACCGGAAACATTGTAGTTGCCCGTCGCAGCGAAGCTCAGGGTCAGCGACGTGCTCTGATTGTTCGTCAGCGTCACTGTTTTCGAGGCACTCGTCGTGCCCACCGCTACGGTTCCGAAGGCAAGACTCGTCGGCGTAAACGACAGTGGCGTGCTCCCCGTGCCAGTGAATCCCTCCACCTGCGGTGAGTGGGCCGCGTCATCCGTCACCGTGAGAGCCCCTTTGATGGAACCGGCAACGGTCGGCGTAAACGTTACATTCACAGTGCAGCTGGCTCCCACTGCAAGACTGGATCCGCAGGTATTCGTCTGCGCATAGTCTCCGCTTACCGCAATCGAAGAGAGATTGACCAGCGCGGTACCCGTATTCTTCAGCGTCACGGGTTTCGCGGCACTGGTTGTACCCACCACCTGCGCCGAAAACGTCAAGCTTGCCGGCGTCAGGGTTAGGCTACCGATTGGTCCCGAACCTGTTAGCACGAAGAACGTTCGCGGAATGAACGCTGCGCAAAGCGCACCGTTCGGGAAGTTCTCCACCGCGATGGGGAACGCCCCCGGCGTCGTAAGGTCGGTGGACTTGATCGCCACCTGAATTTGCGTGGAGCTGATAAACGTCGAAGCGCGGAAGGCATTGTTGACCAGCACTTGCGAAGCACTGGTGAATCCTGCCCCGTTGATGGTCAGCGTGAAGCCGGAGCTTCCCGCCACCGCATTCGGCGGGCTCAGGCTCGTCACCGCGAGAGGCACAGTCGTCGTGTTGAAGTCGGCCACCACCAGTTCTTCGTCATTGATGGTCAGGTTCTGCGGATTCGTGGTCCCCGTCAGGTCGAATTGAAAGCCTGTGAACGTCCATCCCGCATTCGTGGTCTCCGTGAACGTGACCAAACTGCCCGATGGGTAAAACCCATCGCCCGAGGGCGATGACGGGGAGACTCCCAGCGATCCGGCACAGCCTTCGTTCACAAAAAACGCGGGCACAAAATCCCCGGTGATATTCGCCGTATACGTCACGTTGCCGCTACTGGGCGCAGAGATGTTGTGCGTCTGTGCTCCACTGTCGCTCCAACTGGAAAAATTGAAGCGAGTGTTCACGCTGAAAGGCTGCTGCGGAGAATCCGCGCTGATGCTGTGTGTGCTGCCCCCTGTCCATCCAGAATCGAAAGGCAGGGCAAAGCTCTTGGGTGCGTACCAGAAGTTGCCATCGACCCGAACCGAACTGCGCGCCGCATTGGGATTCGTCGTCACCGTTGTTACCGGAGATGAGGTAAAGTACGTCGTCAAATTGAGCGCGGTACCGTCATCCGGTACGTAGAACGTATGCGGATTGGCGCTCAAGCCACCTTCGATCCAGTTCACCGCGTTAATATTCTCGTAGAAATTCTGCCCCGAATTCGGCGTGGCCGTCAGGGTAACCTGCTCGCGAGCGCTGAAAAACAGACCCGAGGCGGGCGGGAACGCCTGCGGCAAGGGATTCGCAGCGAGAGTGCCTGTCCCCACCGGGGATACGGTCGTCACATAGGGCACCAGTTGAATGAAGTTCGCCGAATACACCGTCACCGCTGGCGATGTTGCCGGTTGCGTCACCATGCCGTTCCCAGGTGTGACCGTAATCGAGTGGCTAGCGGGCGTTGCATCGTTCCAGCGGCCGTAGGTGTACGTAGTACCGCTCAGCGTCTGTGAACCAGATGGAATATCCAGCGTGTGCGAAGAATTCAGCGCCCAGACGAACGTCTGCGGCGTGGTGACCGTCACGCCATCCACAATCACCTGTAAGCCCGGAGGATTGCTGGTCACGGTTACGCTGGTGGGCGCATTGTTGTAGAGCCGATGCACGCCATCAATATCCGACTCCGTGTAGCCCGTGGGATTCGAAAGCGGTATGCCCCCGGGAATCGAGTCCAGTGCTGGACCGCCATTCCGCGAAAAAGCGAACGGAATATAGTGCATGACCGAGCGATAGTCGTAGAGCGTCAGATTCTGCGCGTTGTCGAGAACCTGGTCGAAGTTCGAGCGCGAGCCTTTGATGATGTTGTTGTAATTCACAGTCACATAGGTGTCGCGATCCGAGCGCGCCTGCTCATGCCAGAAGCCGAGCACATGCCCCATTTCATGCAGCAACGTTCCCACCGAGCAGTCAATCGATCCCGCGACTTCCTGCTGCCCACCCGCGCGACCGATGGTCGCCTCACACTGTCCGTTGTGGTTGGAAGAATCAAAGTTGAAGTCGACAAAATCCGTCTCCGAGGTACGCGGCACAAACTGAATCAACCCGGAAAACGTGCTATTGAAGGTTGTAAGCGCCGTCGACAAATTGGTCGCAGCGTTCGTGATGGTGTACGGGATCTGATAAACGCTCCCCACCTTCGGCCACAGGTTCGAATAGGCCACGCTCTGAACGAATCTACCCGAGCTTGATCCGGGCATGGCATCCACGCGCTCCAGGAGGATGTCGCCTTCATAGATCGCTTTGCCATGAATAACCGTGTAGGTCACCGGGCGGCCGCGATAAATGCCAGTGCGCAGTTCTCCCCGCACAGGAGTTTTTCCAAAGAGAGAGGATGAAGCCAGAAGAAACAAGCACAACAGCCAGAGAGACAAGACAGAAAAGTGGCGCAGAGACACAGAAACCTCCAGGAAAAACTACATGGGATTGCGCTAGGTGCAGGAAAGGGGGAGGATGCACCTGTCGATACCTAAGTTTGCCCGTACCTTTGGGTAGTGTCAACATGCAAGAATTTGCGCTAAGCTGAGCCCCTGGTAACCATTCATTTCCCTTATTTTTCATGCGTTTACGATTTGTTACTTCGGTGGTTCAACGTCCTTTGGTCAGATTGTCCCCTACCCCACCCCGCCCTATAATCGAGACACTCTGGTTAAGGTTTTTTCAACAGGCTCCGGTTTGGTCGGTTGGAGCGGATGTGTATCTGCGCCTCGCTTTGACGAATGCTTTCATGAACATGAAAAAGACGAGCATAATTTCGACGAGCATGACCTCCGTGAGCAAAGCGGCCTTCTTTTCTCTCATGGTCTTGATCCCCTGTGCCTTGCAAGCGGAAACCAAGACGCTCGTGGCTAGCGGCACGATCACGGTCTCACGCGAAAAAGGCCGGGCTGTGTTTTCCAATGACGGCGCGCCTGTTTCTCCTCCTAAGTCTTTAAGGGAGAGCTCTGGGAGCGAAAGGCTTTCGGGTGCCTCGACCAGCCGCGACGTCAACGAAGCGCTGGCGCCGCAGACGCGTCTCATGTTCTGGAGCAACACCGAGCACAGGTACAAGCCCGTACCGCACGCCACGCCAATGGCGATGAAAGCGGCCAAGTCGGCGGTGGCGGAAGTGGATGAATACGTTAGCTCCAATTCTGTAGTCGTCAATCAGAACGCGAGCTTCGTGCATTCCCAGGCAACGCCGCGGGAAGTGGACGACGCCATCGAGCAGGCAGCACGCCGCCACAATGTGGACGCAAACCTGGTAAGGGCGTTGATTCGGGTAGAATCGAATTTTAATTCGAAAGCTGTGTCGCGCAAGGGGGCAATGGGATTGATGCAGCTCATGCCAGGGACGGCACGGCAATTGAAAGTGTCGAACCCATTTGACCCGGGCCAAAACGTGGACGCGGGCGTGCGGCACTTGAAGAAGTTGCTGGAAGATTTCCATGGCAACGTGAAATTGAGCTTGGCAGCCTATAACGCCGGCGAGGGCGCAGTGCAGCGCAACGCGGGCGTTCCGAACTATGGCGAGACGCGCAACTACGTTAGCCGGATTACGACGCTCTACAATAGCGGGGACAATTCTCCGTTTCGCAGCATGAGTGGCGCTCGTTATGAGCCGATGAAGGTTTTTCGCGATTCGCAGGGTGTTCTGACATTTACGAACACCGATTAATAAAGGCATCCCGAGAGGGATGCGCGGACTCTAACTTGGTAGTCTAACCAGAAAACTTGACCCAGGCAGTTGGAACCAGGAAACAGGTAGGTTCTTGAAAATAGTGACGCGAAGCCGACGCTCTCTGTTCGCGGCGGCCGTCCTGCTATTGGCGGCGGCTCCAGCCTACGCGCGGCATATGCCGGAAGCGTGGGCGCAGAAGCACTACGCCACGGCAGACCGCTTGCGTGAAGCGCTCAATGGGCGCCCGGCGGCGGACCGTTCGCGGCGCGAGTATCAGCGTGTGATTGACGCCTACCGGCGCGTTTATTACGGTTCGCCCGCCTCGACCAAAGCCGACCCCAGCGTCGTCGCTGTTGCGGAACTGCTGGTCGAAATGGGCCGCCAGTTCGATGACAACAAAGTTTTGCGTTCCGCCATTGGGCAATATGAATTTTTGCGGCGTGAGTATCCCGGCAGCCGCTACCGCTTTGACGCTCTGTTCACAATCGGCGAAATCTACAAAGACGACCTCGACGACACGGCGAAAGCGCACGAAACTTTTCAGGAATTCGTCCGCCGCTACCCGCACAACCGGCTGGCCGCGCAGGCGCGCGAGGAACTGACTGAGCCGGTGCAACAAGCAGCCACGAAGAAGCCTGTTACAGCAGGCGGCCCAAAGTACGATTCCCCGGACGACTCGAACGCCGACTCTAACGCCAACTCTAATAACGACGACCGGGGCAAAACCGAAGCTACGCTTGGAGTGAAGTCCCCCAGTAAGCTGGCTCGCGTCACCGGCATTCGACACTGGTCGACGCCCGACTACACGCGCGTCGCCATTGATCTCGAAGCGGACGTGAAGTTCGACTCGCAACGCATTGATCACCCCGACCGCATCTTCTTCGACCTGCGCGGCACTAAGCTGGCCTCGACGCTGGTGGGAAAGAGTTTTGACGTTGACGACGGCTTCCTGAAGAAGATTCGCGTGGCGCAGTTCAAAGCCGACCAGGCTCGCGTCGTGCTGGAAGTGGACAGCCTTTCGCAGTATGACGCGTTTCTGCTGCCGAATCCGTCCCGCTTGATAGTGGATATTCACGGCAAGACCGCGGCGGCAAAAAGCTCGGCGACTCGTACGGTTGCTGACGCTACGAAAGAAAAAGAGCTGGTGAAGCTTGACTCATCGGCGGCACTCCCCAAGGCCGATGCGAAAGTGGCTAAGGCGACAAACAAAGCTGCAAGCCAGCAGGAAAAGACTCTGACAGCACAGGCGAAGCCCGCTTCCAGCCAGAAAATCGTGGATGCCGACGACAGCGACGATGATGCCACCTCGGACACCCCGGCAACTCTGGTTGCGAGGGACACGGTGGTAAAACACCCTGTTTCTAGGAACACGCTCCCGAAAGAGAGCGGTACGAAGGATAGGGATAAGGACAAAGTCGCAAAAGACACTGTCACGAAGGTTTCCGAGACGGCTTCTTCCAACGCCGATTCGGACACATCTTCCGACGAGCCGCCGATAAAATCCGCGAAATCGAAGCGCTCTAAGACAGATTCCGACGACCTTTCTGCCCACGAAGCCCGGCCCACAGCCAACGGCGACCGTTCGTTGATTCGCGCTCTAGGTCTAAAGATTGGCAAGATTGTGATTGATCCGGGACATGGTGGCCATGACACTGGGACGATTGGTCCCAATGGAGTTCGGGAAAAAGACGTGGTGCTCGACGTGAGCCGGCGGCTGGGCAAAATGCTGCAACAGCGGCTGGGCGCGGAAGTGGTCTATACGCGCTCGGACGACACGTTCATCCCTCTCGAAACCCGCACCGCCATCGCCAACCGCGAGCGCGCGGATCTGTTTATTTCCGTTCACGCCAACTCCAGCGACGACCCCGACGCGCGCGGCGTCGAAACGTACTACCTGAACTTCACCTCGTCGAAAGACGCGCTCGAAGTAGCGGCGCGCGAAAATGCGGTTTCGCAGAAATCGATTTACGAACTGCAAGACCTGGTGAAGAAGATTGCGCTGAAAGAAAAGATTGAAGAGTCGCGCGAGTTTGCCAGCGACGTCCAGACATCGCTCTACAGCAGCCTGGCGTCGAAGAACTCTTCCCTGCGCAACCGCGGCGTCAAGAAAGCGCCATTCATTGTGTTAATCGGCGCGAACATGCCATCGATCCTGGCGGAGATTTCCTTCGTCAGCAACCCCGTCGATGCCAAGAAACTGCAAACGCAGGAACACCGCCAGCAGATCGCCGACTCGCTCTATCGCGGCATTGCCCGCTACGTGAATGGACTCAGCGGAGTGAAAGTCGCGAGCCGGATTTCGCGGGAAGAACCCAACTAGTAGACCCACACGCCTCGTCTGGGCAGGCGAGGGCGCCCGCCCTACATGAGCAAAGGTCACGCTCGCTGTGATTTCCACTTGGTTCGCGCGAGCGACAGCAACAACATAGCGACAAAGATCGCGAAGAGTCCGATTGTCGCGGTTGTGGCGCTCGACGCTCGTTTCGGAATAATCGAGAACTTCCCGTAGACGAACTCGATGTGGACCCAGTAGACGAGCAGCGAAGTTTGGCCGAGCTGAATCAGCGGGCTAAAGCCGTGTTGTCCCCAGCCGTAAGCACACCATGTGTAGCTCAGCCACAGGATCACGAGAAGCATTCCCACTCGCATCAGAAAAAAGGTGAGGCTGGTGTGCCAGAAATCGTGTACGGGATCGAGTGCGAGAGGCAGGCGGAACGACGACGCTTCGAAGGCAACTGCTGCGGCAATCAGCGCCGCTCCCGCAACGCCAGCGCCGGTTAGAACGCGGGCTTCGCGGGCACGCGCCCAGTCACTCAGGATGATGAAGCCCGCGGCTAGTCCGAAGAATGCAAATCCAGCCCAAGGAAAAATCGGAAAGAGCCACGGTTGCGGCGCGGGAAACGTGTGCACGCCATTAATATAAGACTCCAACGGCCAAGGCAGCCAGCGCGGTTGCCAGACGCTCCACAACAGCGGAGTGAGTAGAGCAATCGCAAGGCCGGCGACCACACCAGCCCATGCGTTCCGCCTGTTCGCCGGTTCCGAATCATCTTCCCCGCTGCCGGAAAACATCGCGCTCACACGGATCAACATGCCCATCAAAATCATCGACACGCCGATAATGTTGAGCACATCGACGCGCAGCAGATCGGTCCACGGCGCCCAGCCCCAGGCAATCAGGTATTCCTGCAATCGGAACAGAAGACCAAAACCCAACACCTCCGCGCCGCGCAGAATTGTTTGCCGCGCGACCTGGTTGGCGTCCACACCTTTGCGCTGCAGGCGAAGCGTGACGAAAGCAAAAGAAAAACCCGCCAGAAACAGAAAGGTCGGAGCCGGCACGGTTCCGCCCAGTTGCGACCAATAGATCAGACGCCCCTTGCGCGCCTGTGGCGACAGCCACGAATCGTAGCAGTGCGTCTGAAACATGAAGATGCAGGCGAGGCCGCGCATCCAGTCAATGTAGGCGAGCCTGGATTGACCTGGTTTAGTCTGACCTGGTTTAGTCTGACCTGGCTTCGACTGCGCGGGCTTGGGCAGCACGGGATTCGGCGTGATCAACTCTTCTTCCCTTTCCGTTGGTGATCTCCTATGGCGAGTAGCGCTCTTCACACTAGCACTTCTGCCCCGGCCTATCTGTTTGGATAGCTGATTCGCCCGCAGCGGGCGGGCATGACCGATGCAAGTTCCTGATTTCAAAGGCGGTCCGCAGCAACCCGCCGGCTGAATCTCCGGCGGCTCAACTGCACTCCCCACGGAGACGGGATTCGCCCCGAGGCGAACCCGATCTCTTTGCCAAGGAGTTGGTCGTATGGCGGACAATCCCTCACGCATCACGTTTGAAGAGTTTACCAATCAACCATGACCGCGATCGCGCGGGCGCTGGAGGCGAACAAGTTGTCGGAGAATCCGTTGCTGCGGAATCCCCACATCATCATCGGCATCATCTGGACTCCGCAGTTGCTGCCACAAATTGAAGGTTCCTCCAAGAAGATGTAGCGGTAGTTTACGGCGTGGCTGCCCGGCGGGCTGGTTCGAACGAATAAAGCTTGAATCTAGCTCCAGCCCGTCCGGGTTGTCTTGTTCTATTTAGGCTATGTTCCAATTTGTAAAAGGAGTAATCCCATGGCGTCCCGCGAGAAACAACTTGAAACTCTGTGCCCGAGCGCACGGCCGGATATGGAAGGCGCACGCGTCTTCGGCCTGGTGCTAGGAACACAGGAAATGGCGCGC
>Ga0210384_10000518_pt1 | contig 58728 bp, 55 predicted proteins | sample IncBWH2MmetaG_FD_160574 | JGI IMG/M metagenome (GOLD analysis project Ga0210384, IMG submission 160574) | Forest soil microbial communities from Barre Woods Harvard Forest LTER site, Petersham, Massachusetts, United States - Inc-BW-H-2-M | ecosystem: Environmental > Terrestrial > Soil >...
CCTTCCCACCGAAGATGCAGCCTTGATCGCCCTGCGCACGCAGCAAATCATCGCCGCGGAAACTGGCGTCGCCAACACTGCCGATCCCGTCGGCGGCTCCTACGCCATCGAAGCCCTGACTAACGATATCGAGTCTCGCGCTCAGGACTACCTTTGCAAAATCGACGCTCTCGGGGGAATGCTCAAAGCCATCGATTCCGGTTTCATCCAATCCGAAATTCAACGCGCCGCCTACGAATTCCAGCGCTCCGTCGAACAAAAAGAACAAATCGTAGTGGGCGTCAACGAATTCGTCGCCGATGAAACTCGTCAAATCCCCACCTTGCGCATCGACCCGCAGATCGAAAGCGCACAAATCGCTCGTCTCAACGCTCTCCGCGGCAGACGCGATTCGGCAAAAGTGCAATGCGCTCTCGTCGAACTCCAGCGTCGTGCCCGCTCCACGGAAAACCTTCTCCCCGCTATTCTCGCCGCCGTCGAATCCTACGCCACGGTGGGCGAAATCTCCGACGCCCTCCGCCAAATCTTCGGCGAATACCAGGAATCCGTCGTCCTGTAATTCTGCGTAGGGCGCAGCACTGCTGCGCCACATTTCCCCAACATTCAGGGCTTGTGCACTTCTCTCTTCATACGGAACTCTCACCCATCACATTTCCGAGAACTCTTGTATTATTCTTCTCCCCGGCGACTCCGATGAAACTAATCCTGGCTTCTTCCTCTCCACGCCGCGCCGAACTCCTGCGCAACGCCGGAATATCTTTTTCCGTGCTCACCTCCGCCATCGACGAAACTCCTGTTCCCGGTGAGTTACCGAATGACCTCGTCCTCCGCCTGGCCAACGCGAAAGCCGAACTCGTCGCCGCACGCGCCGTGGGTCCCGCCATCATCATCGCCGCCGATACTGTCGTTACCCTCGATGGCAAAATCCTCGGCAAGCCCCGTTCCTCCGACGATGCCCGCCGCATGCTCGAACAACTCTCTGGACGCACGCACTCCGTCCTCACCGGCGTCGCACTCACCCGTCTTCCCGACGCCGCGCACCTCGAATTCGTTGAGTCCACGCTGGTCCATTTCAACGCGCTCAGCAGCGAGGAAATTTCCACCTATCTCTCCACCGGAGAGCCCTTCGACAAGGCCGGCGCATACGGCATCCAGGGCCGCGCCGCGCGCTACATCCCGCGCGTCGAAGGCTGTTACTTCAACGTAGTCGGCCTGCCCCTGGCCCGGGTAACCGCCTCTCTGCAAGACCTGGGCTGGTCCAATCACGCAACCGCCGCCGGCTGATCTCACACCAGGCGCAGCGGTCGTCGCTTTCCCCTTATGGTGTAGGGACGCCCTTCCGAGGCGGGGGCGTTACTCGCGACATCCGTCTTAGGTTGTCATCCCGTCCGGAGGAGGGATCGTGGCTTGATCTGAACCATTCCACGGCCAACTGAATAACTTTTCGTTGTACGCACACAAACAAAAAGCGCCCCGATCTGGCCGGAGCGCTTTTGCCATTTGAACGCTTTGACTCTTATTTCTTCGCCTGCGGCTGTGTCCTCGCGTTGTGCTTCTTGTTATAGATATTTTTCGAAGCGCCGTTCTGCTCGCCGTTCACCTGTTTCTTCTCGGCGGCCGTCAGCTTTCCGCCGTTCGCGGCGCGGTCTGCCGCGACCTGCTGGTTGATACCCTTCTGCTGGTTTTCCAGTTTCGCCGTCTCGCCGGCCGTGAGCTGCCCGCTCTTGATACCTTGCGCGATGCGGTCCTGCTGATTCTCGCGGCGCTGGCCCACGGCATTGTTGCCGTAGCGCGCTGTGTTTGCGTTATGTTTGTCGTTGTAAATCTGATTCGAAAGCTTGTTCTGTTGCCTGTTGATCTGCTGTTTCTCCGCGGCCGTTAGCTTCCCGCCATTTGCTGCTCGGTCCGCTCGCGTTTCGCCGTTGATGGCTGCTTCCTTGGTCTCCAGCTTGGAGGTTTCGCCAGCCGTCAACTGCCCGCTCTTCACACCCTGGGCGATACGGTCCTGCTGATTTTCCTTGCGCTGAGCTACCGTCGGGTTCGGAGTGGCTGTCGTGCTTGAACCCTGGGCCGAAGAACCGCTCGTGCCGCTGGATGAAGAATCCTGCGCCATTGCTACCGTGCCCAGCAATAGCATTGCTGCAGGCACCATGGTCCACTTCGAGATGATGCTCATAATCGCTTCTCCTTTTTCACTTGCCTCGACTGAGTAACCGGGTAGTTGTAATACCCAAGTTTTCGGAAAAAGTTGTGCACCGTCTACTGGCTCGAAGTTCAGCGTTGGTCATTTCAATTGCTGTTCTATTACTCTTTGGACACAAGCCTATCGGACGTTCTCCAGCCTTTTTTCTTGCTCTTCGCAAACACATCCAAAGAATTTTCTCGTCACGCAAAAACAAAAAGGCCCCGATTTCTCGAGGCCCTTCGCAAACGGCAAACTTCTTTACTTCCTACCGCGTTACTTCCTTACTTCTTTTCTTCCACCGGTTTCTCCGGCGTCTGTACCGGCGGCGCGGGCGGCGTCGAACTCGACCCGCTCATTCCATCCTTGAAATTTCGAATCCCTTCGCCGAGTCCCTTCATCACTTCCGGAATTCGCCGTCCACCAAAAAAGATCAGCACAATGGCTAACACCACCAGCCAATGGAAAATACTAAATTCGCCCATAACAAGCCTCCACGCTATTCCTGCTCGGCGCTCTCCGTCACGCTACCGCGGCGCGCCAACTCCGGCAAGTCCCATTCCAGGGGCGACCCGCACTCCTACAGGATAACACGCTCGTCCCCCGCCCGCCGTGTCACCCGTTGCCTGTCCAGGTATTCCAGCAGCGGAATCGCATATTTCCGCGTAATCCCCGTCAGCTCCTTAAAGCTCGGCACACCGATTCGCTCCCCCTTCGCCTTCTTGTATTCCTTCAACATTCCCGACAGTCGCTCCAACGCTGCGCCGTGAAATACCAACTCCGCGCTAACACGCACCAAAACCTTCTCTCGCAACAAAATTTGCAAAATCTTCTCTGCCCGCGTTTTCTCGATCGCCAATTGGACCAGCACTTCGCTCACCGACGGCACCGCTAATCCCGCCTTCGCAAAAGCGGTCTCGATCTGCGCCCTCGCCCGCGTCTCTTCCAGCGTCAGGGTAATCTCCGACCCGGCTTTCTTTACCATGTCGCCCTGCGCCGCCAATTTTTTCGCGTCCAGCAATTCCTGCAGCGCCGCGCGAAACGCTTCCACCCTCGTACGTTTCCCCAGGCTCGCTCTCAAATCTTCTCGCGCAATTCCGGGCAACAATGGGTTGTCTTTCTGAAAGCGCTCCACGCGTTCGAACAGCTTTCTCTCAAGCTCCCGGAAAAATCCCTCTCCCAATAAAATAAGCGGCTCCGCGGAAATAATCCGCAAGTCCTTTGTCGCCGCAAGTTTCTCCGATGAAGCGCGTACTTCTTCCGCCATCCATCCGGTCCGCGCGGTAATCTCTTCTCCCGTGACGCCCAGGATGTTCCGCTCCACCATCGCTCGCAATACCTCTTCCCGAGAGCCATCCGCGAGCTTTTCGAGGAACGCCATGCGGCCGGTGTCCTTCTTCGCCGCGCGCCGCGCCAGCGGGTCCAGCACCTCGCCACCACCAATCGTAATCAGCGGTGAAAATTGCCGCACGATAAACCGATCTCCCCGCAATGCCACAATTTCTTGTTGGAATCTCAACTGCGCCAGCCCGTCCCCTCCGGGCGGCAGTTCCTTGCCTTCGAAAAAAATCACTTCTCCCACCGTCTCGGCTGTTCCGCAGTGAAAATGCAGGCGCGCCCGCTGCTTCAATGGCGCCGCGGTAGCCAGCAGTTCCAGTCGCACGTCGATCCGCTTCGTCGGCCGCAATCGCCTCGGCGCAACGATCGCCATTCCGCGCTGCACTTCTCTATGATCTACGCCGCTCAAATTGACGGCGGTTCGCTGCCCGGCCTCCGCGCGTTCCACGTTTTTTCCGTTGGTCTGCACTCCGCGAACCCGCAGCGCCTTCTTTACCGGCAGCAACTCCGTTTCGTCGCCCACGGCAACGCTGCCGGAGATCAACGTCCCGGTAACTACCGTTCCAAATCCCTTCACCGCAAACGACCGGTCGATCGGCAACCGCATATACCGGGTTGTATCTTTCTCCTTCACCCGCGCCGCAAGGGCCAACAGCGCAGTCTTCAATTCCTCAAGCCCCATGCCATTTTTCGCGCTTACCGCCAAAACCGGTGCAGCCTCCAAAAACGAACCTTGCACATACTCCTCGACTTCCAGCTTCATCAGTTCGCGTACATCCTCATCCACCAAGTCGCTCTTGGTAATCGCAATCAGTCCATACTTCACGCCCAGCAACCGGCAAATCTCAAAGTGCTCCCGAGTCTGCGGCCGTATCCCCTCGTCGGCCGCGATCACCAACATCACCAAGTCGATTCCCGTTGCGCCGGCCAGCATGTTCTTTACAAATCGCTCATGCCCCGGCACATCCACGAAGCCAAAGCGCACGCCCTTCGCCTCCAAGAACGCGAATCCGAGATCAATCGTGATGCCGCGCCTTTTTTCCTCTTCCAGGCGGTCCGGATGTGTACCCGTCAACGCTTCGATAAGTGTGGATTTTCCGTGATCGATGTGCCCTGCGGTTCCAACAATGACGCTCTTCAACCTGGCTTCACTTTCATCCTGAACGTTGGACTCTTAACTTTCAATCTCTTCCTACGCTTTCGCCGTTCCAATCTCTTCCACAATTTCCTGCGTCGCCGCGCGCGGATCCGCCGCCGCAATAATCGGTCGGCCCACCACAATAAAATCTGCGCCTGCGCGAATGGCCTCTCTCGGCGTCGCCGTGCGCGCTTGATCATCCGTCTTCGCTTCGGCCCCCTTGGTCTTAGGCCGCACTCCGGGCGTCACGATCAGAAAATCTCTCCCACACGCCTTGCGAATATCCTTCGCTTCTTGCACCGAAGCCACCACTCCATCCACTCCAGCCTTGTGCGCCAACTTCGCCAGTTTCAACACGCGCGATTTGGGCGGACCACCGATTCCCACGTCGCGAATCGCCATTTGGTCCATGCTCGTCAGAATCGTTACCGCCAGCAGCCGCGTTCGATCCGCACCCATCGGCACGCCTGCACTCACCGCCTGCACTGCGGCCTTCATCATCGCCGTACCGCCCAGCGCGTGCACGTTCACCAATTGCACACCGGGTAAGGCCGCCGCGCTCAAAACCGCGCCAGCAACGGTGTTTGGAATGTCGTGAAACTTCAGGTCGAGAAAAATTCCAGGTCCAAGTTGCGCCACTTGGCGCACCGCTTCCGGACCCGCCGACGCGAAAAGTTGGCTCCCGATCTTGAACATGCCTACAAGATCCGAAACTTGTTTGGCGAATTTTAGTGCGGTGGGAAGGGAATCGAAGTCGAGGGCTACAATCAGGCTGCTACGTGGATGGGCGTCAAAGATCAATGGGTCGTTTCCGACCCGAAAGGCGTTCAGTCCGAGCCTACTTCACTCCGCGTATGCTTCGGCGGCAATTGCATCAATTCCAGCCGCACCTGGCTTACACCCGAATGAATCAGGCCGATCTTCCGGGCCACGCGATAGGATACATCAATTTCGCGGCCCTCTTGATAAGGACCGCGGTCATTGATACGCACCACTTCAAACTTCCCGTTTCGGGTATTCACAATGCGAACCCAGGACCCAAACGGGAGGCTCGGGTGAGCCGCAGTCAGACTTTCCGAGCTAAAGCGCTCGCCGTTGGCCGTCTTGCGCCCGTCAAACTCCGGTCCGTACCAGCTGGCATTGCCAACCCACACCTTCATGGGTTTGACCGGATCGCTCTTGTGAGCCACCAGCGGTGCTTCCATCACAGGTGCGATGAGGAACATTAGTGGTACCCAGCGGATAGCAGCCCAAGTTATGAAGAGTGGTCGTCGCATAGTGTGTTCTTTTAGCTACGAACTATTGAAAAGTGTAGCAAAAATGCTGCATTATGTCAACCAATTTCTGCATTAAATCTATCTCGCATCTCATTGATTGACTTGAAGTTAGTTCTATTTACTGCCGCTCTCAATCTAGCCACTATTGCCTCACTGGCCCGCGGGTCAGTGAAACTGCTCGTGCCGACCTGCACTGCGGTGGCTCCCACTGTCATATAGTCGAGCACGTCCTCTGCCGTCTCCACCCCCCCCAAACCGATAATCGGAACCTTCACCGCCTTCCGAACCTCCCAAGCCAACCTCAATGTGATCGGCTTGATCGCTGGACCGGACAATCCGCCTGTCGCGTTGCCCAGCTTGGACTTAGCGCTGCGAAAGTCCACGGCCATGGCCGGGTAAGTGTTAGCGACGGTCAATGCGTCTGCTCCCAAATCTGCCGCCGTTCGCGCGATAAGTCCAATGTCTGCAACGAGTGGCATCAGCTTTACCCACAACGGGCGCTTTTTTGCAGCTGACCGGGCGGCTTTCACCACTTCACCCGCCTGCGCTGCGTCAGCGCCAAACTGCATGCCGCCCTTTTTTACATTTGGACAGGAAATATTTAGCTCGTAAGCCGAGACTCCGCTCACGTCTTCGGACTCCAGTCGTTCAATTACCCGGACGTAGTCGTCCAGGCAGTAGCCAAATACGTTCACGATGATATGGGTGTTGTATTTTCGCAACAGGGGCAACTTGTCTCGAACGAAAACCTCCACCCCTACGTTCTGCAAGCCAACTGCATTAAGCATACCCGACGGTGTCTCACACAGCCGAGGCGATGGAGCCCCCTCGATGGGTTCCAAGGAAATCCCCTTGGTCACCAACCCGCCCAGCCGGTTCAAGTCCACCAAATGGGCGAACTCGACCCCATAACCAAACGTCCCGCTAGCAGCAATAACCGGGTTCTGCAGCTGCAGCGTCCCAACCTGCACCGCCAAATCAACGCCGTCACCCACGCAGCGCCCCTATTCTCCAGCCGACTTCGGCCCTTACAATACCGGTGTCGACGGCAACTTACTTCCTCGTGGCGGTCACCAACGCACCTCCCAACACCCGCCCATCTCTCGTCGCCAGCGTAACTCCGCAAAGCGCACCCAGCGTCGGCGCGATGTCCGCTGGCGTCACAAGCTCAAAATATTCTCCGCTCCGAATTCCGTATCCCATCAGCAGCACCGGTACGCGCTGGTCATAATAGTAAGGCGTTCCATGCCCAGTCCCGGTGTATCGCTTCGATCCCTCAGCCGAACTATCCGTCAGCCAGTAGGGCCTCTGCAGCACAAATAGGTCCCCACTTCGCCCGGGAAAATAGCTGTACGAAAATGCCTTGCGAGGTTCCTGTAAACTAAGATTCCCGGTGCTTACATCCGCCGCCGAGTAAAGCGCCGCAACGCCCGGCATCGATAGCACTGCATCCATCACGGCTCGCATTGCCGCCGAATCTTGCTTCAGTTTTTCGGCCACCACCGGCGAAAAATAAATATCGTTGCCCGCAATCCGCGCAACCGCCGGCTTGGGATAATTCAGCCCCTCCAATGCTTTCTCAATCCTCTCCTTCACTTCCGGGAGACTCAAAATCCCAGCATCCACTCCGGTCTTCTCCATATCCACCGGAATCGGCGCCACGCCATGGTCCGCGCTCAGCGCTACAACGTAGTTCCCACGCCCTACCTTCTTATCCAGGTGCTTCAGCAACTCCCCCAAATCCTTGTCCAGCCGCACCAACACGTCTTGTATCTCCCAGCTCCGTGGCCCAAACGTATGCCCCACATAATCCACCGACGAATAACTCACTCCCAGAAAATCCGTCCCGCCGCTGTCTCCCAGGTCCAGCGCATCGATCTCCGTCTCGGCCAACTTAGTCAACGCAGTATCCGCAAACGGACTCGCGGCCCACTGCTCATAAAACGCTTGATCCGGCCCGCTGCTGCCCGCCTTGCCCCGCAGCGGGTGCGGGAATCCTGGTGCCCACCCATCGACCTGCGTTGCTCCCATGGCCTTCTCGTCATACCAATACGAACTCGTTGGCAGCGAAAGCGCCCAGGTTTTGCCGTAGTCCTCGCTTACCGGATGTTTCTTGGCATACTCCTCTACCACCGGCACCGCTCCATAAGCAGAAGATGTTTCCCACGCACCGCTGCTCCCATCCACCCACGTTACCGAATCGCCTTTATGCCCCGCCATCGTGATCGCCGCGCGCGCCTTCAACGACACCGTCACCACCCGGCTGGCACCACCCGTCTGGTATTTCAACTCCTCCGCAAACGACGGCAGCAGCATCCGCACCGCGGAATCTCCCCCTTTCACGCTGACTCCCGCGTACCCGATGTTTTTCGCGTTAGGATCGCTTGTGCACGTCACCATCTTTTGCGCTTCGCGATCCCACCACGCGTTCGCCACCATTCCATGGCTCTGTGGAAACGCCCCCGTCGAAATTGTGGAATGTCCCACGCACGTTTCGGTCGCCGCGTACGGATACGTCGCTGCTCGAAACCACGCGCCCTCTTCCACCAGCCGCTTAAACCCGCCGCTCCATTGCCGGCGGAACTTATCTACGTAATCCGCGCGCATCTGGTCCACCACGATTAACACCACAAGTTTGGGCCGCGCTAACCGCGCTTCGGCCTTGGCTGCTGGCCGCGCCGTTCCGGTGGCAACCTTGGTCGCTTGTCCACTTGTCCCTGCCGCACAAAGCGTCATCCATCCAGCCGCCAACGCCACCGCTTTTTTCCACGACATTCTCATCACTCGCCCTCGACACGCAGCGGCTCAGCGCCGCCGCGAAAGTCTATCACGCCCGGCGCCGTCTCAAATTCCTTCGCTGACCTGTGCTAGGATTACGCGACCATGCGCATCATTGAAAAAAGCCAGCTCATGTCCGCCGCGGAAATTGACCGCACCCTGCAACGTCTCGCTCATCAAATCGTGGAAAAAAGTGGCGGCACAAAAAATCTCGCCCTCATCGGCATCCGCCGCCGTGGCGTGCCTCTGGCCAAACGCATCGCACAGGCCATGCGCGGTATCGATGGCGTCGAAGTGCCCGTCGGTACCCTCGACATCACCCTATATCGCGACGATCTCTCCAAAGTCGCTCCACAAGCCGTCCTGCAATCCTCGGACATTTCTTTCGGCGTAGACGCTATGGACCTGGTCCTGGTCGACGACGTCCTCTACACCGGACGCACCATCCGTGCTGCCATGAACGGCCTCTTCGACCTCGGCCGCCCCAAGCGCGTCTCTCTCTGCGTCCTGATCGATCGCGGGCACCGGGAAATGCCCATCGAAGCTCAGTACATCGGCCGAACCGTGCAAACCACCGACAGCGAAATCATCGAAGTCCGCCTCCACGAAATCGACAACGAAGAACGCGTAGTCCTGGTCGACCGCGTCGACTAAGTAGGAGCGCTTTCATCTCGAAACGCGGGTGCCCCATCCGCCGGTGCGGGTGGGTCTTGAGCTTTCTTCTCCTTCCCTGATCGCTGCTTCTCTTTGCGTCCCACCACCTCCCCACGTACAATACCCTCCGGTGACTCACGTTTTCCGCGATCTCCTCGCCCTAGAGCCGCTCTCCGCGGACGAAATCACTTTTTTCCTCGATCAGTCCAAACCTTTCCAGGAAATTCAGCGCCATCCCCTCAAAAAACTCGCCACCCTCCGCGGCAAAACCATCGTGCTCGCCTTTTTCGAAAATTCCACGCGCACCCGCCTCAGCTTCGCCACCGCCGCCTCTCGCCTGGGCGCCGACACCATGAATCTTCAGGCCGAAGCCTCTAGCCTGAAAAAGGGCGAATCCCTCCTGGACACCGCCAACAATCTCAACGCCATGAAGCCGGATTGCTTCGTCATGCGTCATTCTTCCTCCGGCGCAGCCGATTTCGTCGCGCGTCATCTTGAAATTCCCGTGGTCAACGCCGGTGATGGCACCCACGAGCACCCTTCGCAGGGTCTGCTCGACGCGCTCACCATTCGCGATCGTAAAGGCACGCTCGAAAATCTAAATATCACCATCCTCGGTGACATCGCTCACTCCCGCGTCGCCCGGTCCAACATTCATCTCCTCGGAAAATTCGGTTGCCGCTTCACTCTTTGTGGTCCCGCCATGTGGGTCCCCCGCGAACTCGAAAAAATTGCTCCAGGCACGCCGATCCGCTGCGTGTACCAGGTGGAAGAGGGCTTGCGTGACGCCGACGTCATCATTGTCCTCCGCGTTCAGACCGAGCGACTCCTCGAGCCCTCACTCTCCCACAACGATTACATTCTGCTCTACCAGCTCAACACCGCCCGCATGAAGCTTGCCAAGCCCGACGCACTGATCCTGCATCCCGGTCCCATCAACCGCGGCACCGAAATCACTCCCGAGGTTGCCGACGGCCGGCAATCTGCCGTTCTCGAACAAGTGACCAACGGCGTCGCCGTCCGCATGGCCATTCTTTATCTGCTCACTACTGGCGCCACCGAAGATTCACATCCGGCTTTCGGCGAAAAAACATGACGCAAACTAAAGGAACTCGATCATGCTTCTGATTAAGAACGGCCGCGTCCTCGATCCCGCGACAAAAACCGACGAGACCCGCGACATTCTTCTCGATGGCGACCGCATCAGGGAGATCTCTCCTGCCGGAAAACTTTCTTCGTCCACGGACATCCAGGCGTTCGACGCCTCCGGCCTTATGGTCGCACCCGGCTTCATTGACATGCACGTCCACCTTCGCGAACCTGGCCAGGAAAATTCCGAAACCATCGAATCCGGTACGCTCGCTGCTGCGCGCGGTGGCTTCACGGTCGTCTGCTGCATGCCCAACACCAAACCGGTCAACGACAACGCCTCCATCACTCGTTACATCGTCGACCGTGCCAAAGTTCACGGCCATGTCCACGTCTGGCCGATTGGCGCCGCCAGCATTGGAAGCAAGGGCGAAAATATCGCCGACATCGCCGCCATGCGCGAAGCGGGTATCGTCGCCGTTTCCGATGATGGAAAGCCCATCGCCACCGCAAAACTCGCGCGCCAGGTCATGGACTATTGTCGTTCGCTCGATCTCCCCGTCATCGAGCACGCCGAAGACGTCTCTCTCGCCGCCGGCGCAGTCATGCGCGAAGGAATCTCCTCCACCCGCCTCGGTCTTCCTGGCATGCCCGCTGCCGCTGAATCCGTTTGCGTCGCGCGTGACGTACAAATCGCCGAACTCAGCGGCGGTCGCCTGCACATCGCGCACCTCTCCGCCAAGGGTTCACTCGATCAAGTCCGCTTGGCCAAGCAACAAGGCCTCCGTGTTACCTGCGAAGTCACTCCTCATCACTTCACGCTCATCGACGAAGATGTCACCTACGATTCCCGTTTCAAAATGAATCCGCCGCTAGCCGCACGCGAAGATCGCGAAGCCCTGCTTCAGGGTCTTGCCGACGGCACCGTCGACGCCATCGCCACCGATCACGCCCCCCACGAACCTGCCATCAAGGACGTCGAGTTCGACAAAGCCCCCTTCGGCATCCTGGGTTTCGAAACCGCCATCGCCCTTTCGCTCGAACAATTAGTCCATACCCAAAAACTCAGCCTCATGCGCATGGTCGAGCTTTTCACCACCGGTCCCGCACGTGTTCTCGGCAAAGAACGCAAACTTGTCGCGGGCGCTCCCGCCGACCTCACCATTTTTTCCCTCGATCGCCCCTGGACCTACAACGTCAACGACTCAGCCAGCAAATCCCGCAACTCCCCCTTCGACGGCCGCTCCTTCAAAGGCGGCCCAGCCGCCACCATAGTCTCCGGCAAACTGATCCACTCCTGGTCGTAAATCTCGCCGTTGTAGTGGCCGATCTTCGAAATCGGCTGTGTTGGGTTCTCTGGTGTAGCGGCGATTTTAGGCCGCCCGCCTTGGGTTTCTCTTGGCACCGACTCGTCGGGTTTCACGTGGCAGTGGAGGGGTAAGAGCGGTGGCGGTTGGCAAACGTTTCCAAGGGAGCGGGCCTAGCGCGTTGCGATGCGCTGAATACTAAATTTATCTCCGCGCGGCCACATTAATTTGTTTTTTGTTTTGCAGTACGGACAAATGGCGGTCTTCGCGACTTTTTTTCCTAAACCGGTAGAACCTACGGCCCGCATCCCTCTCTGACAGGCACTACATCGAAAAATCTTCTGCATGGGCCCAGTCTCCTTTCAACATCGACAGAGCATCAGGAGAGATCCCGAGCAGGAATTGGATAACTTTGTCAGAATCTAGTGGGCCGCTGGTTCTGCCGCAGGATGCAAGCCATGCTGCGGCACTTCATGTGTTCCTCTCGTAAGCGGTTCGATCTTCTGTCGGTAAAAGTGATCCAACGGCAATCGACCCTTACCAACCGCGTACGCCTTCTCGATCGCTTTCATCACATACGCTTTCGCCAGCGTCGCTGCTTCCAGCAGAGGCCGCCCTGCCGCAAGCTGCGCCGCTATCGCCGAGGCAAAAGTACAACCCGTGCCTTGGGTGTGTTCAATCTTTATCCGGTCTCCACCCAACTGATGAATTTCTTGTCCGTCAAATAATACGTCCACGGCAATGTCAATATGGCTCGCCTTCACGATTACCGCGCGCGCCCCCATCTCCACCAACTTCCGCGCCGCGGCTTCCATCTCTCCCAGGTTATGAATGGTAATTCCGCTCAAGGTTTGCGCTTCGTGGACATTTGGTGTAATTACGTCCGCGCGCTTCAGCAACTCGGTCGAAAGATATTTGACGCCGCTCCCGTCCAGCAGTTCCGTATCGCTGTGCGACTTCAATACTGGGTCATGCACCACGTTCGCAATCTTGTGCGCATCCAGAAATTCCGCTACCACCGTCGCGTTTCCCCGGTTGCCCAGCATTCCGATCTTCACTGCCGCAATCTCGCAATCCTTTGCCAGCACCTCAAGTTGCTCCCGCAACTCCGCGCTCGGTGTGTTGTGCACCGCTTCCAGCGTCTGTGTATTTCGCACGGTCACCGATGTAATCGCCGCAATGCCATAGCAGCCGTGTGCCGCAAACGTTTTTAAATCCGCGCCAACCCCCGCGCCACAGCTCGGATCAAACCCTGAAATCGAAAGTAGAATCGGCGGCGCGGGATGCTCCGCGTGGCCGTTATGTCCGTTCGTGCTCATCATCCGTCCTTCTAGCTGCGTCCAACGATGAAAATTGCCGGTCACGTTTCGTCAGCGGGCAACAACATCCTCGCCCCGCTAGAAAACGTCCGGCTTCTGTGAATGTACGCTCCTTCATTTCGCCAGCGCAATAGCAAACTTAAGTTTTGCGAGGCGTAACGTTGTAGTGGCCGCTTTTCAGACCGGTCGATCTTGGTCCCTTCGTTGACGTTTTGGTTTTTTTGCTGTGGCCTGGCATCTGGGGTGTCAGCAATCCGTCACAGCTCCGCTTCAAAGTTCCGGAATCTCCGTTCCAATTCCCACTGCTCCTGCGCCTTGGCATTGGTCTTCACAAATTCGCCGCAAGCGTTCGATGGCTTCTCGCTTCCCAAAACGTCTTTCCGGCACTCTCGCACTGCTCGCGTGAACTCATCGATCCCAGCCCACAAGCTCTTCCCGGGCAAAAACGCATGTTCCATCCCCGTCCGCACCATTTTCTTCAAATCCGCGTATGTCAATCCGTAGCTCTGCACGGCTCGCACATATTCATTCGTCAAATCGATCCGTGACACCCCTTCATCATCGGTTGAAAGCGCCACCGGCACTGCAAACATCCGGTATAGCGGTAAAGGATGCTGCTTGCCGCTCACGCCCAAAATCACGTCATTGCTTGTCAAATTGATCTCGACCATCACATGCTTCGCGGCCATCTCCTTCATTAACTAATGTGGATGCTCTTCGTACATCACATCAACTCCGTGCCCGATACGTTCAGCGCCGCCCTGATAAAAGACTCGGCGTAGACGCCCCCACCCAGGTGACAGTGCAAATCCGCGCCCTTGGGCATCTGCCGCAAGAAATGCCGCAACTGCAGGGGATTCCTGCGCGCGGCCGCCAGATTCAGCTCGCCTCTGCGCTCTGCGTTGTCCACCCGCACTGCGACCTTCTTCGCCGCCGCAGTCTGCGCCCAACTTGGTAGCGCTATCGAACAACTCAACAAGCACACCAGCACAGTCACGCCGCAAAGGCGCTTCGTTCCCTTTATGTTCATGGAGTTCGCCCTCGACAATCTGATCCGTGTAGCGGTGCAGCACTGCTGCGTCCGGTGTCTGCACGATCTACAGATTTGCGCACCGCCGGGTTTTTTCTGCGCTGTTTATCTCGTTGTCTAAGATACTTGGAAAAATTCCGTTAACTTAGGGAAACAGTCCTCTCACCAGCGTCGCTTCCGCCACTCTCCCCACCGCCAGCGCCATGGCCCCAGCTCTGGGCGGCACATGGTGCTTCCTCATCATCTCAATCATGTCGTGGAATGACCGCACCATAATTTTCTGCAGCCGCACGTTCACTTCCTCGGTATCCCACAACAATCCTTCCTGATTCTGCACCCACTCGAAATAACTCACCGTAACTCCACCGGCATTCGTCAGGATGTCCGGCAATACGGTGATTCCGCGCCGCGCCAAAATTTCATCGGCATGCGGAGTCGTCGGTCCATTGGCTGCTTCCGCGACGATGCGCGCCTTCACCGCTTCGGCATTCTGCATGGTGATCATGTTTTCCAGAGCAGCCGGTATCAGGATGTCGCACTTCATCGTCAGCAAATCGTCGTTCGAAATCCGCGAAGCCCCCGGCATCCCCACCACCGTTCCGGACCGCTCCTTGTAACGAATGGCCTTGATGGGATCAATTCCGCGCGAATTCGTCACCCCGCCCCGCGTATCGCTCAACGCAATAATCTTCGCCTTCTTATCCGCCAGCAGCCGGGCCGCCGTCGCTCCCGCATTGCCAAATCCTTGGATGGCGACGGTCGCGCCCCGCAACGAAATCTTCTTCATCTTGCAAGCTTCTTCCACCACATACACCAGGCCCTGCGCCGTGGCTTCCGCGCGTCCCACCGATCCGCCAATCGAAATCGGCTTCCCGGTCACCACTCCCGGAACGGTGTGTCCCACCATCATGGAATACGTATCCATGATCCATGCCATCGTCTGCGCATCGGTATATACGTCCGGTGCCGGAATATCCTTGTCCGGCCCGATCACCGGCAAAATCTCGCTGGCGTATCTCCGCGTCAGCCTTTCCAGCTCGCTCTTCGACATGCGCTTCGGGTCGCAAATCACTCCGCCCTTGGCTCCGCCGAACGGCACATTCACCACCGCCGTCTTCCAGGTCATCCACGCCGCCAGTGCCTTCACTTCATCCAGGGTGACGTTCGGGTGAAACCGTATTCCGCCTTTGCCCGGCCCGCGCGCGATGTTGTGTTGCACACGGAATCCCGTAAGCACCTTGATCTGTCCGTTGTCCATCTTCATGGGCAAGGACACTTCCAGGATTCGCTTCGGCGTGCGCAGCACCTGGCGCAATCCCGGATCGAGTTTCAAGACTTCCGCCGCCATATCGAACTGGATTTGTGCGATTCGGAATGGATTCAACTCCTCGCGTGGTGCAATGCGAGGCACCATCGGAGGTGCGCCCGTCGGACGGGTTGGAACGGGTGGTTTGGCGACCGTGGCCATCAGCTTCGGTCCTTTCCTTTTCGCTTGTCTGAAATTATTTGCGCTCTATCTACTGGGCACAACCGCTCTTCAACTTTCTTCGTCACGCGTTCGCCGCAAACTTCTTCGGCGTCCCGGCAAACTTTTCGCGGCATTGTTCCGAGCAGAAATACAAGACTTCGCCGCCCTGCCGCTCCGTTATCGCAAGGCCCGCGGTCAGGTGCATCCCGCAGACGGGATCGCGCACCAGCTTTCGCGTCACCGCGTCACTGGGCACATCCATGGGCCCATGGCTCTTCTCCGACGGAACAGCCATACTGTTCACCAACCGCCGGAGCAGCGACACGCTCCACGAAACCACCAGAATCCAGAACACATACCGGATAATTCGAGCAAAAAATGTCATCATCTTGATTTGGCGCGGCCCTGGCACCGAAACGTGGGAACTGGCTAGGCAGCGTTGAGCCGAGTGTATGCAGTGCCCGTCAGCGAGTCAAATAAAAAGCTGCAATTTCAATCAGTTGCGAGCCGTATGAGGCGAACTGGCAGCCGCCAGCTGCTCACCCTGTCACGAATAAACATATTGTTTTGTTAAGGTTATGCAAGGGGTAGCGAATTAGAGACGCCCAACGCTGCATTCGCCCTGATCCAGACTTTATGGCGAGAAGGGGATGCCCCAGGTCGCTGTGCGAATGGGTCTTCAGTGAGCACTTTTCTCCCGAAATCCTCGAGAATTTCCCTCACGGCGCCGGAATTCGATCGATGCCCATATAAGGCCTTAGCACCTCAGGCACCACAATTGATCCATCCGCCTGCTGAAAATTCTCCACCACCGCGATCCACGTCCGTCCCACCGCCAGCCCGGAGCCATTCAGCGTGTGCACGAATTCGCTTTTCCCACCGGCCTTCGGCTTGAACCGGATTCCCGACCGACGCGCCTGAAATGCTTGGCAGTTCGAACAAGAAGAAATTTCCCGGAACTCACTCCCAGACGGCAGCCACACTTCCAGGTCGTACGTCTTCGCCGACGCAAATCCCATGTCCCCGCTGCACAGCAGCATCGTACGGTAATGCAGGCCGAGTTTCTGCAGAATCGTCTCGGCGTTCCGCACTAGCGCTTCGTGTTCCTCGTAGCTCTTATCTGGATGGGCAAACTTGAATAGCTCCACCTTCTGGAATTGGTGCTGCCGCAAAATCCCTCGGGTATCTTTTCCCGCCGCGCCCGCCTCCGACCGGAAACACGCCGTCCACGCGGTCACGTTAATCGGCAACTGTTCTTCACTGAGCGTCTTGTCGCGATAAAGATTGTGCAGCTCCACTTCCGACGTCGGCGTAAGCCAAAAGTCGGTATCCTGCACCTTGAATAGATCCGCCGCAAATTTCGGCAATTGCCCCGCACCCAGAAGGGAAGCGGTATTCACCATAAATGGCGGCAGAATTTCCGTGTATCCGTGCTCCCGCGTATGCACATCCAGAAAGAAATTCGCCAGCGCCCGCTCCAGCCGCGCACCCCAACCCTTGTACACCGCAAAACGCGCCCCGGTGATTCTTGCCGCCGCGTCCAGATCCAGAATGCCCACCCGTTCGCCCACTTCCCAGTGGGGCTTGGGCGGAAAATCAAATTTGGGCGGCGCTCCCCACCGACGTATCTCTTTGTTGTCCTCCGGGCCGGACCCTGTCGGCACAGTTTCATGCGGAATATTCGGAATCATTAGCAACAACTCGCGCTGCGTGCTGTCCAGCTCGTTGATTCGCTCATCCGATTGTTTGATCCGCTCCGAAACTAGCTTCATCTCCGCAATGAGCGCGTCCGCACTCTGCTTTTCCTTCTTCAGCCGGGCAATTTCGTCGCTTGCTTTGTTCCGCTGGGCCTTCCTTTGCTCATTCTCCGTGATCAGTTCCCGCCGCTGTTTGTCGAGCGCGCGAAATCCGTCCAGATCCAGCGTAATATTCCGCCGCTTGGCCATCTCGGCGTACACATCCAGATGTTCCCGGAAATAACTTAAGTCGTGCATAAATTCCCGTTTAGCGGCCACCTTCTGCGGCGGGCGCCTCTGACGTAGCTCTAAAGAATATCCCAGCAACCAATCACCCGCCACTCTGCCCGTTACGAACGGAATTGACCGGTCGCCTCCATTCGATTACGCCCTTAAGTACTACTTTTCGTTTCCTCAGGTACCACCCGAAATGTAACTCCCGCTCTACAGACGCAAACAAGCCCTTGCGGCAAACTTATTTTCGTTGGGAGAGATGTTGGGCCCTTGAAGTAGCGGGTCGGAGCGTCAATGATCGTCACCATGTCGCTCCTGTGCGTCGTACTGCTGCTAGTAAGTGCAGTTGAACGAGCGGCCGCTACAGACAAGCCCGAATAGACTGATCTTCCAGTGTTGTTCCCTCCATCCCCCACGCCAGAGCGGCCGGCACCCCCACCGGCCGCTCATTTTTTTGGCCCACATCCCAACACAATTACTGTGATCGCTATCCCGCCTGCGTAGCGGCCGCCTTTCCTTTCTTGTAGGGAACCGGTTGTCGACCGTGGGGGGATCAAAATTGGCCCGACCCGTAAGCGTCGGTTTTACAAACCACACTTGGCCACGAGCGCCTCAGGCGCGACATCTCTGCCATTGCAATAAAGTGATATCGGGCGTTCCGGCGGGGGGAGCACGATCGCAGAAATAAAAAAGGGGGACCGGTGCAAGTCCCCCCTTCTATTTTGATTCGACCCCCCAATAACTGAAACTCAGTCGAGGTTGAGTTTCAGCCACCCCGGGAAGCCAATCTCATGAATTGTTTTGATAGCTGCACGCGGTTTGCCAATGACTCGCGAAAATTGTAACTTCCTGTATCTTTATGATTGTGCGTAGTTTAAACACAAATATGACCTCGTCTACCCTACAGTCTACACAAAAATCTACAATATCCCACAGACTCCCTCGACCTCCCTACGTTCTTTGGAACCCGGCCAAATCCCTTACGATCAGTCCCCAACTTTTGACGGGTCGCAAAATCGTTATTGCCAATATTCTCTATGCCTTGGTGGTTGCCTGCTCTCGGCCCCACGTCAGCAGCTGCCGCTTCCTCCAAATCCACCTCGCCGGAAAGAACACCAGCAACACCCAAACGAGAATCACCGGCCCTCGCCCGATTACGAACATGAGAATCGCCGACACGCTACTCAGGGCATCTGTTAGCCCGGTCGCCCCTGCGCTGCGAAACTGCGCTGCAAGGCTTTCCACCGGAGGCGGAACCTCTTCCCGCAACGAAAATAGCACGTTTGCAAAAATCACCCGGTGTTCTGCGGCAACTCTTTCGGCCTCCAGACGGGCGATCTCCGCATTCACTGCCGCAAGCTGCCGTTGCACTTCTACTGGGTCTTTGCCCTCACCATTCTTTGCCAGAATCCCCTGCAGTCGCGCCAGCGTACCTTGCGCATTTACCAGCCGCGCCTCCAGGTCTGCGCGCTGTTGCGTGATTTCATCCGCGGACTGCTCTTCGCGTTCCACGTTTCCCAATGACTTGAGATCCGTGACCGTCCCGTTGAACTCTGTGGTGGGAACCCGTAGCGATGCGGTAAGCAAGCCCCCACTAGGCTGTCCAACCATTCGCAGTCTGGACGCGTAGCCGTGGTGCCGTTCAAGAATGTCCTCCAGCGTGTTCCGTGAGCGTGCAAATTCTCTTGTCGCCACCGCCAACTCCGCCGCATGCGCAATTATTGGTGGCGCGTATTCCGACGATCCGCCAACCGCTCCAAGGTTTGCCCTCGCCGAAGGCGACGCATCCGGCGAGATCACTCTAGGAAGCTCCTTCATGCGTTGCCACTGCGCCTTCAACTCTGCATCCGCAGCTGGATCTATGGAGAATCCAGCTGCAGACGATCCCATCGCCTGCAATCTCGAGCTTCGATGATCAACGGGCCTAGCGATCCACGAAACCAGCAATCCACCCGAAAACAATGCAAGCAATCCCAGCAGCGTGCGACGCGTCGAAGACAGCCCGCGAAACTTCGTAGTCAGCAAAAGCAACACGTTTCTCATCGAATGGCCTCCAGTGGCTCTTTCCTTAGAACGACGGCATGTCTGTTTCTTGCGCAAGAATTATTCGTCGAACTTTGAACCGCAATTGCGCCACAACTGTCCGTGTAGCGGGCGTCTTCCGAGGCGGGCACCTTTTGTGTCTGCAACGACTCGATCCCTGCCGCCTAAGCTCGGGTCACAACTTTCCTCGTTCCCCACATCCACCGCTGCCGCTTCATCCAAATCCATCGAGCTGGGAAAAACAGCACTGCCACCCACACGAACAGCGACGGCGCCGCACCCATAACAAACACAATCGCTCCCAGCAAATTCTCATAGGCATCGCGCAGTCCGCTGACCGCTGCATTTCGCAACCGCCGTCCCGTCGAAAGCCTTCCCGTGCCCAGCTGCTCTTTGTATTCCTCGCTCAAATGCAGTTCCACGGTCGCGAAGTCCACGCGGTGTTCTACGGACTTCTGCTCCGCCTCCATCTGCTCGATCTCGCCGCGAACCCGCGCGATTTCCTGCTCCACTGCCAGCACATCGGCAATCTTTCCGGTTCTCTGCTGCAGAATCGCCTGCAGCCGCTTCTCTGTTTCCCGTGAATTCTTCAGTCGAGCCACCAGGTCCGCGTGCTGCTGGGTCACTTCTTCGCCCTTCTGCGTTTCCGTTTGTACTGCGCCCAGCGCCTTCAATTCGGCCATTGCCGCCGGCAACTCCTGCGCCGGAATCCGCAGCGAAGCCTCCAGCGACCGCGGCCCATTCTGCTCGGTATTCACCGTTAATCCCGCCGCATATCCATGATGTCTAGCCAGAATCGCTTCCACTGCGCTCCTCGCGGCGCTCACATCCTTCGCGCGCACCGCCAACTCCACGCTCTGCGCAATCATCGGCCCTTGCCGAATTTCCTCCAGCGCCTGCGCGTGCCTTGTTGAGGCTAGCTCCGCTGCAGCCGATGCTTCCTCCTGAGTTTCTCGATTCATGGCCATACTTGTCGGCGCCGTCAGATCGGCTTCGGAGATATCTCTCGGACCGCTGTCCATGCCCAATGCCGTGAGTTGGTTCGACGAGAGCCGCGGAATCGGCTTTCCAGCCATCCTGGATCGAAGTAGGTTCGGACCGCTAACCGCCAATGCCAGCAGTACAACGGCTGCGCAACCTGCGGCCACCAGCACCCGTCGACGAATGCTCCACCGTTCCTTTTGCGATTCTGACTGCCTCTTTCGCGCCAACACGTTTGCCATATCTTTCGCCGCCTCCAGCACACACCGCTCGGTCTCTTCCTGCAACTCCCCAACCTTCCAACTCCGCAACTCCCGGCTCGTCTCCTCCATCTCCTGCAAAAACAAATTGCATTCCCGGCAAAACGCCACATGCCGCTCCACCGCTTCCGATTCCTTTCCCGCCCATTCGCCATCCTGCAGCGCCATCAGTTCTTCTTTGGTCACCGGGTGCGTCGAATGATTCATGGCCGGTCTCCTCTCTGCGCCAATTCCCGCCCGTTCTTCGCCATTGCCACGGTCTCCGCCGGCTTCAAAAAATCCCACAATGCTTCCCGCGCGCGAAACAATCGCGATCGCACCGTGTTGATCGGCAATCGCAACACTTCCGCAATCTCGCCATAACTCAACTGCTCAAACTCCCGCAGCAACAAAATCTCCCGATCCATCGGCTCCAGCTTTTCCATCGCTTCCCGCACCCACAAATCCCCTTCCGTCTCGTCGTGCCGCCCGCTCTCGAAGCCTTCCTTCAGTTGCCCAGCAAATCCCCCGCGAAACTTGCTCTTCCTGCGGTGTGCCCGCAACAACTTCAGCGCAATCGCATACAAATACGTTCGAAACGTAGCCCGCTGTTCGTACTTCGACGCCCCGCGTAATACCGCCAAGAACGTCTCCTGCGTCAACTCTTCCGCCGCAGGCGTTTCTTCCAACCGCCTCCAAAAATAGCCGTGGATCTGCCGCTTATATTTGCCAAACAGTTCCGCGAACGCAGCTTCCGACCCGTCAGCAACCGCCCGCATCAATTCTTCATCGCTCTGTCCCGTTCCGCTCGAATTCTCGTTCATGGCTGGTCTTCGCGTCCTCCGCACTTAGAACGATGGCATCTCCCAGGCTTGCAGCTCCCGTAGGCTGCCTACAAATAAGGTAATTGCGCGGAATCCCCAAAAGTTCCGACCCATGTGAGCCCAAATTGCCACAATGGAAATGTCTGACCCGCGCAGGTGCGCAAGACTCCCGCGCCGCATGGCCACAAGGTCAACTGATCCTGGCCAGTTTTTCTTTCCTATGAGCGGCCGCCTTGCGAGGCGGGCGCTGTCTTGGTAGCGCTGGTCTCTGGCCGGCGTGCCGACCGCCGTAGGCGGTCAGTGTTGGAAGGAAAACTCAATCAACTATCTACAGCAGAGCTACCTCTACAACCCAATTGCCGCCCGCAACTCCTCGGCAATCAACTCCGAAAATTTTTTCACATCCGCATGGTGTTCCGCTTCCACCATCACCCGGGCCAACGGTTCCGTCCCCGAATAACGCAACACCACCCGTCCATTCTCTCCCAGCGTGGTTTCCGCTTCCCGCAACGCCCGCGCCACTCCGGGAAGGGAATCCAACGGCGGCTTCGTTTTCACCTTCACGTTCACAATCACCTGCGGATAATCCTTGAATCCCTCAATCAAGGTGCTCAATGGCCCGCGCAACGCCACCAGTGACACAATCTTCACTGCCGTCAACAAACCGTCTCCTGCCGGGCTATCGTCCAGAAAAATAATATGCCCGCTCTGTTCGCCGCCCAAATTGTTCCCGGACTTCAGCATCTCTTCCAACACATAGCGATCGCCAACCGCTGCTCGTGCCAGCGAAATCCCATCTCGCGCCAGGGCTCGCTCCAATCCCAGATTCGACATCGACGTCGCCACCACACGATGTTTCTTCAACGCGCCTCTCGATTTCAGGTGCCGCGCCTCCGCCAGCAACACTCCATCGCCATTGACAATCTGCCCGGTTCCACACACAAAGAGTGCGCGATCCGCATCTCCGTCAAAGGCCACTCCCAGCGTCGCGCCTTCTGCTTGAACACGCTTCTGCAATCCTTCCAGGTGCAGCGAACCGCAACCCGCATTGATATTTCGCCCGTCCGGCGTCACTCCCATCGCAATCACGTCCGCGCCCAGCTTTCGAAACAATTCCGGTCCCAGCTGATACGCCGCGCCATTCGCGCAATCCAGCACAATCCGAAAGCCCGACAACTTCGCGCCTTCGACCACACGGCTGCGCAGAAAATCCAGATACTCCACATGTAGCGCGTGGTCCGCGATCAACGCAGGCCGCGTCGCGGGCGCATTCTGTTTCCGCAGCCGCAAAATGTCCGCCTCGATCTTCTCTTCTTCCGCGTCCGGGAATTTCATCCCGGCGTGCGAAAACAACTTCACCCCATTGTCGTGATAAGGATTGTGCGAAGCAGAAATCACCACGCCCGCCTGAAAATCGTTCTCCCGCACCAGGCACGCAACGCCCGGAGTCGTAATCACTCCGGCAAACGAAGTGCTCCCTTCGGCGCGTTCCAGCCCGGCCGCCAGAAGCGCCGCAATATGCGGCCCAGATTCCCGCGTATCCATGCCGATCAGCACGTGCGCCCCGCCGTGCTCCTTCTTCAAATAGCCACCTAGCGCCACACCCGTCGCATACAGGGTCTCGTCATCCAGCGGAGGTTTTCCGGGTACCCCTCTGATTCCGTCCGTGCCAAACAGTTCTTTCGTCATGTCCCCTTAAATAACCAACAAAATGACCGCACAAAATCCTAGCACACGCCTTGTCCTGGCCTTTTTCTTCTCTCGCTGAGCTTTGCCTTTTCGACAATTACTCTTAGCGCGAAAAGCAGTTTTCCTCCATGCTTACGGCCTGTTACATGCCCGCCATCGCCGCAACCAAGTTCTTCCCTGACTGTGTTACCGTGAACACTCGAAAAAGAGGTGTCAGGTGTCCACCCATGAAACGCCGCCAGTCTTGCAACGAGTGCTGGCCTCCAGCACCAGCCTGCGCATCCTCGCCTCCGCCGTCATCGTCCTTTTCCTCTACTATGCCGCCGGCGTAGTCATCACAATCCTGCTCTCCGTTCTCATCGCTTATTTCCTCGACCCCGCAGTGGAATATCTCGAACGACTCCGCGTCCCCCGCACCATCGGCGCACTCATCATGGTCGTTCTGCTTATCGCCGTCCTGGGAGCCGCCGGCTACGGTCTGTACGACCGCACCAGCCAATTCGCCGCCGACTGGCCAAAGTACCGTGAAATCATTCGCGACGCCTTTGGAAATATTCAACAGAAGGTCGGCAACATCGAAGGCGGGGTCACCGGCCTCACTTCTTCCAGTGGCGGGCCACCACCCTCCGGCGGGAGTTCCAGTATTCACGAGTTCCTTGTCAGTGGAATCGGTTCGCTCTACGCACTTGTTCTTGAGGGCACTTTCGTGCCATTCCTGGTTTTCTTTATGCTCGCCGAAAAGCGCGAAGTCTGGCACGGCACGCTCCAGCTTTTCCCTGTCGGCCGTCGCACACAGGTAAAAGAAACACTGGAGGATTTGCGCGACGTCCTCCGCGACTACCTGATCGGCATGTGTGTCGTCACGCTGGTGGTGGTTGCGCTCAGCAGCATCTTCTTTCTGATTCTCGGCCTGGACTTTCCCGTTCTACTCGGCCTTTTTTCCGGCATCCTCAACATGGTTCCTTATATCGGAGCAGTTCTCGCATGGTTGCCTGCGTTTCTCCTCGCGGTCGTCAAATATAAATCGGTCAGCCATTTCGCAGTGATCGCTGTGGTCCTCACTAGCATTCACGTCCTGGCGCAAAACCTGATCGCCCCACAACTGGTCGGGCGCCAGGTGCAACTCAATGCCGTCGCCATCACTATCTCATTGCTCTTTTGGGGCTGGCTCTGGGGCGGCATGGGACTCATCCTGGGCATACCGATCACCGCAGCCTTCCGCGTGATCTGCGACCACATCGAATCTCTGAAGCCTGTCGCCCGCTGGCTCAGCGCCTGACATCCGCGTCAACGGCGGGCAGGACTTCCGTCGTGCCGCAGCAGCTACAAACTAGGTCGGCCCCTCAGGCTCACTTCTTCGCTTCACTCAATCCCAGCGACTTGATGTAGCTCACCAACTGCCAACGCTGCTGCTCCGGCAATTTCGACCAAACCGGCATCTTCTTCCGTACCACTCCATTCGTGAGGATCCAGAAAATCGCTCCGGGCGTCGCTTCCTGTACTTCCTTGGCCTGCAAGCTCGGCGCTTTCTTCTTCCCCTCGCCCTTCACTCCGTGGCACTCCTCGCAATGGTCCTCGAACAGTATCTTTCCCGCCATCGCTGCTTCCGGATCTTTCTCCATCGGATTCGCTTTCACTTTCTGCTTTTCCGGCACATTTTGTATCTCCGAGTAGTCCCACTTGCCGGCCGCCGGCCAAACCGCGGCAGCCAACAACAGCGCCATGCCCACCCCCGCGTACACGCGCAATTTCATTGCTGCCTCCCGGTGAACAGCGCGCTGACCATCCGCCCGAAACCGGGGATTTCGTAAGACAATCCCCATCGCATCAGGAACTGATGGCTATCTCCATTCAGTCCGAACGTTGGCTCAACCCGCACCGTCCATCCCTTTGGCAGATTCCAGGCAATCCCCGCCCCCAAATAGTGCGAAGTATCTTTCAATCCAAAGCTGTACCGGTTTCCTAACCCTCCATACATCTCCACGCCCGCAACAAAATTCTGCCGGCAAAAAGCGCAGCGGTGCGCCGATGCCTTCAATGCCAGCGGCCGGCTTGCGCCCATCGCATATCCAAATTCCCAAGGTTCATTGGTTAGATTTTTCGCCGCAATCGTGTTCTGCGTAAAATTCCAACCTTTGTAATTTCTCGAAAGAATCAGCTTCAGCTCCATTTCGTGTTTGTGTTCTTTCTTGCTTTCGTTGTTCGGCCTGAGGAAGTCCGATTCCACGTCGTGTCCTTCCACTTCCTTCATGATCTTGTCCGCGCCGTTGATGTTTTCGAATTCCATGTACAGCACCGGATTGATGAAGTGTTCGCGCTTGAACGGCCGAATGCGGTTTTCCCAACGAACGCCGGTGAACACCGAACTTTCTCCGAACGTGCTCTGCCCGCTCAGGTACAGTTCCGTGGTCCACCACGCCGTAACCCCATACTCAAACTCTATCCAGTAGGCGTGATAGTTCGGCCCGCCGCGTTGCGTTCCGATGGTGGAGAAGTATTCGACTTCCAGGTTTCCCGGTTCCTCCAGGTAATGGTCGTACGCCACGATGTAGGGGTTCTCCTGCGCGCGAGAAGTCTTCGCACCGAAACAGAAAAACGCCGCAATCAACGTTGGCCAGAAAAATTTTTGAAGCTCACGAATTTTCACGCTCATCTCCAAGGGTGGCACCCTATATCCGACTGCTTGAGTCGCATATCAAATGCAAGTCATTTGCAAGTGAAGGCCACGCTTCACTAAAATCAGACTAGCTGAGTCCGGTATCTCCTGCAAGCTATTTGCAACTGACCGAGGGGCTCGTTCTTCTCCCGTTTCTCCTTGCTCTTCGCTATCCTGTTTTCCAATGCCCGACCTGATCCACCTGGCAATTCCCGCATTTATCCTGCTGATGATCGGGAAAGCGATTGCCGGCGCGGTGCTACGCCGCGATCTATACGAGTTCAGTGACGCCGCGGCCAGCATCTGGGACAAGCTTTTCGGCAGCTTCGAGCCTGAAAATCCCGCCGATTCCCCGCGTTTCGGCTTCACGAAAAATATCGAAACCTATAATGCCTTGTGCATCGCCTTTCACGAATGGTTCGACCTGTTCTGCGACGCATGGCACGCCAAGGGTTGGCGCAATGAAATGCTGTACGTCTTCGGAAATCCCGGCTGGCGCCACGATGCGATGGGCACCCATCGAAGCTAGCCGCTACTCAAATTTGGCAGAAGATTTGCGACTTTTCGAGTCCGCTGTAAAGGAAACCATGAGCAAATACGATCTTGTTCTCACACTGCTTGACGAAGGCTACTATAGAAAAACTTGGCACGGCCCAAACCTGAAACAGTCACTGAAGGGTGTCACTGCAAAACAAGCGGCCTGGCGCCCCGCTCCTGGCCGTCACAATATCTGGGAACTCGCGGTGCACTGCGCCTATTGGAAATACGCCGTCCGCCGCCGCATCGATGGCGGCAAACGCGGCTCGTTCGTCCTGAAGGGCAGCAATTTCTTCCGGCGCCCCGAGAAAAATACTCTTACAGAATCGGCGTGGCGCGCCGACCTGGCTGTGCTCGCCTCGGAACATCGGGCGCTCCAGCAATCCATCCGCCGCCTCCTTCGCACTCCGCGCGCCGCCAAGCTTCTACCCAGCCTCTACGGCATCGCCTTCCACGATGTCTACCACGCCGGCCAAATCCGCCTACTCCGTCGCCTACAACAGCATTGACCTGCGCTCGGTACCGATAGCCTCCGGCCGGCGCTACAAAAATTGCTCGAATGGAAGCTGGATTCCCGACTTATTCACGGCTTATTTTCCGGCGGAGCATTGGCCCCCACCGGCCGCGTCGCAAACATTCCGAACGCAGCGAAAATATCCAGCAAACCCAGTCCGCTCACCATGCCGCGCACCGAAGGGTGCAAAATCAACGGCTTCAGCCAGGACGCGTGGGTCAACAAGTAATTCTTGTCCCACATCGACGACCACGGCAGATACAGCAGTAGCGCGCCCATCTCAAACAACAACACCACCGTCAGCGCCCGCAAAAGCCTGCTCATCTGTTCTGGATTTTCCCCTGGTAAAGTTTGTGGAGTCTGGGTGCAGGCTTAGCGTGCTGGCTTGTGCAAGGATCCGATACGCTCTGCAACGTCACGATAGTCAATGTTGACGGCGTAGACCTGAGAGAAACTTTTCAACGCTGCGTCCAGATCGCCGGCCGACTCCTGCGCTACTCCTAAATCATAGCGCAACGCGAGTTTGCTTTCCCCGTCGATGCCCGGTGTCTGCAACGCGCGGTCGTACCAGATGGCCGCGATACTCGGCTGGCCTTTCTCCATGAACGCCAGCCCCAATAGCGTGCAGCACTGCATAGCGTAGCGGAACGCCCGTCCACGGTCGTTGGCCTGGGCCACTTTCTGGAATTCGCCAATGGCTTCTTCCAGCAGACCCATTTCGCGGAATGCGATTCCCAGGTTGTAGTGTGTTTCCAGGTCCTCGTCTTCCGCGCCCATCTCGCCCAGTTCCGCGCGGAATTCTTCGAACACTTCTTTCAACGGACCCGACTCTACTCCCGCCCCGGGGTTGCGTGCTGCAGCGGTGTCTGGTAGCGGTGCCGCATTTTTCTCGGGCAGGATCAATTCACCCATGCCCATTTCACCGATCTCTTTGGCCAGATCGCTCAGGAATTCGTCGGTGGTGAAGGCCTGTCCGCCGGCTGCGCGTGGCCTTTCCGCGCTGGCTACTCCCGCCGGTTGTGCATCGTGTTGGTCTTCGCTCTTGTTTCCTGCAGCCGTCAATTCTTGCTGCACGGAATTTTCCGCCGGCATGGAAGCCAGCATTTCGTGTGCTGGCGTAACCGCTTCTGGTTCCAACACCAATTCGAAGTCCTGATCCAGCTCGATCTCAGGCTGCTCGGCCGCTTCCTCCGGCACAGTTGGCTTCGGCAAATCCAGCATCGGCTCGGGCCCTTTAGCCGCAACCTCGCTGTGTTCCGACATGGGCAGCGCGGTCAATTCTTCCTCGGGAAGCAGCGTTTCGCCGCTCGCCGCGGGCTCCGCTTCTTGAATGTCGGAGTCCTCTGCCAGGTCGGCTGCAAGCTCGGTGGACTGGACAGCATCAACACCCGATTGGGCTTCTGCGGAAGGAACTGCGAATTCTTCTTCGTCCGGAATTTCGTGGCGTGTCGGTATATCGCTGGCTACCGCTTTGGACTCCGCGGCAGGTTCGACGGGAGACTCTTCTTGCACCGAGAATTCCGGGATCTCGATCTCTTCGACCGCCGCAGACTCCGGCGGAACGGACCTGGACGCCGCAATTTCCGGAGGCGGTTGCTTGGTCTCTTCCAACAGGGAAGCCCACTCCGAAGACAGATCCACTTCTTCGGGCGCCGGTTCGTTAGCCGGAGGCTGTCCGGCTTGCTCGGTAATCTCGATGATCGGGAGCTCTTCCTCAACTTTTTCGGGAGCCGCAGTTGTGGCGGCAACGGCGGCGTCTGTAACGCCGGCACTTGCTTCCACCGGAAATTCCTCGGCTTCCGTCTCGGCCGCACCTTCTTCGACCGGTACCGTCTCTACTGCCTGTGGCAGCGCCGCCGCCACCGCCGTGGCAATCTCTTCGTCCGTCAAACCAGCTGCGCGCTGGAATCTCCGCCGCAGTTCCCCGAATCTCTCCGCGCTCCGTGTGTCTCCGCGGCCGGCGTGAATGTGCTCCAGCTGAGCCGCCAATTCCGCCGTTCGTCGGTCATCGCCCGCGCCCAGCACAAAGTCCAGCAGCTTCTCCAGCGTCGGCGCATGCATCGGCGCGCGCCGCAGAATCGCTTCCAGCAGTCCGATGGCTTTCTGCGTTAACCCATAGCTGGCAAACAGGTCCACATCCGTCAACGACTGGGCGATAAATTTTTGCGTTTCGTCGTCCAGGTCTGTTGCTGCGGGTGCGCTTCCCGTTTCCTTCGCGGCCACCTGAGCCGCCGGCTCGTTCAGTCCTGGACGAACTTTGGGCGCTTCCGGCTGTGGCAACTCCGCTTGCAGCGAATCCGCGGGCAAAACGACTTGCGCTACCTCACTGGGTGGCTCGCCCACCACCAGACCCATCTTTCGCAGCACGTCGTTCAATTTCCGTTTGGCCGAATCGCTTTCCGGTTCGCGGTCCAGCAATTGCTCGAAGACTTCCTTAGCGCGTTCGTATTTTCCTTGGGCCGTCAGCGTATCGCCCAACTGCGCCAACGCATCCGGCAAACGGAACGAATCACTGGTCCGTCCGTAGGTGTCCACCAGCCACTCCAGGGGTTCCAGGCGTCCCGGCAGCCGGGTGGCAAGCTCGGTCAGCAGGTGCACTACATTCTCGTGCTCACCCGCATCGGTCATCGGAATACGTATACGCGAAAGCACCGCCATGGCCCGTTCGCCCTGTCCCGATTCCAGCAGCGCTTCCGTAACCTTTTGCGTGGCCGTAAAATTCTTCTCATCTGCAGCGTGAATCTTCAGCGCCAATGCGGTCGCTTCATCCCACTTCGCATTTTTCAGGTACAAATCCAGCAGCAATTCCGCGGGCTCGCCGCCTTTTTCCAGGTCCGGCACCTTCTCCAATATCTGCGCTGCTTCGGTGGCGTTGCCGGTGGAAGAGAAGGCCCGGGCCTTCACGATCATCGCATCCAGTTGCTTGGGGTTGATGTGCAGCGCCTTATCCGCCAGCTTCTCGCATTCCGCGTGATCCCCTCGCGCCAAAGCACGCTGCGCCGCGGATACGTAGCATTCCAGCGCTTCCGCAGGCTGTCCCATCGCCTGGTACAAATCCGCAAGTCGTATCTGAATCCGCAAATTGTCAGGTTCAGCCAACAACAGTTTCTTCAGCAAGGCAACCGCGTCGGCCTGCTTGTTATTCTTCAGGTGCAGCTCTGCCAGTTGCAGGAATAGCGGCCGGGCCTCACTCATCACGCCCTGTTGCACATACAAATCCGCCAGCTTCTCCAGCGGCCGGATCTCTTCCGGCGCGAGTTTCGCAATGCGCTTGTAAACGGCGATCGCTTTGGTCAGGAATCCGTCGCTGACGAACAGCTGTGCAAGGCGTTCGAAATATTCGATGGCCTGAAAGGTTTCGCCCTGGCGAATGTATAGCTCGCCGATGGTCATCAAGGTGACCTGGTCGCGCGGCTCGTACTTCAATATCTGCTGGTATTCCGCAATCGCCTGGGTAACTTTCCCCTGGTTCAGCAGTTTTTGTGCGGCTTCGACGTACTTGCTCTTATTGTAGGCCATGCGCGAAAGGGACAGCTTTCCCCACGAAAGCCATCCGCGACTTTCTCCTCAGTTGCGTTGCAGGCGCTCAAACAACTGCAACCTTACAGTCTCAAGCTACGCTGCACCCCTGAGGCCGTCAACGAAACCAAGGTCCGGTGTGAACAGGCAGTTATCCCCGTGGCGGATACGATACGTCGCAGCGAATAAACAGCGAAGATTTTTGCAGTGCGGTGGCTAGCCACCGCTTTACGGTTCCAAGCGAGTCCCAAAACTACGCAGCGCGCAAAGCTCATAAACGCGAACGGCGAAGCCGTTTTCAGGTTTCCTGAGGCCAGATTTCCAGAGGTAGCGGCTCCTGCACGGCGCCGACAGCCCAACAACCCGACTCCCGCACAGGGGCAAACGAGTACCGGTGCAGTGGCGAAGGTCCGTGCTGCTTCAGCGCCTCCAGGTGATCCGAAGTCGCATATCCCTTGTGCCGCGCCAGGCCGTACTGCGGATAAACCGCGTCCCATTCTTCCATGCGCTTGTCGCGATGCGTTTTCGCCAGTATCGAAGCCGCGGCTATCGACACACTCTTGGTGTCACCCTTGATCAACGACTTCTGCTCGATCAGCACATCCAGTTGGATGGCATCCAGCAACAGGTAGTCTGGTCTTACGCCGAGCATCTCCAATGCGGCGGTCATGGCTTGCCGGCTGGCCTGGTAAATGTTCCACGCATCAATGCGCTGCGCATCGATTTCCGCCACCGCCCAGGCCACCGCGTGCTGCCGTATTCGTGGAGCGAGTTCCGCCCGCCGCTCGGGAGTCAACTTCTTTGAATCGTCCAGGCCGACAATTCTTCTTTTGGGATTGAGCATTACCGCGGCGGCGACAACCGGGCCGAACAGCGCGCCGCGCCCGGCTTCATCGAGACCCGCTATCCGGGTCCAGCCAAGCTGCCGCGCGGCTCGCTCGAATCGAGTGCAGCAGCGTCTGGTCATAATCAGTGAGAGTGCGACTGGATTTTAGCACGCAATCCGCGGGGCACGACTTCGCCTTTGCGAGAATCGTGTACAAAACCGAGGCGTCCGCGGGCAGCGTGACCTTGATCGAATCAAGGTGTCCGAGTTCCTTGTGTTCCCAAACATCTCGCACCGTATAATCCACGCCGAGCAAGCCCAATTCCTTCCAACTATATTTCATAGTCTGTGGCGCGTCGCTGCGATTGAATAGCGCCAGGTAGAAACCTTGTCCATCATCACGCTGTGCAAGCCACACCGCGTATTGCTCTGTCGTCTCCACGGCGTGATTGCCGACGGAATGTTGATCGACCGCAACAACTTCGGCGTTTGTAAGCAACGACTTGGTCCACTCGTCGCAAAGAAGGAGATTTCCTCCCATGATCAACGGGGAGCGGAACATGGTCCATAGCGTCAGCAGCGTGCGTTGCTCGTCCTGGCTCAGGCGTGTGGCTCTCGGCTGGCCCCAACCCGCCGACGGCTCCAGCCGGCCAATCGCCAGCATGTCGGCATCCGGCCATACTCCAGGCCGCGAATACGCCGCCCACAGTGCGGCTCTTTCAAATTGATTGTTTACCCCTTGCGGAAAGCTCTCGCTGCTTTGCCAGACGTCCCACTCATCGTCGGAAATCCTCCACATCTGTGCGTTCGCGGCCATCTCTTGCGCTTTCTCGATCGGCGCAGGTCCCGGCGACAAACTCAAAACCATGGGCCTGCCGGCCTGGAGCAATGCCTGGCTAAACAAGCGAATTTCCTCTCCCTTGTACGGACGGCTTGAGATGCAATCCACCTTCACGAAATCGACGTGCCATTGCGCGAATTGTCGACCTAACGATTGGTAGTACGCCTGCGCTGCAGGCTTCGTCGTATCCAGTCCGAAGTTAAACGGATTCCAGGGACAGGTGTCCGAAGTGTCCGCCGCATCTTGCGCGTGGAATTGCGAGCCTTGTATCGGCAGGTTTTTCGCCACTGCTACTTTGGGAATGCCGCGCAGAATGTGCAAGCCGAATTTCAGTCCAAGGGAATGAATGTAGTCTGCCAGCGGCCGAAAGCCGGCATCCGACGCAGCCGAAGGAAATGTGTTGATCGCCGGAATGTAGCGGCCGAATTCATCCACATTGAATTGCGCGTCGTTCGCGTTGGTGGTTTCCCGATGATTCGTAACGTACCAACCGGAATCCACAACCACGTACTGCCAGCCAAACGACTTCAGATTTTTCGCCATCCACTCCGCGTTGGCGCGAACGTCATTCTCCTTGACGCTTTCACCATAAGCGTCCCAACTGTTCCAACCCATCGGGGGCTTCTCGGCTAAAGCTGCGACCTGCGCGTGCACCACGGCTGCGCACAAACTTATCGCTAGCACAGCAATCGGCACAGGCCTGAGAGCGTCCGTCAGTTTCATCGGTTCAACCCGAAAACGTTGTATCACGAAAATGAAGATGACAGGCAGGCACCCTGCAGATTCACGCTTTGAGGAAAAGGTGCTTGGCAGGGAAGGAGCATCAGCTCCGACGCCAGATCGGTGGCTCTAGCAGGGCTTTTTAAGCCCCTGAGGAATTGCCTTTGAGATTTATCGTTGGTGCCGGAATTATTTTATCGCTTGCCCATTCGCGGTCATCCCCTGCAAAGCGGCTCTGCCGCTCCTCTGCAACGGCTCCGGCAACGCCGCATAATTCAGTTCACCCGCTAAACCCTGTCCACCGGTCAACGCGTATTCAACAAATCCGCGCAGCTCGCGGCGCTCTGCTTCATCCCGGCCATCCTTTGGCACCATCAGGAAACTCAATGCCGTAATGGGATATGCATTCTTGGCCGTCGCCGGAGGATCGACGATCGGTATTCGCGGATCTTTTTCCAGTTCGCTCTGATAGGCTTCGATCGCTGCTGTCGCGCCCGCAGGACTAGGTGTCACAAATGCTCCCGCACGATTTTCGATGGAGGCCACCGGGACCTTTTTCTCGATGGCGTAGTTTAGTTCGCCATAGCCAATTGTTCCGGGATTTTTCTGTACGAAATCCAAAACGCCTTTGCTTCCTTCCTCTCCAATCCCCACCGGCCACCGAACCGTCAGACCGTGACCAATTTCCTCCGCCCATTGCCGATTCACTTTGGAAAGATAGGTGGTCAGGATGTTGGTCGTTCCACTTCCATCGGAGCGATGCACCACGATGATGGCGGCCTTCGGCAACTTGACGCCCGGATTGTCGTGCGTAATAGCCGGATCCTGCCAACTGATGATGTTTCCCGAAAAAATCCTCGCCAAAGTTGCTCCGCTCAATCGCAAGGAGCCCTTTACATCCGGAACGTTGTATACCGCGCAGACCGGCCCCGCGGTGACAGGTACCTGAATCACCGTTGTCATATCTTTCATCTGCTCGTCCGTTAGCGGCGAATCGCTCGCCGCGAATTCCAGCAAACCCTGTTTCAACTCTTCCAGCCCAGCGCCGCTTCCGATCGGCCGGTAGTTGATCAGCACACCTGGATGCGCTTGCTGAAACGCGCTGACCCATCGCGTCATAATCGGATTGACGAAAGTGCTTCCGGACGCGCCGATCGCTGTCTTGACGGTTTTCGAAACGGCGAAATCCTTGTCACGTGTGGCGTCTTCCCCCGCGTAGCTGCATCCGGCAGCCAGCAGGGCGCTCGTCAAGATCAGGCCGCCCAAGAACTTATGGGTGTGCACAAGGCTGAACATTTCGGCGCCTCCAAATAGGCTCGGTGAAAAACGACTCGGCAGAGTTTCGTTATGTCGAGGGGCCTCATAATACCCACATTCGTTCAGGCGATAATGAACATCGAGTTACATCAGTTTTACGCCTTGATTACCTAGACCCTGGAAACAGCACGTTAGTGCATGGGTTCACGTGCGGGTCTTGGCATCTCCGGTCCGGGCTGGTCTTGGTAGCACCGCCTTCCAGGCGGCGACTCCCTGCATCACGGTTTGTCTAAACGCAAAAAAAGGGACAAGCGCGAATGCTTGTCCCTTTGGATCCAAAATGTACGAGCGAACTCGTCGCTCGGTTAAGACGCCTTACGCCTTCGCTGCGGCGGCCGGCTCTACAGCTTCTTCGCGCGCGGCACGCTTGATGCGCGCGGCCTTCCCCTTCAAATTACGAAGGTAGTACAGCCGCGAACGGCGCACGCTGCCTTTGCCCACAACGTCGATCGACCCGATCGAAGGCGAATGCAGCGGGAAAATGCGCTCTACGCCGATGCCGAAGCTCACCCGCCGTACCGTAAACGTTGCGCTACTGGCCCGGCCTTTCTTCGAAATCACCACGCCTTCAAATGCCTGGATGCGCTCCTTGACCTTTTCGCCTTCACCTTCCAGCAGGCGGACGTTCACCTTCACGGTGTCACCGGGGCGAAAATCGGGCAGGTCTTTGCGCAATTGCGCGTCATGCAACTTCTGAATTACCGGATTCATGTTCTATGTTCCCTGCAGACCCACTCAGGCGGGGCCAGCACTTCCTTGGCAAACCACAATTATAACCAATTATTCACCGTTTTTCTAGCCGTTTTCGGGACTTGTACGCATCGATCGCCACTCGAACAACTTATCGAAACAAGTCCGGACGGTTTCGCTTTGTCTTTACCATGGCCTCTTGTCGGCGCCATTTGGCAACCTCGGCGTGGTTCCCGCCGATCAAAACTTCAGGCACTTTCCACCCACGAAAATCTGCAGGCCTGGTGTAGTGAGGAAAATCGAGCAACGCACGCGGCTCGCCAGAACCGACAATCGTTGCGGCCCTTGGCCCATCCTCCGCGCCCTGGCCGCTGAACGATTCGTTCTGTGTGGACGCCTCATTCCCCACGGCTCCGGGCAGTAGTCGCGTCACCGCATCCAAGACAATCGCTGCGGGCAATTCTCCGCCGCTCAAAACATAGTCGCCCACAGAAATCTCTTCCGTCGCCAAATGCCCCGCCACGCGCTCGTCCACGCCTTCATAGCGCCCGCAGATCAGCAGCAGTCGCCGCAGCTGCGCGTATCGCCGAGCCATCGCCTGTGTAAACAACCGCCCCGCAGCGGACATCAGCACGATGGCCGTTCCCGGCTCCAGCGGATTCTTCTCTCCAGCTTCGCCGATCCCTCGCCCCAGCAGCGATTCCACCGCTTCAAATAACGGCTCTGGCTTCAAAACCATCCCTTCGCCGCCGCCAAACGGCCGGTCGTCCACGGTTCGGTGCCGGTCCTTGGTGAATTCGCGCAAATCCTGCACGTGAATGTGTGCGATTCCCGCTTCCCGCGCTCGCCGCATAATACCGTGCTCCAGCGGGCCCGCAAAAAAATCCGGAAAAATTGTAATCAGGTCAAATCGCATGTGCGACAAGTCTAGCGAAGACAAAGGGCGCAAGTCATGCGCCAACCTGAAGGGAGCTACTCCGAACGGTCAAGATCGCGCAGACCTTCGGGCAAGCGCACTTCAATCCGTTTCCCAACCGTGTCGATGCGCGTGCAGATATCCGCAGCCAACGGAACCAGCAATTCGCCCCGCGAAGTCTGCACTTGCAGCAACGGCGTTCCGGCAGTCCCTTGGCCCGGAAAGTACACATCCCGCACCGTTCCCAAAACCTGCGGCGCATTCTGAAGGGAACAAGCCGGGGACGCAAGCTTGGTCTCAGCCACCGGCACTTCAAAAACCGTGCAGCCAATCAGGTCCGTCACGAAATACTGCCCAGCCGGAAGCGTCACGCGTTGCTTAATCGGCAATACGATGTCCATGCCGCGAAGCTTCTCGGCGTCGTTAATGCTGTCGCAGCCTTCGAAATGAAAGATACCCACTTCCGGATGATTGCGGTCGACCCAGAATTTCTTCAAGCGCGTCTCGCGCGGCTCATTCTTATCCTTGGAAAGGAACACCGACGGCAGGAAAGCCAGTCGGGCGGCAAAATCCGTAAACAGTTCCGCGGCCACTTCGCCCTTGTTGCTGCGAGCACGCAAAATGCGCGCCACCAGAACCCACTGCTTTTTATCGTTCGCCGAAACGGTCACTGTTCTACTTGCCTTTGCAGCGGCCGCCTTTTCAGGCGGGCTTCGCTCCCATGTAGGGAGATTCTGCGGGAAAACACCGATTCGAACACAAAAACGCACACATCCCCCAATTTATCGTCAGAGGACGCGTACAATTTATTGAAAACCAGTCGTGAAGATATGTCAGGCGATCTTTTGCAGCTTCAGGAAGCTCCTAACCGTGTCGCTCGGCTGGGCGCCTACGCCAAGCCAATACTTAATCCGGTCGGAATCCAGCTTGATCTCCGCGGGCTTCTTCAACGGATCATACGTTCCCACCGCTTCACGCACTCGCCCATCCCGGGCACGCGTCCGCTCAATCACCACTACGCGGTAGTAGGGCTTTTTCTTCTTGCCAATTCTGGCCAAACGAATCGTTAACACTAAAGTACGTCCTCCTAAGGAACCATCATTCTAGCGTGTTTCCGCTCGCCCCGGCAAACAATAGTCTGCGCCGGGAATCGCTTGACGTTCGCTGTTGCGAGTGCTTACATACTTCCAATTCTCACGCAGTCGGATCCCTTCAAGGTCGGCCATTGCTCACCTGCAAACAATGTCTGCGCTCTTTCCTCTTTCGGTCAGGCCCTGCAGGCAAAATTTGAGGAGAATCTAAAAAATGAAAGTACGGCTATTGCTTTGTTTTCTTGTTGTGGCTTTTTTGCTTCCCACATTCGGCTCCGGGCAGCAATCGCAGATGCCGAAGCAGCCGCTCACCTTCTGGTATGAGTACAGCATCAACCCCGGAAAAGAAGCGGACTTCATGGAGCTGGTCAAAAGCGTCGGCCAGCCAGTTCGCGACAAACTCATGGACGAGGGCGTTGTTCTGGCCTGGGGCCTGGAGGTGGATTTGCTCCGCATTCCTGGCGGCGCAACGCACATCATCTGGTACAGCGTCGCCGACTATGCTGGCGTGGAGAAAGTGGACACCGCCATGCGCGCGCAAATCGCGAAACTCGACGAAGAAGCCAGCAAGTCCGGCATGATGAAGAAAGGGACCAGAACCGCCGGCGTCAGCGACAGGCTACGCGACATCGCCGACATGTCCAAAACACACGATTTCCTCACGCGTGACCTGGTCTTCAACGTCGCCAGCGGTGCACCACCCGCCAACTTGCTTCCCTGGACCCGCTTTGCGTTCGTAAAAGTGAAGCCGGGAAAAGGCCCCGAATTTCGCCGAGCCTGGGACAAATACAACAAGCCGATCTATGACAAGCTTCTCGCCGACGGCGTTATCGTTGCCTATGGACTCTCTATAGAAGAAATCCGCACCGAAGGCGACTTCACCCATTTCACCTGGTTCGTAACCAAGGAACTGGGCGATATGGAGAAAGTGCGCAGCGCATTCTTAGCCGACCGCGACCGCCGCAGCCAGGAGGAACAAGACGCCATGACCAATTTGTTCAGCGGTCTGCTGGACCTGGACGCCTCCCGCCAGGAAGTGACTCGTTCGGTCATCTTTCATCTACCGAAGCCAAAATAGTCTTACGCCGCAAAACAGCGGAGCCACCGGCCACGTTCAGGACGTCACCGGTGGCTTCACTTTCCTTAATTTGTCATCCCGACCGGAGAGTTGCGTCGTTCGCAGTGAAGCGATCGTGGCGAGAAACCCATCCGATCACTTGAACCTTCGCCGGTCTCCACGCACGAAATCGCCCAAGGTCAGCTGAGGCGGTTCATCCCGTTAAAAGCTGCGGCTTTATAGCATTCCGCCAGCGTCGGATAATTGAACACCGTGTTGATGAAATAGGTGATCTTGCCCTTTAGCAACAACACCGCCTGCCCGATGTGCAGCAATTCCGCGGCATCTTCGCCGAACACGTGGACGCCCAGCAGATCCAGCGTCTCGCGGTGAAACAACAATTTCAGCCGGCCATCCGTATGTCCGGAAATCTGCCCACGTGCAATTTCGCGGTAGTACGCCACGCCAACTTCATACGGCACATCCTCCTGCGTCAATTGCTCCTCGGTCTTCCCGATAAACGAAATTTGCGGAATGGTGTAAATGCCGTAAGGGTATCCCGCGGGATCCGATTTCACATTCAGTCCAAACGCCTTGGCCGCCGCAATGCGTCCCTGCTCCATAGAAACGGATGCCAGGCTGGGAAAGCCGATTACGTCGCCCACCGCAAAAATATGCGGCTGCGACGTGCGGTAATCACCATCCACCTTGATGCGTCCGCGGTCATCGGCTTCGATGTTGGCCGCCGTAAGATTCAGGCGATCGATATTTCCGTGGCGCCCCACGGCATACAAAAGCGCGTCGGCAATGATGCGCTTTTTGCTGACCAGATTCGCGGCCACTTTTCCGTCGGTGGTCTCTTCGACGCTTTCCACTTCTTCGTTCAGCCGCATGGTCGCGCGCCGTTCGCGCATGTGGTAGCTCAGCGCCTCCACCACTTCGGCATCTGCGAACTCCAGCAGCCTCGGACGCTTTTCCACGATGATCACCCGCACCGATAGCGTTGCGAACATGCAGGCGTACTCGACTCCAATCACTCCGCCGCCCACCACGATCAGGGTTTTTGGCATCACCGGCATGGTCAAGATCTGGTCGCTGTTGATGATGTTGCGGCCGTTGATGGGCACCTTGGGATTAGTGGCTGGCTTCGTGCCGGTGGCAATCACCACGAATTCACCCTCCAGCTCGTTGAACCCAGTGGAGTTCTCCACGCGGATGTGGTGTGGGTCCGTAAAAGTGGCCACCCCGTGATACAAAGTCACGCCGTTGCGCTTCAGCTGGTCCTGCAATACCGCGGCTTCATTCTCGATCACGCGGTTGACCCGAAAATTCAGGTCGCTCATGGTGATGGTGTCTTTGACGTGATAGTTCGCGCCGTAGAAAGCCTGATCGTAAAAGCCGGAAAGGTGCAACACCGCTTCGCGCATGGTTTTGCTGGGAATGGTGCCGGTGTTAATGCAGACTCCGCCCACCATGGCGTGTTTCTCCACCAGCGCAACGCGTTTTCCGGATTTCGCGGCTTGAATCGCGGCACGTAATCCGCCTGGGCCGGATCCGATCACCACCAAGTCATACTGTTGCATTCGAAGAATCCTCGGCTTCCAGGTCAAGCATCACCGCGGGGTCAACGGGGGCGGCGGTTGTAGACTGATTGGTAGTATAAGCGAGCGCGAGCTTGCGCCCGCGCGGGTTAGCCGAACCATTAACATGGCCGCCGGCGACCTTCATCAATTCGTCCTGGACGGAAATTCCCTTGGCACCACGCTTCGTACGCAGGGGCGTATATATCCCGTCTGATCCAAGAATCCGCGCTTTCCGGGTGTCTGCCAAGTACGCCGGTAGAATCTCTTTGCTGATGCGGTCCTTCAACAGCGGATCCTTAAGTGGAAAGAGCACTTCCACGCGTTCGTACAAATTCCTTGGCATCCAATCCGAGCTGCCAAGGTAAATCTCCGGCGTTCCGCCATTTTCAAAATAGAAGATCCGGCTATGCTCCAGGAATCGGCCCACGATGCTGCGCACGCGAATGCGGCTGCTGATCCCGCGAAGCCCCGGCACCAGGGTGCACTGCCCGCGCACGATCAAATCAATTTCTACCCCTGCTTGCGATGCGCGATAAAGAGCGCGAATCATTGGCGGATCGACAACGGCGTTGCACTTGGCAATGATCCGCGCCGGACGGCCCCGCCGCGCATGCCTGGCCTCTCGCTCGATCAGTGCAACACAAGTCTTTGCCAAATCCTTCGGCGCCACCAGCAACGGCTTGTAGTGGGTCTTTTCGGCATAGGCGGTCAGAAAGTTGAACACGTCATGCACCGCCGAGGTAATGTGCTCGTCACTGGTTAGCAGGCTCAAATCCGTATAGAAACGAGCGGTGGAGGGATTGTAATTTCCCGTCCCCAAATGCGTGTACCGGCGAATTTTTCCGTCCGGATCCTGGCGAACGATCAACGCCAGCTTGGCGTGGGTTTTTAATCCAGCGACACCGTGGAACACCTGTACTCCCGCGTCTTCAAAACTTCGCGCCCAGCGAATGTTCGTGGATTCATCGAAACTGGCCTTCAGCTCCACGACAACAGTCACTTCTTTTTTGCCAGCGGCCTCTAGAAGCGCCTGGGCGATTGGAGAATCAGAACTGGTTCGATAGAGCGTCTGTTTCATCGACAGCACGCGCGGGTCATGCGCCGCCCGCTGCAGAAAATTCACCACCGCGTCGTAGCAATCGTAGGGATGGTGCAATAGCACATCCTGGCGGCGCAGGGTTTCGAACATCGAGTCCGCATCGTGTCCCACATGCACTTGCCGAGCCACAAACTTCGGATACTTCAGATCCGGGCGAGATGTCTCCTCATACAAATGGAAGAGCCGCTGCAAGTTCACCGGGCCAGCGCAGCGAAATACCAGGGCTTCATCCAGTTCGAAGGTGGATACCAGATGCGACACAATTTGCGGATGCGCTTTGGCTTCGATCTCCAGGCGCACCGCTTCGCCCTTGCGTCTCTGCGCCACCTGCGAGTCGATCGCTTCCAGCAGCGTGCGCGTTTCTTCTTCTTCCAGGTACAGATTGCTGTTGCGCGTGATACGGAACGGCGCGGAAGCCAGAATCTCGTATCCACGGTAAAGCTTCTCGGCGTAGGCGGAAATAATGTCCTGCAGGAATACGTAGTGAATCGCCCCGTCAGCCGCGGGCACGCGCAGTACCCGAGGCAATGCCCGGGGCACGGTGACCACGCCGAAAACCGGCTTGCTGCCGTTGCGGCTTCGCTTGCGCAATAGAAACGCGATACACAACGCTTTATTAATAACGTGCGGAAACGGATGCGAAGGGTCGACCGTCACAGGCGTCAACATCGGCGACACCTGGCGATCGTAAAACGTCTTCGATGTCTGTGCCGCCTTGCCGTCCAGTTCGTGCAGTGAAAGTACCCGTATATTTTGTTTTGCCAGTAGCGGAAGCAGTTCGTCGTTCCAGCACTTGTATTGATCGCGCACGAATTGCTGCATGGCCGCGGAAACGTGCTCCAATTCCTCGGCGGTGGTCAATCCATCGGGGCTAACTTCGCGAGAACCATGTTCAATCCGCTGTAGAAAACTGGAAACGCGAATTTCCACGAACTCGTCCAGGTTGTTGGCGGTGATCGCCAGGAATTTCACGCGCTCCAGCAACGGGTTGGTATGATCCCCCGCCTCCTCCAGAACGCGCTGGTTAAACGCCAGCCATTGCAGGTGGCGATTCAGGTACAACTTCGAATCTTCTAGCGATTGACGGGTCATGGAACGTCCTTGGCGAGTGAAGAGGAGTATCTCAAATGTGTTACGCCAGGATAAATGCCCTCCAAGCGATGCTATTCTTCCACATCCGAGCCTTATGCACGCAACATTCAGGAGATGCCGGATGAATCGCTGGGGTTTCGCAGCAATCGCGGCCTATTGGTTGATCGCGGCCACCGCAATGGGCGCACAGGAAGGCAAATTGCAATCCAGCATTGACAACATTCTCTCCGCTGAGATCGCCAGGAATCAGCCTGGCGTCGCTGCACTCATCAAAAAGGACGGAAAGATGCTCTTTAGTAAAGGCTATGGCGTGCGAAAACTGGACGCACCCGAAACAATCGATTCGCACACGAATTTTCGTCTGGCTTCCTTCACCAAGCAGTTCACTGCCATGGGAATTATGCTGCTGGTTCACGATGGAAAACTGCGTTTCGACGAATCGCTCACCGAAGTTTTCTCGGATTTTGCTTCGTACGGAAAAAAGATCACCATTCGGGATCTGCTGAACCACACCTCCGGCCTGCCAGATTACGAACAACTCATGGAAAAGGCGGAGAAGGCAAAAGGGCCGCTGTGGTCACCAGTACATCAGATTCAAGACGCTGAAGTGTTCAATCTCTTGCAGCACGAAACGGTCGGGAAGTTTCCGCCCGGCACGAGCTGGGCTTACAGCAACTCCGGTTACGTAGTTCTGGGCCTGGTCATTGCCAAGGTTTCCGGAACTTCGTATCGAGAGTTTCTGCATTCGCGCATTTTTGCTCCGCTGCATATGGATCACACGCTTGTCTATCAAAAAGGCACAAACGAAATCACCAATCGCGCTTACGGAAATACCAAGGAGGGATCTTCTTTCAAGGAAGCGGATCAAAGTTCAACTTCCGCAACACTCGGCGATGGTGGAATCTATTCGAATGTAGATGATCTTTCGAAGTGGGATGATGCGCTGCGCAATCACACCTTGTTGAGCGCCTCGGACATGCAACCTGCTTTTACCCCGGTGAAACTCGCCGATGGCTCGCAACCGCACTGGCCCGCCGAGCCGGACGATGACAATCTCGCTCCCGGCAAACCCGTCGAGTACGGTTTTGGTTGGTTTCTCGATCCCTACAATAGCCACGCACGTATGTGGCATACCGGCAGCACCATGGGTTTCCGCACGGTCATTCAGCGATTCACGGACGATAGTCTAACCATCATTTTGCTCTGCAACCGCACAGATATCGACACCAAGAAACTCTCCGATCAAATCGCTCAAGTAATTGTCGAGAAGTAGCGACTTCGGCAACGCAGGATCAGCCAAGGCCGGCGAGCTTGCCTAGGCCCTTCATCTTGGCTTTTGCGGCCATGGCGCCGTACTGCTTCATCATCGCGCGCATTTGCACATATTGCTTCACGACTTGGTTCACGTCCTGCACCGTGGTTCCACTGCCCTTGGCGATGCGCTTCCGCCGCTTGCCATCCAGTACATTGTGGTCGCGGCGCTCTTCGTTGGTCATGGAGTTGATGATCGCTTCCACCTGCTTCAATTTCTTCTCGTCCACCTGCGCGTCTTTCGGCAGGTTCTGGAGCGGACCGACCTTCGGCAGCATATCCACCAGTTGTTCGAGCGGACCCATCTTGCGAATCTGCCGCAACTGGTCGCGGAAATCTTCCAGCGTGAACTCTTCCTTGCGCAGTTTGCGCTCGAGTTCCATCGCAGTTTTTTTGTCGAACGCCGATTCGGCGCGTTCAATTAGCGAGAGCAAATCGCCCATGCCCAGGACGCGCGATACGATGCGTTCCGGATAAAAGCCTTCCAGCGCATCGTATTTTTCGCCGAGGCCCACAAACTTTACCGGCGCGCCGGTGACCTTGCCAATGGAAAGAGCCGCGCCGCCGCGAGCGTCACCATCGAGCTTGGTCAGGACAACACCCGTCAATCCCAGCCGCTTGTGGAACTCTCCCGCGGAGCGCACCGCGTCTTGCCCAATCATGGCGTCCGCGATGAATAGCATCTCGCTCGGCTGCAATTCCTTTTTCAACATCGATAATTCGTTCATCAAGCCATCGTCGATGTGCAAGCGCCCCGCGGTATCCACCAGAATCACGTCGCTGGCGGAAAGTTTGGCTTCCTTGATCGCTCCGCGCACGATCTCCATAGGTTTGTCCGTGCCGGCGCCGGGCCAGACAGGAACGTGGATGGCTTTGGCCACTTGCGAAAGCTGTTCGCGGGCTGCGGGACGATAAACGTCCGTGGAAACCACGATCGGTCGGTGGCCATGTTGCGTCAGCCATTTCGCCAGCTTGCCGGTAGTGGTGGTTTTGCCGGAGCCTTGCAGCCCAACAATCATCCAAACCGACGGTGGCCGCGATGCAAACAGCGGCTTGGCGTGTTTTCCGAGAAGATTAAGCAACTCGTCGCGAACAATCTTTACGACTTGCTGGTCCGGCGAAAGTTGCAACATCACTTCCGAACCCAGCGATTGCTTGCGGATGTTGACCAGCAGTTCATCTGCTACGCCTACGTTGACGTCGCCTTCCAGCAATGCATCGCGAATTTCACCGAGCGCTACATCCAGATGCTCTTCGGTAAGCTTTCCCTGCCCGCGCAGGTTTTTGAAAGTTCGTTGCAGCCGGTCTGTAAGATTTTCAAACATGTTCGTAATTGGCCCTTGGTAGCCTCTCTATAGTGTACAGCCTGCGCCAATCAGACATGCTGTAGGTGCATGTCTTTAAAATGAGTGGGATATTTCAAGCCGTAGCCGAGCATGCGGTCGAAGCCAATGTGCGACAACCAGATTAGCCCGAAAGGAAAAACCTGCGGCGCGGGCAGCAGGAGGCCAACAGCTAACAGCGTAAGTGGGACCGTGAGCGTATGCGCGAGGTTGTACATAGCCGCTCCAACTCGCACATTCACAACATATCCCAGCATAGAAAGATCCGGAGCAAGAAACAGCAGCGCATAAAGCCACCAGTGAAAGTGATCCTGCGCGTACAGAATTAGGGTGACCAATAAAATGGCTGCTCCCTCGGCTTGCAGCAGCCAGCGGGGTTTAGTAAGCATAGGTTTCGTTCGTTTGTTTGATCGTTTCCTCTGGAGCCAGATTCAGAATGCCGATTGGACCAGATTCTTGTCGGATGCATTTCGAGGCCAGGATCCAGATTAGCTTTGACGAAAGTCGCAAAGAGTATAACGCTAGAGTTGGTGGCAGAACGTCCCGGCCGTAGGGAGAGTCTTGTGGCAATTTTGCGATTTGCAACAACGCTCCTGCTGAGCATCAGTTTTTTCGGGACTTTTCGCTCTCTTGCGGCGCAGCAAGCCGGTCCCATGGCGGCCTTGGACGCACTCCCTCCCGCCGACGATCTTTTCGAGCGCTCGGTGCAGGCCAGCGGTGGGCGCGAGGGCTGGCTGCAACTAACTTCGCTGCATATCAAGGGCGAACTGGAAATCGCCACCGCCGGTATGTCCGGAGCGATGGAAATATATTCGCAGGCCCCGGCAAAAGTTTCGGAATGCCTCCGGTTCGATACCGGGGTGTTCTTCTGCCGCGCCTATGACGGCACCACCGGGTGGCAGGACGATTCGCAGAACGGCGTCAAGGATCTGCAAGGGAAAGATCTGGAGGAAATGAAGCGCGACGCCGATTTTTATTCGGCAATAAACGAGAAAAAGAAATATTCCACGATCCGAACAAGCGGCGAAACTGAGTTTGACGGCGTAAAGGTTTACGTTGTCGAAGCGATTCGAACCGATGGGAAGAAATTTGAGCTGTATTTCAGTAAGGAAAACGGACTGGAGATGGGATCGAAGGAATTCGGCGGACCGGACGCGCCGACGAAAACGCTGTATTTTGAAAACTACAAGCCGATCCCCATCGGGGGCGTGAAACTCCCGACAAAGATTCGATCGGTGACTGATACGGCCGACATACGTTTCACCATCCAGGAAGTCGAAGCCAACCCTTCTATACCAGAGACTACGTTCCACATGCCGGCGAAATCCGCGCGTGAAAACTCTGCGCCACCACCGCAGTAAGCGCTCGTGGGCGCAACGAAAACTGTCGTCTACGACTAGCCAAGCTTTCACACACCCGGCTTTCGAAGTATCTGCTTCGCTGCACAATCGTTGGTAAGCTATCTGTCCGCGTAGTTTTGCGTGCAGGCCGCTGCTGCAGCCGGGTGAGAAAAGGAACCGCTGGATGAGTCACCGAGATGGTATTTTGGGCAATTGCGTGGTGCTGCTGATCTGTTCGCTGGCCTTCGCAGCGACACTTCACGCACAAGATTCCTACACACGCGTGGAATTGGGCTTGCAATATTCTACGATCGAGTTGACCAGCCCCTCCGGCGGAAAGCAAAATTCAGGTTTCGGCGGGAGATTCGACTGGAATTTCAACCGCCGCCTAGCGTTGGAAGCTCAAGCGGATTTTTGGCCGGAGAATTACGAGCCGCTTTTGGGCGTGCAGGGCGGACAAACTCTCCAAGCGGTCTTGGGCATCCGCGCCAAGGTGGTGCAAACCAGGCGCTTCTCGGTTTTTGGGCTGGTGCGTCCGGGGCTCTTGCACTTCACCGACGTTTTGGATTTCCAGAATACCTCCGGTTCCACGCCGGTTTTTTTTACACGCCCAGAAACGCATTTCGTGCTGAATCTGGGCGGCGGAATTGAGTATTATCTTTCGCCGCGCTGGACTCTACGCGCTGACATTGAGGGCGATCCGTATCGAGTGCCAAACGAAACTGTGTCCGGAAGCGCGGGCTCGGAGTTTCTGACCGGGAAGATTAACGATACGACGCGTGTCAGCGTCGGCGTTTCGTATCGGCCTGGGACGATGATCGAAAACGAGCGCGAAAGCAACGTAGACGGCACGTTGGAGCTGGGCCCGTTGTTCAGCAGCATGCTCATCGAGCGCGAAGGTCCTACGGTAGGCGTGCAAGCCGAGCCCGGCGTAGGGGGCTACGCCTCCTATCGTATCTATCATGTGTTTTATCTCGACGGAGACCTGCTTTATTTTCCGCGAGGTAGCGCGAACTCCGGTCCGCACGATGGCGGAACGATCTTGCAGGGAACTTTTGGCCTCAAGGGCGGCATTCGTCGCAACCATTTCGGATTCTTTGGAAAAGTTCGCCCCGGCTTTAACAGCTATTCCGACGCGCTCTCTTCGGTCTCCGCGCAACAGGGCGGCATAACGCTCGGAACCTCGCGGGCTAACACGTTTGTGCTGGACCTAGGGGGCATTGTGGAGTTTTATCCCGCGGAACATGGCACGCTGCGGATCGAAGCGGGCGATACACATCTATTCTTCGGATCGACAACCATCAATATCAACGGCGTCACCCAGCCTGTGCCGGGATACTCGTTACGCCATTCGATCCAATTCACGCTGGGCTATGGCTGGCGATTCCGATGAGTTTCACGCATAGGAAAGGTGGCCTGATATGACACCGGAACTTTGGACCAAGGTGGACGACTACATCAACGAAACGCTGGTGCCGGGCGATGCCGCGCTAGAAAACGCGGTGCAAAAAAGCAATGAGGCGGGCCTTCCGCAAATTCAGGTCTCCCCTAGCCACGGAAAACTGTTACACCTTCTGGCGCGCACCATCGGAGCGCGGCGCATCCTGGAAATCGGGACGCTCGGCGGCTACAGCACAATCTGGCTGGCCAGGGCTTTGCCCCCTGATGGAAAATTGATGACGCTGGAGGCGAGCCCGAAACATGCAGAAGTGGCCAAGGGAAATATCGTCGCCGCGGGACTGGCGGAAAAAGTTGAGTTGCGTCTGGGCCCGGCGTTGGAGACCTTACCGAAACTTGCGGCGGAAAAGCAGGCGCCGTTCGATTTTGTTTTCATTGATGCCGACAAGAAAAGCATGCTGGAGTACTTCGATTGGGCGTTGCAGCTTTCGCGTAAAGGCAGCCTGATTTTCTCCGACAACGTGGTTCGAAGCGGAGGAGTGGTGGACGCTGCCAGCACCGACCCGGATATCCAGGGTGTGCGGCGGTTCTACCAAGCATTGCATTCCGAACGGCGTGTTTGTGTCACCGCCGTTCAGACGGTTGGCGGCAAAGGCTACGACGGGTACGCGCTGGCATTGGTGACCTAAAAAATCCGCGGAAGCCCGTCCGGGCGTATTCTTATATAAGCCCATGAGCCACGACTGGCCGGAATATAGGGCAGATTTGTTGTAACTTTGGCCCGCTTCCCGGATCGCACCGGTAGCAGGCTGGAGCAGGCAAATGTCCAAAGACGAAAATTCCAATCTCACTTACGCTGACGTCACTCCAAAATCCGTGTACCTCAACCGCCGCGAACTGCTACGCGCGATGGGTATCGCGAGCGCCGTCGCGCTTGGCGGCAAATTGCTTTCCGGTGCGATGGCACCAAACAGCGCAGTTGCCGCAGGAACAAAACTGAACATCGCCTCGCGGAGCGTTTTCAGCACGTCGGAAAAACCGACTAGCTACCAGGACGTAACACACTACAACAATTTTTATGAGTTTGGCACGGACAAAGGCGATCCGGCAAAGTATGCGCAAACCCTTCGCACTTCTCCTTGGACAGTTTCCATCGAAGGCGAAGTGAAAAAACCCATGAAGATCAGCATCGACGATATTTTGAAGATTGCACCGTTGGAGGAGCGCATCTACCGGCATCGCTGCGTGGAAGCGTGGTCCATCGTGGTGCCGTGGATAGGCTATTCCTTCGGCGCGCTGGCGAATCTGGTGCAGCCCACGGAAAAGGCCAAGTTCGTTGCGTTTGAAACGTTGTTTGATAAGTCGCAGATGCCGCAAGCGCGCTATGGCGGAATTGATTTTCCCTATGTAGAAGGGCTTCGGCTGGACGAGGCCATGAATCCACTGACGCTGCTGTGCGTAGGGATGTACGGTGAGACGCTAGCCAATCAAGACGGCGCGCCGGTGCGCATGGTGGTGCCCTGGAAGTACGGCTACAAGAGCATCAAGTCACTGGTGAAAATTCGCTTTGTGAAAGACCAACCTCCGACAACTTGGAATCTGTATTCCGATAGGGAATACGGGTTTTATTCCAATGTGAATCCCGACGTGGATCATCCACGCTGGAGCCAGGCTAGTGAGCGCCGACTGGGCGAGATTTTCAAACGCAAGACGCTGATGTTTAACGGCTACGGCGACCAGGTGGCCAGCCTGTATGCTGGCATGGACCTGAAGAAATTCCACTGAGCGCACTGCAACGTGAAAAAATTCCTTGCCGGCAAATGGGCTAAAGTTGTGATCTTTGTGCTGTGCCTATTGCCACTCGCATTTCTCGCCTTCCGCGCATGGCACCAGGAATTGACCGCCAACCCAGTGGAATTTATCCAGCATTTCACCGGGGATTGGACGCTGCGTTTTCTGCTTATCACACTGGCCATCACGCCGCTGCGCAAATTTCTGAACCTTGCGGAACTGATCCGTTTTCGCCGCATGCTTGGCTTGTTCGCGTTTTTCTACGCCTGCTTGCATTTCCTGACCTATCTGGGCCCGGACCAGTCTTTTGACGTCGCAGCCATGCTGAAGGACGTTACCAAGCGCCGCTATATCGCCGTGGGGTTTGCGGCGTTTCTGCTCTTGATTCCGTTGGCTATCACTTCCACGCAGGGCTGGATCCGGCGGCTAGGCGGCAAGCGCTGGCGAGTGCTTCATCGAAGTATTTATGCAATCGGAATTCTGGGCGTAGTGCACTACTACTGGCTGGTGAAGTCGGATGTGCGCAAACCGCTGTTTTACGCGGCGATACTTGCCGTGTTGCTGCTGTGGCGCGTGGTTACCTGGCTGCGTAAACGCCGGCAAAACGTGCCAGCGACAAGGCGAATGTCCGCAGCGGCTCCCGCGACCCCTCAATCGAACCCCACCGCGAACTAGCTGCCGGAGCTCAGCAAGCTACAAAGTGCCGGAACTTCTTCCTGCCTGCGAGGGAATGATTTCTTTGGGCAAACATTGTTCTATTGGCGTCTTCTAACTCTTAATGAGAGAACAGGAAGCGGAGAGCGTGTCCAGGATTTCATTTTCGGTCGGGATGCGTAGGCGACGGGGATTGGCCATGGCTGTGTCGCTGGCTTTCCTGGCCCTAGCACTTGTTTCTCAATTGCCGCTTTTCGGCCAGCAAACTGCGCCGCCCATCACCGTGAACGTCAATGCCGTGAACCTGCTTGCCAGCGTGCGCGACAAGCACGGGGCGATTGTCCGCAATTTAACCAAAGATGATTTTGCGCTGGAGCAGGACGGGAAGCCGCAGACGATTACGTATTTCGCCAAGGAATCCGATCTACCGCTAACGCTTGGCTTGTTAGTGGACAGCAGCATGAGCCAGCGGCGCGTGCTGGACCGGGAGCTCGCCGCCAGCCACACCTTTCTGGATCAAGTTTTGCGCGAGGATAAGGACAAAGCGTTCGTGATTCACTTCGACAGCGAAGTGGTGCTGGATCAGGACCTGACGTCATCCAGGAAAAAATTGCAGACGGCGATCGATCAGATTCATGCACCGGAATTTTCGCGCGCTGGTGGGCGTGGCGGAGGTGGCGGATCTTCAGGCGGTGGGCGTGGCTCGCGTGGTAGAAATGGCGCCGGTACGCTGCTGTACGATTCGGTTTTTCTTGCAGCGGATGAATTGATGAAGAAACAGCAGGGCCGCAAAGCAATCATCATTCTTACCGACGGGGTGGACCACGGCAGCAGGGAATCGCTGGCGGAAGCGATTGCGACCGCGCAGCGCGCAGACCTGCTTGTTTATTGCATTCTGTTTGCCGACAAAGAAGGCTACGGCAATGGCGGTGGATTCGGTGGTCCGCGTATGGGCGGCGGTGGGATGGGCAGGCGAGGTGGAGGCGGCTATCCGCCGCAGCCAACGGAGGCGCATCCCGATGGAAAAAACGTTCTGGAGCAGATGGCGAAGACCAGTGGCGGGCGGTTTTTTGAAGTCACCAAGAAGGAGCCGCTAGACAAAATTTACGACGCGATTGATGAGGAGCTGCGAAATCAGTACAGCCTTGGGTACACGCCGGAAAAAGCGGATGCCACCGTCGGGTATCACAAGTTGCAGCTCAACGTTAAGAAGAAGGATTTGATCGTGCAGACCCGAGACGGGTTTTATCTTGATCAGCAGACCTCGCCGCCTTCGTAAAACCAAAGGCGCCCGCCGCAGACGGCGGCCGCTACACAGGCTTCAGATCTTTTTCTTGCGTGTCTTGTTTGCCGCGGGACTGTTTTTGCCGGGCTTTGCATTCTTGTCGACACGCAGCTTCCAGGCTGCGCGCAGCGCGCCGGTCAACACATCTTCGTTTGCCGCCTCTAGCCGGATATGGGTCATGCCCATATGGCCCCATCCACCGGCGATGGGAAGAAACATTTCCGGTAATTCTTCCACGAACGCTTGTTGCTGCTCGAGCGTAAGCATCAGGTTCCCGTAACCCTGTTTTTCGGACGCGAGTGTGGCGAAGATTCTGCCGCCCACCCGAAAGTCCGGCTGGCCCATGTGCGAACTCTCTTCTGCGCCTTCAAAGCTAAGGGCAATTCGTCGAAAATCCTTCGCGTTCATGAGCGCCTCGCCAGCGAGTTGCTTCGCTTATTCTATAACGTTGGAAGATGCGCCGGGCCTCGGGTAGACTCCCTGAACGCCTGTAAATGTTCTGGGAATAAACGAAACCAGCGCCATGACCGGGAAACCAGCTAAAGATTCCTTGCGCAACGATCTTGCAATTCTTCTGCTGCTTGCCGGAATCCGCGTGGTTCTGCACTGTCTAAGCAACGGGCAGTACGGATTTCACCGCGACGAATTGCAAACGCTAGACGATGCACGGCATATGGACTGGGGATTTGTGGCCTACCCGCCGATCACGCCTCTCGTCGGACGGCTGGAACTGGCGCTGTTTGGAACTTCGCTCATTGGGTTTCGATTCTTCGCCGCCGTTGCTGTTAGCGCAGTGATGGTTCTCGCGGGATTGATCACCCGCGAACTGGGCGGCGCGCGGCGCGAACAAATTCTGGCCGCTGTAGCGGTAGCCATTTCGCCGATTTCACTGACACAAGGAGCCGTTCTGCAGTACGTCGCGTTCGATTATTTGTGGGGCGTGGCGCTGACCTATTTTGTGGTGCGGTTATTGAAGTCCGACGATCCGCGATGGTGGCTGGCTATTGGCGCGATGCTGGGCCTTGGGATGGAAACGCGCTACACCATGGGATTCCTGGCGTTGGGCCTGGTCGGTGGAGTACTGCTTACAAATGCGCGGCGCTATTTGCGAAGCGGATGGCTTTGGGCCGGCGTGGCTATTTCGGTGCTGCTTTTTTTGCCGAACCTAATCTGGCAGGCGCAGCATCATTTTATTTCACTGGAATTCTTGTCGCACATCCACCAACGGGATGTGCAGCAAGGACGCAGCCGCGGTTTTCTGCTGCAGCAAGCGCTGCTCTGCGTCAATCTCGCCACTGTGCCTTTAACCGTTCGCGGCTTGTCGTTTTTTTTGATTCGCGAGCAAGGACGGCGCTATCGCTTGCTGGGATGGACGATCGTGGTGACCTTCGTTTTATTTTATTTTGCGAAGGCGCGTTTCTACTACACTGCGCCGTTGTACCCCGTGCTGATCGCGGCGGGCAGCGTGGTGTGGGGAAACTGGCTGAAGTCGATGCAACCAGCGTGGGCCAGGTCGCTGCAAGCCGTGCAGTGGATCGGGATTATGTTGGGCGGCGTGGCGTTTACTTTGCTGCTGGTGCCGGTGGCGCCAATCGGATCGAAAATCTGGAACGTTACGGCCAAATTGCACGATCAATTCCGCGAAGAAGTCGGTTGGGATGATCTCGCGCAAACCGTTGAGGGCATCTACAACGCTCTTCCGCCCAAGGAGCGAGCACACACGGGAATTCTCACCGGGAATTACGGAGAAGCCGGCGCGTTGAATCTATACGGCCCGGCGCTGGGATTACCGCATGCCATGAGCGGCACAAATTCGTTCTGGTTCCGCGGTTACGATGCACGCCAGCCGCAAACCGTGATCCTCATCGGCTTCGACCTCGAAGACGGCAACGAACTCTTCCAAAGCTGCACGGTAAGCGCCAGAAACGCAAACCGCTTCGGCGTCCTCAACGAAGAATCGCGCGACCATCCGGACATTCTGGTGTGCCAGGGTCTACGCCAACCGTGGCCACTTTTCTGGCAAAAATTCCAGCGCTTCGGTTGATGGCCCACGTTTTGGTGCAAAACCCAAGGTATCCCAAGTTCAGAAGGCGGGAGCTAGAGAAGTAACGCGGCGCTGAGTGTCAGCCTTGATCTTCGCTTTCTGCGGCGATGCGAGCATCATGCTCACCGCGCCATGAGTAGAAGAGCATTGCGCGCGGCGCAACGTCGAGTTTAACGAGTTAGATGTGATAAAGAATCGGCGGCGTTTCAGTTGATTCAGGTCGCGTTCCTAGGTGTAACCTTCACATTTGCAGTAGATTAGGGCGCTGGATGAATTTCTTGCGGGAATTCTCCAGTGGATGTCGATTTCGGCGTTCGCGGTTCGACGTAGAAGTGAGGCCGGCAAGTGAGCTTCGCCGACCACGGAAATTCGTTCAGGAGAATGACGATGAAATTCATGCTGATTCTAAAATCCAGCAAAGACTCCGAAGCCGGGAAGATGCCGAGCGAGGAATCGATCGCCGCGATGGTGAAGTACAACCAAGAGCAGGCCAAAGCGGGAATTCTGGTCGATGCGGCGGGTCTGTACCCCAGTTCCAAAGGCGCGCGAATCAGATTCGCGACCGGCGGAAAGACAACGGTGATCGATGGACCATTCACCGAATCGAAGGAACTGGTCGCCGGCTACTGGCTTATCCAGGTGAAGTCGCTCGAAGAAGCGATCGAGTGGGCGAAGCGATCTCCGGTGTCGCCGAACGGTCCGGACCAGGAGACCGAAATCGAAGTACGAGAGTTTATTGAGTTCGAATGACTCTTCGCCGAGTTACAAGCACGAACTTGTAGGGGCGGGGCACCAGAGAGACTTCAGAAGTATGTCGGCAATCCCGGCACTTCCACGAGCGACGCCATGCGGGCAGACTCTCTTGGGCTTCTTCGGTGGACGGTGAGCGTGTGCCCACTCGCGCACACAGATGGGGACAGCCTTGGTTGGGTCTCAGTTGCGTGCGGTGGTGTCCACGCCTGCAGACCTTCTTGCGCTCTCGCGGGCTGGATCACCGACCTCGTTCACTGGTACCTCAGACAAAGATGTGCGTGGCTGATCCCAAAGAAAGAAAACTCTGGTTATAAATCGGGGTGAGAAGTTAATCAGAGAATCGGGTTTAAGCCCAACGACCGTGGACAAGATTCTTGAAGGGGAACCGGTTCGCCGCTACGTCCTTTCCGGCTTCATACAAGCTATCGATAAAACGTCGGCTTGAGTACTTAGCTGCTGACTCAAAAATGAGGCGTTTACCATCGCGGTCAACTGGACCGGAGGCATAAAGCGCTAAGCTCAGCGATTGAACGTCCTGTGGCTCGGACGGATCATTCGACGCCGATGTGTAAACGGCGCGCGGTCCAGGGGCGCCATGGGGCGGCTCGCTCGCTCGGCGTTATGGGATGCCGTGGCGCGGATATCGCGCCCTTGACGGGCGCCTCCATCCTCTTTGCGCTCGCAGCGCCAGTCAGGTCGTCACTCTCGATGCAACCTTCGTCGCCAGCAGCACATGGAGTGAGAAGCACGGCGCGTTGATCGCCGTTGGGAAGCACGCCCTCGGCGGTGATTTTTCCGCGGTCATCGATAAACGTCGCTACCGTGAGTGTGAGAGCCGAACTTGGCGGAACAAACACATTCAGGTCGGTCATACGACCGTCTTCCCACAAGAAGGCGTGCAAGAAGTTAGAGCAATCCGTCGATGAGCCAACGATTTGTTCCTTCGAATTAATAGAGTTCGCGACGCTACAGGGATCACCATCCAGAGTTCCGAGGTCCCTCAACGCGCCATTTATTCCGAGAAAGGCGTCATGCGTTTGTGATCCAGGCAGATCCGCTTTGCCGACGAACTCGCCGTCATCATTAAGACCGATCACTTCGACGGAGTTCCCTCCCAGACCGCCGAAGTCCTTCAGCTTGCCGTCGTCCCAAAGAAAGGCGTGAAAGATCGTGAAATCATCTGCCAGATTTGATGTGCCTGCTACTTGGCCGTGGCTATTGAGCCCGCTGGCGGTGGCAAAATTGCCAGCGCCGAGGGCTTTGAGGTCCTTCATCTCATCGCCGTCCCAGAGAAACGGATGCGTGGTTGGAAAACCGCTGCCCGGATTCACGATATCGTTTGTGAACGAGTTACCAGCGACTTGGCCGCGATCGTTTATAAAGAGGGCGCAGCTATCCGTGCCGCCCAAGGTGCCCAAATTCTTCTTCACCCCGTCGTGCCAAATGAATGCGCGCATTTGCGTAGGCATAGGGAAGTTCTGACAGAAATCGCCGAGGTCAAACGAGTCAGGGGTTGAATTCAGAGCGAATCCCACCACTTGGTTCTGGTCGTTGATCGCGGCTGCGTAGCTTAGCGGTCCCCCGAAGGTTCCAAGATCAATCACTTCGCCGTCCTTGAAGACGACACCGTTGAAGAAAGGGACGCCAATCACCGGGTCGGATACGCCATTGAGCGAAAGCCCAACAACCACGCCGCTGGCGTTGATATCGTTGGGAAAACTAGCGCCGATGCCCCGGAGCGCGCCTAGATCGGTCATCTTCCCGTCTTTCCACAAGAAAGTGCGCGCCACGAAGCAGTCAGGAAATAGGAGGCAGAATGGAGGATTCAGTGTGGCAGACGTATCGGCCGATCCTGTTGCTAGGCCACGATTGTTCAAGGTCTTGGTAACAAAAGTGAAGTAGCTGTTCGGGCCGCCGAATGTCCCCAACTCAATAAGTTTGTAGCGATGGTGCTCGTTCCGGTGTTCTTGCTGTTCCTGAGCGACGGTTGAGGGGATCGCAGCCGCGACGAACGAAGCGGCCAGGAAGCACAGAGACGCTGCGATTTTCATTTCTAACCTCCAAAGACACGAGTGCTCGAGTCAAAACGATGGGTCGGCCGAAACCTCGGCGCAGGCACGGCGTTGCCCTTGCCTGAGGCGGTAACTGGTCGTTGACGTAGCCAGTGGTGCCCAGCCCAGGCATTGCCCGGAACACACCCCTGGTCTAGAATCCCCGCAACCCGGATTTCCGACGGGCTTTCCGAAACTACCCACGCAATCGGGCGCATCGTCCCAAAGTAGGTTTCGGAAGTCTTTCCGAAGTCGTGGAAAAATCCTGAACAAGTTCTTCCGGGCGCCTATGCGCGGGCAAACAGGGTATTTGTACGAGTTTGGGCCTTTTTCCCTGAATACGCAGGAGCGATTGCTAACGCAAAACGGGAAACCGGTTCCGCTTGCTTCGAAGACGTTCGAAGCCCTCCTCTTCCTGGTTCAAAATGCCGGACATCTGGTGACGAAGGACGATCTGATCAAGGAGCTGTGGTCGGACACGTTCGTGGAAGAGGCGAATCTCGCCAAGCATATTTCCTTGCTGCGAAAGGCGCTGGGCGGGGACGGCCAGGAATACATCGAGACGGTGCCCAAGTACGGGTATCGGTTTGTGAGTGCGGTTCGTGAACGCTATGGGGTTGCGACAATCGAGGAAGACGCTCGTCCGTTCACTGCGCGGCGATGGAGCTCTTGGCTAGCAATCGGGTTGCTGGCGATCCTGGCGGGGGCGTTCGGTGTGCACCGGTGGGTGCTGCCAGCGCGTGGTCGGCTGGATCTGCAATCCATGCAGATCCGAAGACTCACCAATAACGGCAGCGTCACCGATGTGGCGATTTCGCCGGAAGGGCGATCGGTTGTGTACGCGCGGCGTGACGGTGAAAAAGAAGGCTTGTGGTTGCGTGAAGTAGCCAGCCGCAGTGACATCCAAATCTTGCGACCCGAGAGCGTCAGCTACCACGGACTGACATTTTCACCGGACGGCAATTTCGTCTATTTCGTGCGGACTGACCCCAACGATCCTTTCTTTAAATACTTATTCGTGATGCCGACACAGGGTGGGTCCATAAGAAAACTGTTCACGGACGTAGATTCGCCGGTGAGCTTCTCGCCGGACGGTCGCAGATTCGCGTATGAGCGCTGCATCGCTTCGCAAAATCAGATCGACGTAAGAGTCGCGAACGCCGACGGAACCGGTGACGGAGCGCTGGCAACGATTCCGAATGTAAGCTGTTTCATGTATCAGTCGGGCATCAGCTGGTCGCCTGATGGGCTGACCCTTGTCACTCCCCTGAAACACTTCGGGCAGCCGGCGCGTTGGGTGTTGCATGCGCTAGCCGTCGCTGGTGGCATTGACCGGGAGCTGTATTCCACCACCAACGGTTTGGGTCGGCCCGTCTGGTTACCGGAAGGCGACGCCCTGCTCCTGTCGCAATACGACGATGCTGCACACCGCGGCCAGCTCTGGACGATTTCTTATCCCAGCGGAAAAGCGCGGCGGCTAACGAACGATTTGAACGATTACGACACGCCGTTAGACATGGCGCGGGACGGAGACACTCTGGCTTCTGTTGCGAGCTCCGGCATTGCCAACGTTTGGGTTTTCCCAGGCATCGAAGCGACGTACGGACACCAGATTACTTCTGGGAACTTGTTTATGTTCAACGTTACGCCGAGTCCTGATGGAAGGGTGCTATCCACAAGCGTGGATGGTACCGTTTGGGTTACCAGCGCCGAGGGCGGCCAGCGGTCGACATTCGGGACAGTGCCGAATGCAGGGTGGCTCACTCTGTGCGGTGGCCGCGTGCTTTTGGCCTCTTTCGGGCCTGGTGTGGTCAGTCTGATGCGGTTGGACGCGGACGGTTCGAATGCGGTCAAGCTGGCGACCGGGAGCTTGTGGTCTCCGGCGTGTTCGCCGGATGGCCGGTTTGTTTTCTACGTCACGGAGGATAGCCCACAGAAAATTTGGAGAATGCCTATTGAAGGCGGCACAGCGACGCAGGTTGCGGACATTCTGGGGGACGATATTTGCGGGCGCCTGAGTGTCTCTCCGAACGGTCAATATGTTGCTTATCCTTACAGCCGATACACGAGTCCGGCTGGTCCTGGATGGAGTCTTGCGGTCATCCCAGTAGCCGGCGGAACACCGCTTAAAACGTTCAACGTGCCGGCAGGTGTCTCCGGGCCGCGGTGGTCGCCGAGCGGTAACGGTCTGCAGTATCTGTTGACACGGGAAGGCACAACCAACATTTGGGAGCATCCCCTGAATGGGGGGAAAGCTAAACAACTCACTAAGTTCAGCTCTGGGCGAATTTTCGATTTCAACTGGTCCGCGGACGGCAAGCAACTGCTGCTGATTCGTGGCGAAGTCACCAGCGATGTCGTTCTGTTGAGCAAACTCCGCTGAGCGTGCGTCAAATGGGCAGACCGGTAAGACTCGACGTGTCACCTCAAAATCAAGAAGGCGTTTGCCAACGTCTTCGACGTATCACTCGAGGAGGTACGTCAAATGGGTGACTTGGACGAGTTGCAGCGCCTGCGGACTTATATTTATGAGCTTCAATTGGCGTTGCTGCCTTTTAGCGGACAAGTGGGCACCCACTAGTACACCGAGACCAAAGCTATCCAGATAGGTCATTTCTGCCAAGTCCAGCACCAAGCACTTTGTATCAGGAATTAGTCTGCGCAATTCGGTCTGTAGTGCAGCGGAACTTGTGAAGATGATCTTGCCGATGCATCGGACAACGGTTTCTTCCGGAGTAGCCACGACCTCGAGTTTCAATTCCGGGGTTGCTAGCGGCGCTTGGGCCATTGCAGACCTCCCGGGCATTTAAGTGGACTTAAAGCACGTCCCAAAGGTTTCTTCGCGCAGCTGTGGGAACCGAAATCAAGCCGGGCAAACTTTCAGATAGAACCTCGCCAAACTACGCATACGATATGCTTCGCGGTTACCCGAAGCAATCAAAATCAAGCCACAAATTCTAACTTCAAAAATATC
>Ga0210384_10000519_pt1 | contig 58694 bp, 46 predicted proteins | sample IncBWH2MmetaG_FD_160574 | JGI IMG/M metagenome (GOLD analysis project Ga0210384, IMG submission 160574) | Forest soil microbial communities from Barre Woods Harvard Forest LTER site, Petersham, Massachusetts, United States - Inc-BW-H-2-M | ecosystem: Environmental > Terrestrial > Soil >...
TCATTCAGGATGTGCCCGACACTCCGGTGCCCCTTCCCGCGCCTGAGCAGCCGCTTCCTTATAGTCACAAGGCTCATTTGGCGCTGGGCCTAGAGTGCCAGCTCTGTCACACGAATCCTGATCATGACCGGTTGATGACTTTCCCGGAAACAACTACGTGCATGAAATGTCACGCCTCCTTCGGGGAAAATAGGCCGAGTATTCAAAAGCTTGCGGCGTATGACAAATCGAAAACAGCGGTTCCTTGGGTGAGGGTTTACACCGTCCTGCCGGGAGTAGGATGGAGCCATCGCAAGCATTTGGACGCCGGGATGAAGTGCGAAATGTGCCACGGGGACGTCAGCAAGATGCAAGTCATGGCGAACGTGAAAAGCGTGAATACTATGGTTGGCTGCCTCAACTGCCACAAGTTGCACAATGCCAAAACCACCTGCACTACCTGTCATGCTGCCTGGGCTCCTGAAATGGTGGTCGAAAAAAAACACTAGAAATCACCTTTTGCAGCGCCATGCTCGATTGCTTTGTTATCTGGTAGTATACATTTGTGATCGAAATCAAATACAGACGTGACCGGTATCACAAGATGAGGCGCGTCGATGCAATATCCTCTTGGAAAGAAACCCCACGATAGATCCACGGGCAAGCGGTGTCGAGATAGGAAGATTAATTTCAGGAGCAAACGAAAGGCGGTCCACCATGGGTCCTAACATACAGACGCAGGGAGCCAACAGCAAATTCATCATTTCTACCACCTTGAAACCGAAAATCTCCGATTCGGTCCGAATTCTGATCCTCCATGAGGACGACCTTATCGCGGAACGGCTGAACAATGTCTTACGGGAAGCGGGATATATCTCGGAGCGTGCAAAAAACATTACGGCGGGTTGCGAATCCGCAAGATCCGGTCGATTTCAAGTGGTTATCAGTGCACCCGTGCTAGCTGACGGAACGTGGAGGCGACTGGTCGACATTGCGAATTACTATAATCTTGGCTTTGTAGTCCTTGTCGTGGCCAGCTCCTTTGACTTCAACCAATCGGCTGAAACGATAGAAAACGGGGCATTTGATGTTCTAGACGTGTACCATGAACTGCCAAAAGTCGCCGAGGTTACCAAACGCGCTTTGTGGGCCGCTTGCCTGAAGGGCGCCGGCCCCAGTCCCGAAGTTGCAAGTCCCCCAAAGGCAGCATGAGCCTTCTGGCTTTTTCTGGTACCAATTTAAGGAAGTAGCGCAAATTGTCACCAACATCCGGTCAGCTTTGAGGAAGCTGCGAGAATGAAAAGGGGAAGAAGAAATGAAAGTCGAATTTGATCTTTTCGAGAAATTCCCAGATGGATCGTCACTTTGGCGGGATTCTGTTCTGGGATTTGGAACCGCCCTCCTCCAGTTGCAAGAATTAGCCCAGCGATCAATAAATCAGTTTTATGGAATCAACTTGAGAAGCGGTGAGGTTCTTTTCTCCAACTCGGAACGCGACGCTCATGGATTTCGCGCACGTTCAAGAACTGAAAGACGAAGCAATTGCCAAGCTGCTTAGGCAGGAAGCCGAACCTAACTATTCTGGCGATCGTTGCTATAGCCGGCCCGAGATTTTGGGAAGGTGACAAAGCGGCTGCTACCGGAGAGGGCTAGAACCCGACTTGCTAAGTGCCCTGAAAGAAATCACTCAGAAGGGACTGTCGAACCGCAGTTTGTTTAGAAATTTGGTAAGAGCGCTGACTGGATGCTTACTGGGAAAAGTTAATTGGTCGAGCTGGCCTTTTCAGAACGCGCTTAACAACCGAGGCCGTCAAACGTCAGAGTGGCCCATTTGGTGTTGCTTGCAAACAAAGTGGAGCCGTTTTTCCCTCCCCAGTTGCACCTGATTCTGCGCCCCAAGTGCAGGTGTCCAAAAGATCTTTTTGCCCGGCCGAAAGGAGAAAATGGTCTTCATTCCCGTGCATGGATCAACCTCGATCCGAAGGCTATCGACCTCTATTGCGGTCATGCGGAATGCGACGAAAAAGAGGCAGGGTCGAGCTGATCCCGGCACACTCACTTGTGGGAAGTAGCCAAATGACGCAACAGAAGGATTCGAGTGTTGCAGACCGCGGTCTTCAAGATTTTACGCGCACCACCGGACGTGCACGCATACCCTCGACCGTGATAACGGTCACATCCAGGGACGTGCGAAAGAAGATAAAATGCCGCATGTTTGGAGGGTTTGTGCAACTGCCTCCACAGAGGAGAGTATTTATGAAACGCTCATCGATTTCGTTGGGTTTGTGCTTGGCCGCCGTGGTAACGATCTTGGCCAGTTGTGGGACGGCACAACCACCCGCAGCGGCTCCGGCGGACACTCGTGCGCAAGACGAAACAGCTATTCGAGCGGCCGCGCAAGACTGGGGCAAGGCCATTAACGATAAGAATTTGGACCAAACGGTTTCCTTTTACGCTGAGGACGCGTGGATATATCCGCAGAACGCGCCGATCGCAAAGACAGCCGACCAGCGTCGCAGCGTCTGGGAAACCTTCTTTGCGACGCCCGGGGCTTCCGACATGGAGGGGGACATCACGCGCGTTGAAGTGGCGCGCTCTGGCGATCTCGCAATGGAGTTTGGCACCTTTGCTATGACCATGAACGATAAGAAAGGCAAGCCGGTCACCGAGAACGAAAAGTACGTCGTCACTTGGAAGAAACAGGCAGATGGCAAATGGAAGGTCATCGCCGATATTTGGAACACAGACAAGTAAACGCTGCGTCCGCACGTAGCGCTGGGCAACGGGATGCTTCGGCAAGCAGAAGGGGTCTCTGATGAGAGTGTCGGGAGCACAAGACCGGAGACGGTTGGCCCGAATTTGTGTACACCCATTAGAAAGGCTTTGACGCTCGTGATTAAATCAGGGGATAGCCTGCCGCCAACAATGTCACGGAGAGTATGGGGTTTGGCTAAACCAATGAGCGATGGGTCTGGCGGCTACTATTTCGATCCCTCCAAACGGACATATACTTGGATTTTCGGAATTTGCGAAGCCTCGGATTCCCAGTTAACTGATGCCAAGTTCTGTTATTGGAATATGGCTTTCTTCCCTTGCGAGGAGCAGGCCAGTTTCCGACACACCCGTTTAACTGGACTTATCCGGTTCAATCTGTAGCAAGGTCAACCCGTCCGATAGATGACGAAATTCGCTAGCCAACACATTCTTCATTCATTGGTCAGCGCAACCGAAGAAGATTTTTGCAGGCGTGAGGTCTGCCTCGGCGTTCCGGTTCAATCACATGCACCTATTTAGCCTTGAACAAGCCGCTCCAAGCCCGGCCGGTCCTTTATCGTAAGAGTGGAACCCGTGACGATCAACAAATTCTTCCTCTTGAAGTCCGCAAACGCTCGCGTCACTGTCTCTCTGGAAGTTCCAATCATTTGCGCGATCTCTTCGTGTGTGAGGGTAAGCTTAGCCGTGACGGCCCCCTTTCCTGAATTGTGATCCGTAGTCAAGTCCAGAATGAAGCGAGCCAGCTTTTCTCCCACTGAATGCGAAAGCCCGATGGCACGCATTTCCGCAACAGCAGCGTGGTAGGTTTGGCCCAGCTGCTGGGCCACGCGCAAAGCAACGTCACCGTATTCGCGAAGGAAGTTCAGGAAATCCTCACTCGAAACAAAATTCGCCTGCGTGGGCTCGACCACTTCTGCCGTCAGCTCATAGGGTGTCCCGGTTACGGTGGCAGGTAAACCCAGGACTTCTCCCGGCTCTGAAAGCCTGACAATAAGTGTTCTTCCATCGATCGAAGAGGTCGAAAGCTTAACTCGCCCGGAACACAGAATGAAAACGCCGCGCCCAGCCTGTCCCTCAAGAAAGAGGGTTGCACCTTTTGGATAAGACGAAGCGTGTGTGATTGTCGAGAGACGTTGCACGGCCGCGGGCGAAAGATTGCAAAATACCCGATCCTCCCGGTGAGGGCAAGTAATGCAACTTTCGATTATTTCAAGACCATATGGCGCCCGCATGGAAGTGGACGTCTTTGTATTTGGCTTGACATGTGGGATTAGATGAAACCGGCCTACCGCGCGTGTTTGAGTTTCTGTCATAGACCTTAACCTTTTTAATCTTTATATCGGAAAGCTATCCGACGGGATGTGACCGCTATCACAGTTAAAAGTGATCTGTGTCACGGCTGTACACGCCTCACACCCGCCGCTTCCCCACTGCAGGCTACTTTCCGATACTCCTGGTGGCCTCAATGGGTCGTTGCAATACTTGCTGGAAGTCTTCTTATAGGAGTCTACGAGGGTGATTTCGTTCACGAGCGTTGATTCAAAAAGAACACTGCCCTGGATAGGTTCCGATTGAGTACAGCGGTACAGATCGATTCTCGAGGGGAAGTATCGTCAGATTAACTGATTAGAGGGTGTTGCATCGACACGTTGAGCCGACACTGTTTCTCGGGACCCGGCCGGATTAACTGGATAGAATGAAAACTCGTAACGCCTACCCTTTTACTGCGAGTTCTTCTTCCAGTTTTGCGACGGTTCTCTTCAACCAGCCTAGAACTGTGGTTTGGAGCTTCTGTGGCTCGTCTTCAGCCTTGAGCGACTCCACGGTGTCACCCTTTTCGTTGAGCGGGATCTTGTGGCAGATATCGCCGGTCGAGTTGCGCACTTCGGGCGGCGCAAACTCACTCAAGAAGCAACTTGAGCAAGGATGCTCCTTTTCCTCAAGCCCTACGTTGAGGCAAGTAATCGAGTCGCGGAAGATTTCCGGATTTTGGTGGGGTTCCCGGACAGAGGGGTCGTATCCTCCCCTCTCAATCATCTTGATTTCCAACTTCAACTGCTCAATCATTTCCTTTTTGTCGAAGCTCATTTGTGTGCTCCAGACTGCCAGTCCGGCGGATTCAAGAGTTCTCGCACAGTTGCCACGCTCCTCATTTCTAAGTTCCGATTACGACGCCCTCCAGGCGGCGGACATCCTCATTTCCGACGGGCGGGCTTCGATCTGCGCCAAGCAGTTTTGCCCACAGTTTTGGCGCATCGGCCAGCGCGAGCATTCACTGAGCCGGAGGCAAGGTTCGTCCAAAATCGCCTGCATGCCTATAGATCTGGCAGCTAATTCAACTACTGCGGCCTCGTGTGTCTCGGGGCAAGTCACCAGCCTAGTCCCCCGAAACTTGAAGTAAACATGAATCCCATGGATCACACGATGCCCCAGATAAGCGGCCACCATAGCGAACACAACGACAGCAAGCGTGACAAGAGCGTTGAACATTGCAATCAGGATTGCAAAAAGAGGTTCCATATGCACCTCGGCATCGCCAGATTAGAAGTTCCTCAAACCCTCATAAAGCCAGAAACTGACTCCTGAAAGAAAGAGAATGGCCGAAGTCGCAGTCAGGACAATTATCGGCTTTCGAAGTCGTGTCATTCTAGCGATGACTTCCTTTTGCTCCTCTAAGTGGTGGTGCTCCGCCGCATCAATGAAGATCTGATCATCTTCCTTTGACGACAGTGTCGCACGGTAGATCAGAAAAACGACCAAGACAGCCGTGATAACACCCCAAGCACTGAAGAGCGCCACGAGGACTATCGATGTTTGCATAACTCTCCTCCCTCCGAGCCCAAATTCCCCCTTAAAGCTCTAACTTGTGTTTCATCCGGTCCAGGTTGCAGCTAACTAGTTCAAGTGGAAATGTACGGTCACCTCCATCATGAAGGGCACGGGCACGCCATTTAAATACACCGGTTCGTATTTCCAGGTCCTGACTGCTTGCAACGCCGCGCCATATAGCAGCTGCGGCCCGGAAATAACCGTCAGATTGGTCACGGTCCCTTGCGCGTCGAACGTGGCATCGAGCACCACGAATCCCTCCACACGCGCCTGTCGAGCAAGCACTGGGTAGACGGGCTGCGGCGCGTAGAGAGGCCGAGGCGGAAGAACCTTTCCACCCACGCGAATCGGCTCTTTCGGTCTTTCCGTTGGGGGAGGAGCAGGTGCGCTCTTGGCCACTGGCGAAACCACGTTGAATGCGGCGCCGGGGAGTCCACCCCAAATTCCTCCCGGCACCCCGCCCGGCGTATTAGCCTCTGGCGGCAGCGGTTCCTCATGGAGCATAGCGATATGAGCGGGAATCGCGCGGGGGGCCAGCAGCTTCCCATTGACGATCAGGACGCGGTGCGCGGTCGCGTGCGCCGTTGCCGTCGCAGCAGCCGGGGGACGCACGGCCGGTGGTGGCGGAGGTCCCACGAGAAGTGTCTTCGTATAGGTGCGGAAGTCCAGCGCGTCGGTAAACCACATCGAGAGCAGAATCGGAATAGCGAGCAGCACCACATGCAGCATAACGGAAACGGTCACGGTCCTGCGATGCGAAGCCGACGGCATCCGGTGCGAGGTAAGAAGGGTTCGGTTCAGATCGATTCGCCTGCCAAAAGACACCGCTGGCACTGGGGAATTGAGACGAAGTGGAGATGCCTTTGGAAAGAAGATATGGCCACGCCCAATCGCGGGGGAGGGTGGCTGGATCACCGAAGTACTCATGGGATTTCCCTCCTTCGAATGTGCTGCGAACATGAACGGTTCGATGGATTTGCGCAGTGCTGCGGGTCACCGAGGCTCGTGACATAGGTCACTCGCCAGGGTGGGGCATCGGGCTAAAAAGCTACCTGTCGTGAGATTGTTCCATGTTTGCATCACGATCTCCCGGAACATCAATGCTGGGGATGCGATGCGAGTCCACGCATGTCGGTCAAGATTTCCTGATCCTAATTGTAGGGATTCAGCTATTCCGTTTCCGCGCTGGCGCACAACGCTCTAGCTTCGGGACGTGGCGCACGAGGCTGTTCCCTGCTATATCGCGAAGGAGATGGACGCGCGCTGGGTGGCGCGACGCAAAGAGTCCTGTGTGCTCTACCGCCAGCGGCGCTCGCTGAGGCAGACTTGCGCACAAAGAGAAGGGCGTGCGAATCACAAGGCCAGGAATGCACATTTGCAAAACTAGCTCACCCAAATCATGTGAAATCTGTCATTTGTGTTTCTTAGGGCCTGTGCAAACAAAACGCCACCACGATCGTGCCCAGCACCGAACATCAAAGTGACAGATAATTTTGTCTATCAGGACCTGGGCTGTTCGCGTGCTGTTAATGTGGTTCGCACCGGTGGCAAATTCGTTGTGTCGAGGGCCGGAGAGGCGTACGATTCGCGAGTCAGAGGTCCAAATCGAAGATTCCGGGGGGAGCATGTCCTCTGAATTCAAACTGATCCGCAATTGCATGGCCCTCTCACCGCGTAAGTTTGGAAGGTAGTAAGCAAGCCTATGACGATAAAGCGCATTGTTTCCATTGTGGCGGTTACCCTCGTGCTTGGTGTGCCGACGGCCGCCGGACAGCAGCAAGCGGCACCGTCTCCTGACTTCGAGTTTTTCAAGAGTCGAGTTGAGCCTATTTTCCTGAAGAAGCGGCCTGGCCACGCGCGCTGCTACGTTTGCCATGAGGTAGAGTCTGGGGGGAACGGCGGGGGCACTGCATTCCATCTGGAGAAGCTGTCGCTCGGGAGCACCTTTTGGAGCGAGGAGCAATCCCGTCGCAACTTCGAGGTTGTCTCGCTGCTGCTAACTCCCGGCGAACCGATGTCAAGCGTACTTTTGAAGCATCCGCTCGCACGGGATGCGGGCGGCGATATCTCCCACGGTGGAGGCAGGCAATTTGCATCCCAGAACGACCCGGACTGGCTGACGTTGGCTGAGTGGGTCCGCGTGCGAAAAGCAGACGGTGCTTCCGACAAGTAACCGATGGTCGGCAGGAGATTGGGAAATGATCAGGTGTGCTATTCCCGGCCCATTTTAAGGTAGCTCCAACGTGGCGTTCCGCTCGGGCGCTTCCCCGACCTGGATGCGAGTCACCTCTTTCAGACTTTTCACGTCGATGACGGACACCGTATTGTCCGCGCGGTTGCTATCGTAGACCGTCTTGCCGTCGGGAGAGAATGTGATCCAGATCGGGTATATTCCGGTACGTACATGTCCCAGCAGCTTGAGATCAGGAAGAGAGTATTCAAAAACGGCATCGGCGAGGGTGCTGTTGACCCAAAGCGTTTTGTTGTCCGGGGTGACGCCCATGCCGTGTGAGAAAACGCCTCGTGGAGGAGCCTGCCCGCCCCGTTCGTCGGGCAGCTTGATGGTAGCTACCACCTTTCGTTCCGCAAAGTCAACCACATCAAACCCGTGCAAATAGGAAGTGTTTAGGAATATCCGGCGCGTCGAGCCGTCAGAGTTCCTCTCGAACGCCATGGTGCGAACTATATTGTCGAATTTAATCGACCAGACGGCCTGTTCAGTCTGAACATCAATTACGGTTAACTGCTTGATTTCTTCCGAGCCCGCGACCACATACTTGCCGTCCGGCGTCAAGGAAATGTCATGGAGGGGGCCTGTGTCAGGGATACTCTTGACCCGCTCGAGGGACTTCGTGTCGATAACGTCCAGCACGCCGGGCCGTGAACGGATGGCCACAAAAACTCGCGCGCCGTCCTTAGTAACCGCTATCGTGTTGGGGCGGCCGCTGAGGGCCACCTTTTTGATAATCTTTCCGGTCTTTCGATCCACAACGTCGAGCACGTTCTCAGACTCAATGCTAAGGTACACCCGACTTCCGTCGGGAGAGAAACTAACATCATGGGGCGCTTCAACGCCTTCGATCACTTGCACGATCTTGTTCGTAGCAGGGTCGATGACATCAACCGTGTCTCCCGCGTGGTTCGTAACATAGATGCGGAACGTCTTTGCCGACAATGGAAACGCCATACAGAGCAACCCAAGCTGAATCCACACCTGACTTAGCCTGCCGCAGTATCCTCTCATAGCGGTTGTGCTCACCGTGAACAGAGCTCCTTATACTGCAGCGTAAGTGTGGGCAGCGCTGAGTCCAAAAGTCAAGGTGGTCTAGTCTCCTAACTCACAGCGCACGAGAGACACGGTCTGAGCATAGCCACAGTCGACCAGTGAACCTGTCCCCCCCCAAAGAGGCCGGCCGGAAATGCGGTTGACACAAAGAGCCGTGGACGACTAGGCTTTTGCGGGAAGGTGAATCCCGAAACGCAAATCCCGGCCAAAACAAATTTTGCCTTTGTGATATGCGTTTGCCCTCGGATCTTACAAATTTTCGGGCTTCGGATCGCACAATTGAACAATGGAGGCCGTCATGGACCCAGACGTCGAAAAGATGAGTCCCTTTCCGCCGCTCGGACCTGCGATCAAAGTTCTAATGGTTTGGCCTCGCTTCCCTTCCTCCTATTGGAGCCTTGGCGAAGCAGCGCAGATTGTGCCAGAACGTTCCCTCGTGCCTCCGCTCGGGCTGATCACGGTGGCAGCGCTTTGTCCCAAGCGATGGGAAATTCGTCTGCTTGATCTGGCATTTCAAGAGTTGAGCGATGAGGACCTCCTCTGGGCCGACCTTGTGATGGTCAGTGCCATGCAGGTCCAGCGCGACGATGCGCACTGTACGCTCGAACGCGCTGCCAAACTAAGCCGGCGAACTATGATCGGGGGGCCGTATGCCAGCAGCGAACCGGACGCTTTGCTGCCCCTGGCTGACCATGTGGTCGTCGGAGAGCCGGACGAAATCTTCCCGGAGATCGCCACAGATCTGGAGCGAGGATCAGCCCACAGGTTGTATCGTGTTATGGAAAAGCCCGATGTCAGTCGCACCCCGGTACCGCGTTTCGACCTGTTGGCACTGAAGAAGTACACTCTCATGGCGGTACAATTTTCGCGAGGTTGCCCGTTCACATGTGAATTCTGCGACATCATCACCTTGTACGGACGCCGACCGAGGACGAAGTCCCCCGACCAATTGATCGAGGAACTCGAAGCGCTTTTGCGGCTCGGCTGGCGCAAAGAGATTTTCATTGTCGACGACAATTTTATTGGAAATCACATAGCGGCTTTGGAACTTGCGAGGGCGTTGGAACAGTGGCAGCGCCAAAACCAGTATCCGTTTAGGTTCGGCACCGAAGCTTCCATCGACCTTGCTTCGCGGCCGGAACTGCTGGATGCGATGGTCAAAGCAAACTTCTGGCGTGTGTTTATTGGGATCGAAACGCCCTCGGCGGCGTCACTGAAGGAAGCAAGAAAATTCCAGAATCTCCGCCGAGACGCTTTGGATTCCGTACACTTTATTCAGCAGCACGGACTTTGGGTAACGGGCGGCTTTATCGTCGGTTTTGATAACGATGCAGCGGACATTTTTGACCGACAGATCGAGTTCATAGAGCATGCCGCTATTCCTTGGGCAATGACGGGTGTCCTACAGGCTCCGCACACCACGCCCTTATATGAACGGATGAGAAGAGAAGGACGACTCATCGAGAACAGCCTTGGATCCAGCAATTTTAGCCCGCCGAACTTTCGAACTGTGCTACCGCTACCCGAACTGCTTGATGGCTTAAAGCGGATGCTGCTTACACTTTACGACCCGCGCCGCTTTTACAAACGTGTCCTCGATTCTCTGGAACATTGGCACGCTCAGCCGGAACAAAGAGCTCCAGTGCTTTCTTTCCCGTACCGATTGAGGGTGATCTTCAAGAGCGTCTGGCGGCAAGGCGTGCTACCCGGCTATCGGCGTGCTTACTGGCACTTCATGGGACGTCTTATGCTTCGCTGGGGACTAGACTTGCGGAAGAGACAACTGGGCTTTGAGCTGGCGCTCTCCGGACACCATTTCATCAACTATGCCCGACAAGTCGCCGAGGCTCTCGAATCCGAAAGCCTCCGTGCCGTACAGCTTGACCATCCCCAAATTATGTTGCAGACAGATGGACCAGCAGCGAACCTGGTGCGAATCGACGGCGTCCGTCCTAAATAGATTAGACCTTTCACACTTTTTGTGTGTTCTTGAATATATCGCGAAAAAATTGGGCGTCGTACCGAATGCTCGGCGCTTAGCGAGTCCCTGGAATGCGGTTTTCTGCCCTTGGGAAGAGCGGGCCAGTTTCCGACCCGTTTGACAGGATCTATCCGGTTCAATCGGTAGCAATGTCAACCCGTCCGCCACACCGTTTCCGCGCTGGCGCGCAACCTTCTTATATTGAGATATGGCGCACGAGGCTGTCCCCTGCCCTATCGCGAAGGAGATTGACTCGCGCCAGGTGCCACCACGCAAAGAGCCCTGTTTGCTCTACCGCTGGCGGCGCTCGCTGAGGCAGACTTACGTACGCGGATAAGGGCACCCTATCGGCAATTCCGGGCAATCGCCTGGAACGGCTGCATGGCGATCGGGAAGGCCAGCACAGCATCCGAATCAATAATCAGTGGAGAATATGTTTTGATTGGAAAGATGGCGACGCCTACCAGGTCGAAATCACCGATTACCACTAGGAGACCATCATGCCCAAGAAAGTGAAGCCCGTGCACCCTGGTGAAATTCTACGCGAGGAGTTCATGAAACCGCTGAGCCTTAGCATGAATCGGATGGCGCTGGACCTTCGTGTGCCGATCACGCGGATCGCAGACATCGTCCACGAGCGCCGTGGAATCACGCCGGACACAGCGATGCGGTTTGGGCGGTACTTCAAGATCTCACCGTCGTTCTGGCTGAACCTGCAAACGCGCTATGACTTGGAAGTGATGGAAGGCCGCGAGGCGCAACAGATCGCACGGGATGTCCGCCCGCTCGAAGCGGCTGTAGCGCGCGAGGCATAGGCGAGCCGTAGACCGAAACAGATTTCGGTGCTGAGCGAGACTGGAAAAGGAAAAGTGTTTGAGGAATGGGTGCGAGAAGCGTCAGTGTTGGGCTTTGAGATTTTGCCCCAGCCGTCGGAAAGGCTCTGCACCTCAAAAACTTGGCTGTAGCGTTGCATTCTAACGGGGGTGGGTGTACGTTCGGTTGGCCGTGAAGTCAAAATGAAAATCCCGCCTAGGAGACTTCAATGACCGATTCATTCCGATTCCTCCGGTTCCCAGCGATAGTAGCTGCGCTTTTGTTGATCGTGGTGAGCGCTTTTGCCGATCAACCGTTCACTTCTTCCCCGCTGGGGCCGCAGCTAGTGCTGGTGATTCCTGTTGAGTTCCCGGTGGGAAACCCGTGTCCAAACGCCAAGGAAATCTGTCCAGCTGGTCTGACCACCTGGTACCCGGCAAATGTCGGACCGCCGCGGCACAGCGCCGCTGCCTGGGAGAACCTGTTGAACAGCGTGGCGGGAAGCTGGTGGCAGCAGACAAGCTATGGCCAGACAAGCTTCCAGTTTACCGTCCTGGCGGATCCTAATACCGCAGACGGGTGGTGGCCAGCGCCGCGCAGCTACCAGGATTATGCGAGGAACACCGGAAACTGGTATCAGACGACGACTAACAGTCCTCCCGCGAGCCCGGATTGCGCGACGTCTCCCTGCTATGCGCTGGTGCCCGATGTGACGGCGAATATCGTTCAGTCCATCTGCGGCAACCCCTTGCTGTTTATCGTGTGCGGGGCATTGCGGTCTTACAACCGTCTAGTGGTGCTACAGAACGTCCACGCCTTCGGCGATCAGAGCCTGGGCAACGACTATCCTTTCACGATTCCGACTGGAACAGGCCTGGGGAACTTGGTGGTGAGTGCGAGCTGGGCAAATGAGGACTCCACTGACTCCGGGGTGACGTCGCTGATGCATGAGCTAGGGCACCAGTCGGGCGAGCTGTCGCATTACGGTGACTGCAGCGCGTACTTCAGCTTCACCTCCTTCAATTCGACGCTGCCGGGTAGCGGGGTTGAGTGCATCTCGGGCTGGGACATTATGGGCCTGTCGTATTCCTTTGCGCAGTTTTCCGGCTATTCGAAAGTGAGCCGGGGTTGGATCGACGCGGGCAGCACACCGAGCTTCGACCTGATCACGGACGGCCCTTTCAGCCAGACATTTACAATGAATCCGCTCGAAGTAGCGCCGACGAGCAGTAATCCCGATGTGATCCGGCTTTCGATTGGCGACCTTTCGTGGCCATCCTTTGGCGGCTACTTTGTGGAGTGCCGCCAGCCGATCGGCGGCGATGTGCCCTCTCCTTTTCCAGCGATTCCAGTCGGCACGATTCCGGACCAGGGAGTGCTGATCACAAATGTGCACGAGTTTAGCATCAGCGATATTCCGGGAGCACCTGCACACCATGTGGAACGGACACTGTTGCCGACAGATCAACTCGCGAACGCCACCCTGAAGCCAGGACAGACATTCACGGATTCCGTTTTGGGGCTATCGGTCCGATTCAACGGATACGTTGGCGTCGGCGACACAGGGATATCCCGATGCGGCGTGTCGATCGCTAACCTCGTGTCGCTGCCTCCGCTGCAAAACCGGTTCATCCGGTTCGCAGGGAGCACGGTGCTAAACGGACTGGCGCAGGCACTCGACACGGGGTCGATTTCGTCCGATATTGCGCTCAACGACGTGATCGCAGCAGATCCAAAGGTCGTCGTGCCGATTCCGGTCGTGACGCCGTGGATCGGGCACGCGAACCCCATTTTGGTTCGCGTGCACAATCGCAGCACCGGACCGGTGGAAGACGTATCAGTAATGGTGAGTGTTTACCAGCCGGCCGTGATCACTGATACCTGTGGCGCGAAGTCGACAGGCCCGAACCTTGGAACCGTGACCCTGGATAGCATCCTGGCAGGATCGAGCGCTCTGGCTGCGATCAACTGGACACCACGACAGGAGGATTCGGTCGGCCTGGAAGCCACAGCCACTGGACCGGCAAACCAGATACACACAACAAGCCGGTTCGCATTTCAGTTCCACCACCAGGACAATGCCGGGCGACCCGTGCGTACGCAATTCAAGATTGCTTCAGACCTGAGTTGCCTTGCATCCAATGGTGCTGATATGGCTTCCATGGCGGAGACGTACTTTGTAGGGCCTGCGGTGTCACTGCCGGGCTGGGGAGTAGAGGTTTCGCCTCCCTCGGTGACGCTCATGCCCGGTCAGGACGCGGTGATTACCGTGCTGGTGACGCCGCCGCCAAAGGCGCAGAAGGGTCAGCATGCGGAGATTCCCGTAGTGGTGCGCATGGCCAAACAAATGCTGATGGACACAAGAACAATTCCTGCCAACACACCTGCGAACATTACCCCGGGTGTTCATTACATGGCCATGGGGGCTATAACGATTCTCGCGAGGGTGACTGCTGGGCCGGGATCGGTGAGCCTGAACTGTACGCAGGCGGACACTGATAAAGACCATAAGAACGCGGACACTGATAAGGACCATAAGGACCAGCCATGCGTCGGCCATGTGGGAGATGCCCTGGAATTATCGGGAGCCGTTTCGCCAGAATCAGCGAATAGCCCTTTGATTATCGAATATCGTTCGCCTAAACGCGAGGTGACAACGCATGTGGTGATGACGGATGCAAACGGAGAGTATCACGACAGTATCCAGCCGAAGGAGAAAGGATCCTGGTTAGTGCAATCGCGGTGGTCGGGTGGGGACGCGAACGATCCTACGGAGTCCGCCGCGCGGAAGGTTGACATCAGGTAAGGGCTGGACTCTCGGAACAGGCCCGAAACCTAGCACTGGATCGGCTTCGGCTGCTTCAGCCGCACCTGGAGCGGGACGAAACATTACCGTCCGTAGGACAAGTGGCGCAGGCCCCGACCAACCGCCAGAAGAGAATCTTCGGTTGAGGGCAACTTCAAAGATAGACCATGGAAAGTTGGGCGCGACACCAAATGTGCCAAGAGAGGCCGAATTTCCAAATACTGACGATGTTGCGGGGGAACACTCCTTGACGACACGATCCATCAATAAATGACGCTCACCGGGAACGTTGAATAACGGGTCACAATGATTCGCAGAACCTTCACCGCCACGGGTAGTATGACCAGCGCCCGCAATTTCCCCACCGCGACGTTACTGAATGGTGGAAATGTGCTTGTTGCTGGGGGCAACTCCATCGGTAGCCTTGGCGTTGCTAGTGCTGAGTTGTATCTGCCTGGCACCCTGACCCCGACGGGATTGGAGTCGATCGCAGTGATCCAGCCACCCCAACGTTATCGGTAGGTTCAACGCGGCAATTCATCGCAACGGGAACTTTCAGCGACGGCAGCATGCAGAACCTCCAGTCAGTGACATGGAGTTCCTCTAATCAGGCAGCAGGGACGATTATGAACGATGCGAGCGATCACGGCGTGGCTCTTGCGTTGGCGGCGGGACAGTCCACGATTACAGCGAGCGCAGGCTCGATAAGCGGCTCGACCGTTCTAACAGTGCAGTGAAAATACTGGGTTTCGGGCGGAGTCTAAAAGTTGAGGTTCGTGAAAACTTCGGAGCCTGCTCTTGAGACTCCCCAGCAAACCCATGCCGCGGGAAGCCGCCCCTTCGAGCGGCTCGATTGCAAGGGATTTGTATGAACCATACAGCGTTGCTTCTGGGTCTTGGCGGTTTGTTTGTGGGCTTGCTCACCAGTCTTGCCATTTATTACGCTCCCAGCGCCGCTGTTAAGAAACAACGAAAGTTGGACGAAGAACGTGAAGCAAAAAAACTCGAACGGGAAATGTTGGATAACAGTAGACCCGACAAAAACAGGAGCGGTCCCCCTGTTCTTCCCCGGCTGTGAGTTTTTTGTAGGGAGCGGATTTGCAAGAGCTTGGACCCGTTCAGTTGCCGATCAGTTCTTACCCGTCGTTGCCAACTCGGAAACAATTGCTCCACGTCGCGGTAAGGCCGCTGCAAATCTCGCGAAGATCCCAAAGACTCACTAGATCGGCTCGTTCAACAGGGCGGCCCATTTCTCGCAATCCGACGTCCGGTCCTCCGTAAAGTTTCTAATCCAGCCGCCCCTTGATTTGCCTCGCCCGTTGAATCTGTAGCCGAATCGGCCCACTTCGACGTATGTCCCGGTATCAATGCGTTTGACCGTGTACTCAATGCCACGCTGTTCCAGCTTTACGATGAACTCATTGTCTGTCACGTGTCGTGATCTAAGAAAGATATCGCCCAGAATATTTAGCATGCCCTCACCTCAGACTCAGTTCTACGGGCGGTTTTGGTAGAGGAGCTAAATGCGAATGTTTCCCCGTCGTGCTCGGAGGAAAGTACAGCGCAGTGAGCGACAAATAGCGTTTCCGCTTGTGGTTCCGTAGAACTGAGTTATGAGAATCGGAATCTATGCACGCGTCAGCACAAAGGACCAAAGCTGTGAGTTGCAAGTACGCGATCTCCGCGCCTACTGCACTGCGCGAGGATTTGATCTTGTCCGCGAATATGTTGATGTGGGCCAGTCGGGCACGAAGGACTCACGCCCAGAGCTTAATAAATTGATGGACGACGCCCGAAAGCAGCAGTTCGACGCAATCGTGGTATGGCGCTTTGATCGATTCGCCCGCTCCACCAAACATCTTTTGTCGGCGCTTGAGGAATTCCGGTCGCTAGGAATCCAATTTATCAGCTATCAGGAAAACATCGATACCAGCAGCGCGTTGGGGCAGGCGCTCTTCACAATCGTGTCAGCAGTCGCGCAGCTTGAGCGTGACCTGATTCGGGAGCGGGTTAGTGCTGGGATTCGGAATGCGCGAGCGAACGGCAAGAAGTTCGGTCGCCAAATGAGAGCGGAGGGCCAGACCTTGGAAAAGATTGCCGAGAATCTGGGGGTCTGGTAGCCTCATCGCGAACCCCACCAAGTCTCTTATCACAAGAATTTCCGAACTTTGACAAGACCATAAAGCGCATGTTGTCATCGCGAGAGTCGTTGCGACGGGTCGAAATACGATATTTATCGCTCTAGACAAATATGTATTGGTTAATACAAGAAAATCTGGACGAACAGAAAGCGATAAAACACACATTGAAGCGCCTTTCCCCTCAGGTGTATATTTTAGTTCAGCCGGTTTCGAGAGTACGAAACTGAAGTCGTGGCACATGAGAACCGGCTTGGCGGGCCCCGATTCGAGCATATGTCGACTGGTTCTTTGAAGGTGTGGCGTGCCCGACAACAAACAACCCCCGTTTGCTGATCCCGACCGACCGAAATCTGACATCACGCAGGATGCCGTCACCAGCGACCCTTTCGCCACCATCATACCGAGCGATGACCAACCCACTCTTGCTCCAGGTTCCGAGACTCCTCCGCGCTATTTCATTGAACCTCAACTCAGTGACACGACTGCGCACTACCGAGTCGGAGCTGTGGTTGCAGGACGCTATCAAATCCTTCGGGTCCTCGGCGAAGGCGGCATGGGGACGGTCTACATGGCGACGGATCGGGAGCTCAACCGTACCGTGGCATTAAAGACCGTCCGACAAGAATATGCCAGTAATCCAGCCCTGATCCAGCGATTCAAGCAGGAACTGATCCTCGCCCGGGAGGTGACTCACCGCAATGTGGTTCGGATCTTTGACCTTGGCGAAGCAGAGGGCGTCAAGTTCATCACCATGGAGTACGTCGACGGGGAACCGCTCGTTGACGTCCTGCATCGACGCGGCAAGTTTCCGCCCAAAGAGGCCGCGGATATTATTGAGAAGGTATGCCTCGCGCTTGAAGCAGCCCACGCCGAGGGCGTGGTCCACCGCGATTTGAAGCCCGGAAACATCATGCAGGACAAGCAAGGGCGAATCGTGGTGATGGACTTCGGTCTGGCCCACTCCGTTCAAATGTCGAGAGCTGACCTCGGCCCCGTCGAAGCACCGGCTGCCAGCTTCGAGGTGGATTCATCCTATCGCTCCATGCCCGGCTCTCTCGTCGGCACGCCGAGATACATGTCCCCTGAACAGGCGCTGCGCGAAGAGGTTGACGCGCGCTCGGACATCTATGCCCTCGGGCTGATTTTCTACGAACTCTTGACCGGGCAAATACCTTTCAAGTCCTCACAGCCGATGGAGGAGTTACTGAAGCGGACGCAACAGGACGCGCCGGCGCTGATCGTAGTCGACCCCCAAATCCCGCGCGCGCTGAGCTATGTTGTCGCCAAATGCCTTCAAAGGGAGCGAAAGCTGAGGTACCAGTCGGTGGCGGATTTGCTTGCCGACCTGAACCGTTGGCGCAGGCCGGTCCGGCGGGGCCGAGTCTACGCGGCCGCAGGCACCGCAATCCTTTTGATCGTCGGCGTGCAGTTGCTGGTTCAGCGTAGAACGGCACCGGGGCAACACGCTCCGGTATCGATCCTTGTTGCCGATTTCAAAAATAATACCGGCGACTCCGTCCTGGACAGCACTCTGGAACCGGCCCTCGGAACGGCACTCGAAGGTGCATCGTTCATCAGCAATTTCGACCGCGGGGAAGCTCGCAAGGTTGCCGCGGAACTCCAACCGGGCGCGGCGACACTCGACGAGCCGCTCGCACGCCTGGTAGCCACCCGGGAGAACATCAACGTCGTTGTTAGCGGCTCTATCTCTACGAAGAGGAACGCCTACGATATACAGGTTAGGGCCATTGATCCAACGAGCGGAAAACTGCTGGTCGACGCCGCCGATACGACGGGTAAAAAGGACGTATTACCGACGCTTGGAAAACTCGCCGCACCCATCCGCAAGGCGCTGGGCGACAAGACTCCCCAATCCGTGCAGGTGTCGGCTGCGGAGACGTTCAGTACGGGATCCCTGGAAGCTGCTCACGAATATGCGCTCGCCGGAACTGCTGATTTCGACGGCAAATGGGATGTCGCCATTCAGCACGCGCTCAAAGCGGTTCAACTGGATCCGAATTTGGGCCGTGCGTACGTGATCATCGCCGTCCAGTATTACAACCAAGGCGAGCCGCAGCAGGCGGATAAGTATTTCAAGCTCGCGCTCTCAAAAATCGATCACATGAGCGACCGCGAAAAATACCGGACGCGTGGCGCGTATTACCTCGCGATTCATGATACGGACAAAGCGATTGACGAGCTCACGCAACTGGTCAAGCTCTACCCGGCTGATTCCGCCGGCCACGGAAACCTTGCAACCGCATACCTGGCTCGGCGGGACATGGCCCACGCGCTTCAAGAGCAGCGAGAAGCCGTCGCCATCAATCCAACAAGCGTTGTGGACATCAGCAACTTGGGACTGACGGCGATGTATGCTGGAGACTTCGCCACTGGGGTCGAACAGAGCAAAGCTTCGCTGGCGTTGAACTCGACCTTCGTTCCCGGTTTCGTCGGCCTGGGCCTTTCGCAACTGGCCGAGGATCATCCGGCGGACGCCATCGCAACGTATGAAGCGCTGGCGAAGATAAAGCCCGAGGGAACCTCCCAGGCCGCCGCCGGGCTGGCCGACGCGGCTCTTTACGAAGGCCGTGTTAGCGATGCCATCAAGATCCTCGAGCAAGGCGCGCGCGGCGACCTTGCCGGCAAAAACCCCGATGGCGCCGCGAGCAAGCTGGCGGTTTTGGCGCAATCCTATCTGCTGACCGGCAATCGCGCGGCGGCGCTTCGTGCCGCCGACCTGGCGATTCAGCAAAGCAAAGATACGGGAATCACTTTCCTGGCGGCTCGCGCCTACGTGGGCGCGAAGGAACCGCAGAAAGGGCTGGTCCTGGCAAAACAGCTGGAGGGACAGTTGGAAGCCGACCCGCAAGCCTACGCGAAACTAATCGAGGCCGAGGACGCGATGAGCTCAGGGAAAAACAGCGAAGCCCTCGACCTAATCAGCGACTCCCGCAAGGCGGCTGATACCTGGATGGGCCACTACGACGCTGCGCTGGTCTATGTGAGCGCCGGGAAATACGCGGAGGCGGATTCAGAACTTGAAGTTTGCCTGAAGCGCCGTGGAGAGGCCACAGCGCTCTTCCTTGACGACTCGCCCACCTACCATTTGTTTCCGCCGGTCTACTATTACCTGGGCCGCGCGCAGGAGGGATTAAGCAGCCCCGCCGCGGCTGAGTCCTACAAAACATTCCTGGCGATAAAAGCAAAAGGCAACGACCCGCTGGTGGCGGACGCCCGACGCCGTCTTGCTTCCCACTAACCCCACGTTTGTTCGACCTGCACTTCAGCCCAGGATGATTATCGATGCCTCACCGGGGGTTAGCACTCTCGACACCGTTCGGAAAAACCTCTCGCACCACATAGTAGTAGTTGGCGCCGCCTCCACCAAGAGCCGTCGCGTCGGTGAAAGTGGTCCCTGCAACCAGCGAGCCAACCTCTGTGTACGGCCCGTGCCCACGAAGGCCTGAAGAGTCCCGCCGCGAAAGAATCCTACCAGACGTTTCTCGGTATGCAACCAAAGGGTGCGAGCCCACTTCTAGCTGACGCCCGCCGCCGGTTCGCTTCCTCCCGCTGATCCGCGTTCAACACGTTGGCTGCGGGCCAACTTCGCCTTAAGCCACCTAGGGAACCAGGCCAATCACCGCCTTCGGAGTGCTGGAATTGGTATAGTTTCCGTCGCCGAGTTCGCCCAGGCTGTTATAGCCCCAGCATTCCATGGTGCCGCCCGAAAGCAGCGCGCAGGTGTCGCTACCAAAAGGGCTGCCCCCAGCGGAAATAGCCGCCGCTCCGCTCAGGCCACTCACCGCCGCCGGGCTGCTGGCGTCGTTAAGAGTCCCGTTGCCAAGCTGGCCATTGGCGTTATAGCCCCAACATTGCGCCGTGCCGCCGGCAAGCAGCGCACAGGTGTGCTCGAACCCGGCGACAATCGCCGTCGCCCCGCTCAGGCCGCTCACCGCCGCCGGAGTGCTGAAAGTCCCCCCTAGGGTTCCGTTGCCAAGCTGGCCATTGCCGTTAAGGCCCCAGCATTGCGCCGTGCCGTCAGCAAGCAGCGCGCAGGTGTGATCGTCCCCGGCAGCAATGGCCTTCGCTCCGCTCACGCCACCCACCGGCACCGGGAAGCTGGAACTCGTTGAGGTCCCGTTGCCAAGCTGGCCAAAGCCGTTATAGCCCCAGCATTGTAACGTGCCGCCCGAAAGCAGCGCGCAGGTGTGCTCGGACCTGGCGGCAATGGCCGTCGCCCCGCTCAGCACCGGACCGGTCGGGCCGCTCAGCACCGCAACTGGGGTGCTGGAACTCGTTGTGGTCCCGTTGCCCAGCTGGCCAGAGCTGTTATCGCCCCAACACTGCACTGTGCCGTCGGCAAGCAGCGCACAGGTGTACGAGCCATCAGCGGCGGCAGCAATGGCCGTCGCCGCGACGCTTAGGCCGGTCACCGTCACCGGGGTGCTGGACCCCGTTGTGGTTCCGTCGCCCAGGCCAGAACTGTTAGAGCCCCAGCATTGCACCCTGCCGCTCGAAAGCAGCGCACAGGTGTGGTCGTATCCGGCCGCAATCTCCTTCGCCCCGCTCAGGCCACTCACCGCCACCGGGGTGTTCGTTGTTCGGTCGGCTAAGGCGTCGTAGCCCCAGCATTTCACCGTGCTGTCGGAAAGCAGTGCGCAGGTGTGCTCGCCGCCGGCGGCCGTGGCTATCGCCTCGCGCAGGCCGCTGATTCCGATCACTGTCACCGGCGTGGGGATGTCGCCCCCTGAGGTTCCGTTGCCCAGCTGGCCGGGGCCGTTGTAGCCCCAGCATTGCACCGTGCCGCCCGAAAGCAGCGCGCAGCCGTGATCACCACCTATAGCAATGGCCGTCGCCCCGCTCAGGCCAATCACCCCGACCGGCAAGCTGGAGTTGTTGCTAACTCCGTCGAGACCGTTGCCCAGCTGCCCGAGGCCGCCGTCGCCCCAGCATTGCGCCGTGCCGCCCGAAAGCAGCGCGCAGGTGTGATCATCCCCCGCGCCAATGGCCGTCGCCCCGCTCAGGATGCTCACCGCGTTGCCCACCGTCACCGGAGTGGTGGAATCGGTCGTGGTCCCGTTCCCAACTTGGCCAGCGAGGTTATAGCCCCAACAATTCACCGTCCCGTTGGAAAGCAGCGCGCAGGTGTGAAAACCTCCAGCGGCAATCGCCGTCGCCCCGCTCAGACTGCTTACTGCATGGGGGATGTTGGAATTGGCTGTGGTTCCGTTGCCAAGCTGGCCATTGCCGTTATTACCCCAGCATTTCGCCGTGCCATCGGAAAGCAGTGCGCAGGTGTGTAAGCTCCCTGCGGCAATCGCCGTCGCCCCGGTCAGCCCAGTCACTGTCACCGGGGTGTTAGAGTCGGTCGTATTTCCGTTGCCCAGCTGGCCCAGAGCGTTACTGCCCCAGCATTGAACCGTGCCGTCGGAAACCAGTGCGCAGGCGTGATTAGCGGCCGGTCCAAGGGCAATGGCCGTAACCGCGCTCAAACCAGTCACTGTCACCGGGGTGCTGGAGATGCCGCCTGTGGTTCCGTTGCCAAGCTGGCCAAAGCTGTTATCACCCCAGCATTGCACCGTGCCGCCCGAAAGCAGTGCGCAGGTGTGATTGTACCCAGCGACAACGGCCGCCGCCCCGCTCAGGCCGGTCACCGTCACCGGGGTGCTGGAGTTGATTGTGGTTCCGTTCCCCAGTTGGCCAGTGCCGTTACCGCCCCAGCATTGCACGGTACCGCTCGAAAGCAGGGTGCAGGTGTGAATGCGTCCGGCAGCAATTTTGCGCGGACCGGTGGTGATGGAAAACGAGTTCGACGTTGTGCCGATCGTCGCGGATGTAGCTGACAGGGTATAACCGCTTCCCGCCCTATCAATCGAGAGGTCGGGGAAAGTGGCGGTGCCATTCACGCCTGTCGTCGTTTGCATTAGCGTCCCCGATAGCGTCCCACTACTCGGGTTGGAGCCGATGGCCATGGTGATGGCGACGCCTGACAGTGGCACTGTGCCGGCGACGGCTTGTACCTGCACGGCAGGAGAGATGACCACGCCCGCTCCTGTGTTCGTCGGCTGTACGGTGAAGATCAGTGCGCTGAGGACCGAACTCGGGACTACGACCGGCACCTCGTTTGAATTCGCGCTCTCCACACTGCCGGGGCCGACCGCCCTCACAACGTAGTAGTACGTGATGCCACCCACGACTGTTGTGTCTGCGAAAGTAGTCACGCCTGCGCCCACCGAATTCAGCGGCGTCGTCGTGTACCCGCCTGAAGTTGTTGCCCGATATATATTGTAGCCAAGGACGCCACCAGAGGTGCTGGCCGTCCAATTGAGAGTCACTGACGATGCAGTTACAGGCCCCGCTGCGAGGCTGGTGGGGCTATTGGGTGGAGGATTCGGGACTGGGACCGTCACCTCGTTTGAATTCGCGCTCTCCACACTGCCGGGGCCGACCGTCCTCACAACGTAGTAGTACGTGGTGCCACCCACGACGGTTGTGTCTGCAAAAGTAGTCACGCCCGAGCCCACCGAACTCAGCTTCGTCGTGTATGCACCTGAAGCTGTTGCCCGATAGACGTTGTAGCCAGCGACGCCACCAGAGGCGCTGGCCGTCCAATTGAGAGTCACTGACGATGGAGTTACAGGCCCTGCTGCGAGGCTGGTGGGTGGTTGCGACGCGACCGTGATTGATAGCGGCTGCGTCACAGTGTTGGGCGTCGGAGTGGTCGAGTCGGTAACCTGTGCGGAAAGGACAAAAGTCCCCGTTGAAGTCGGTGTGCCTTTGAGCACACCACTACTGGTCAAAGACAGCCCATCGACGCTGACTTGGTTCCAGAAGTATGGCGCTGTACCTCCAGACGCGGTGAGGAGCAACGGGCCATAGCTTGTACTTAGGGCCGCGTTCGGCAGCGGACTTGGCGTGGTGATTCCCAGGGGCGTAATTTCGTAAACGGTGTTCGTTGCCTTGTCCACTGCAAACAGAGCAAGGCCGGGCCCCGAAGTGGCATTGCCAACAACGATATCGGTAAGGCTGGTGAATCCGTTGGCAACGAGCGACAGGGAACCGCCAGACCGAGGCCCGCCGTAAATCGAGTTACCGATCTGCACGAAAACTTGATTGGTGTCAGCTTTCAGCGCGATGCTCGTGGGTGTTCCCGGCAAGCCGGAGAACAAGGTGGTGACGGTGGCTGGGGAATTGGCGGGATTCACCTCAAGTACGGAATCGGCGTAAGCCGAGCCGTCGGGGCCGTCGGTAAGCAGCAGCGTCGCTGTATTGGAATCGTACACGGTGTGGTTCCCGGCCGTATTAAAGTGCATGCCAGCAGCTGTAGTTTGATCAAGTGACAAGAGAGGTGTAAACGTAGGAACGTCAGCAGTCTCTACGCTGTATAGTATCGACTGAGTGCTGTCCCAGAAGTAGAGAAGAAGATGCGACGGGCCAGAGTGGGCCGCGGTCATGATGGGCGCATACTGTTGCTGGCCCGTACCGTTACTATGGGGATCCATTTGCCAGGTAGGGCTGAAGAGAGTACTAGCGGTTAGGCTGGTAAGGTCGATCAAGGCAATTCTACTAGGCCCAGTCACAGCCTCATCAGCGACGATGATTTTGCCGTCCCCGGGAGTGACCGCGATTCCCGATCCGTCCGAGTTCACCAAAGGAAAAGGAACAGTCGGCGCCAGGATAGTGACGATTCCATTCGACTGTATTTGAGCCAACTGGATGGGTGTTCCTGCCGGGTCCTGGAGACTCTTGACGTAAAGATTGCCTGTCGAGTCCACGGCAAGAGCTTCGCCGCCGCTAAGAGTTGAGACACCCGTCGCGAGGACTGCGCGCGGATAAGTGATAGCAAATCCGGTCGACTCCCCAAAGACTGCGCCGGATAACGCTGACGCCTGCAGCGAGTAACCGTTTCCCGGCTTGTCAATTAATAGATCAGTAAAAGTCGCGATTCCATTGAGACCGGTGGTTACCATAGTGTGGCCGGAGAGCGTCCCGCCGCCCGGGTTGGAGCTGATGGTCATGCTGACGGCGATACCTTGTACTGCCAAGCCGCCACTGTCGAGGGCTAGTACCTGCACACCAGGGGGAGAAATGAACCCGCCCTCTACTGTGTTCGTCGGCTGGACGTGAAAGGTCAGACTCTGGAGAACCGGCACGAAAACCGACGTCTGAAACGAATTACCGCTCTGCAGGCCGCCGCCAACGGCAGTAACCACATAGTAATTAGTAGCTTCCGTAGCCGGTGCAGTGTCTGTAAAAGAGAGAACACCATTCACAGCGGTGGAAGCAAGGGTCGAGCCGACGAGTGAGAACCCGCTATTTGAAACCGTCGACCGGTAAACATTGTAACTAGCCACGTTGGTGGTGGGGCTGGCATTCCAAGTGATCGTCACCGACGTTGGCGATGCCAGTACAGCTGTCCGCATTGTTGGCGCTTGCGGCGATACGTTAAACGGGTTCGACGAGGCCGGAGTGACATTGCTCGCGGTGGCCACCAGCGTATAGACGCCGGCGTCATTGTTAATTTGTACCTCCGAGAAGGTGGCAACGCCGGTCCCATCGGTTGCGGTGGTCGCAGGATTGGGAGATGCAAGCACTGTTCCGCCAGCCGGACCTGTGCCGATGCTGAGAGTGATTTGCAGGCCTGGCACTCCTGCGCCAGTGTTGTCCGTCGCCTTTACCTGAACTGCAGATGGCATAACCGAGCCCACCGTCGTAGCAACGGGTTGCTGCACGAACGTCAGATTAGAACCGCTGACGGTTACCGTCAGGGTGCGGCTCGCCATCTGGACTGGCACCGAGCTGTCCGTGACCATCGCCATAACGTTGAATATGCCCGCTGCGGTTGGCGTGCCGGTGATCGAACCATCAGCATTGAGAGTTACTCCGTCCACGCTGGTAGACGTCCACGTGTAAGGTTGTGTGCCTCCAAACGCCGTAACGCGAGAGTTGTACACAGACCCTGCGGTGCCGTTCGGAAGCGCAGAAGTGGCCACAACCAGTGGCGCGACAACCGGGGGCGTGGTGGCCGTGCTGTTGGTGCTGACTCCCTGAGGCATTACAGCAGGCACAACCTGCGAAACGAGGGTCGCCATCGTTACGGGGTCGGTTTGGCCGCGCAAGATGATCTGCGCGGAATCGCCGGGCGCCAAAAGAACGGTGGCGTCGCTTGGGTCCGTATGATGAATGCCATTGCTGGTGGGATCGATAACTTGAGGATTAATTACATTGACATTGTTGGTCATCTGTTGCTGAGGCACCAACGCGCAACTTTGACCAGCAGCCGTCTGTGCTGTGTAGGTTGTATAGGTCTGCGTAACTGCCAGCTGCAAGGGGACATTGATAGTGGTGCTCCCAGTTAGCTTGACCGTGAACGCGGCAGTCGTATTGCCATTGTTGGTCAGGGTATACGTCGCGTCTGACGTCGCCGTGGGAGTACTCATGCTCGCGTCTGCCATGGTCGCGTTGGCATAGCTGGCGGTTTGAACGCCCGCCGCGCCGACTCCGGGGTGGTGGATGCCATTCGAAACGATTTCGCTATATACACTGGGACTCGGGACGCCCGGATGATGGATGCCGTTGTCGATGATGTCGGGGTGGTGGATGCCATTCGAGCTGTAAATCTCAACCCCGTTGATGTCCGTGCTCGAGGGCGCCCCGTCAGGGTTAATCAGCCCCGGCACAGTACCGTCCGCATTCAATACGAGGAAGCTCGACAAGCCTCCCGAGATGATGTTCCCATTCACGTCCGTTTCATTGACGTTCACCGTAATGCTCGCCGTGGGATTGGTGGACAGCGCGAAAACGGTGCTCGCCGCTCCTGAATGCGCGGAGATGGTTACCCGAGTCGTAGTCACGGGCGTGGGCAGAACCGGCGGCAAGGCAGGCTGGTTGGGCAGTGCCTGCTGGAACGAAGCGTAGCCCCCAAACACAATTGCGCCACCTGGCCCCATGATCTGCAAATTTCCCGGAGGCTGGTTCGCGATCGAGAGCCGGAAATATTTTTGGAAATTTGTGGAATTTTGAACCAAGATCACGAACCCGCGCTGCAGCGTCGTGCTAAGGGGCTTGGAATTCTGCGGGGATGAAACGTAAAGCCCTTGCGTGATCGGAACTTCATAAATGTTCTGATTGCGGTCTCCCGACCAACCGGACGTGCACGCCGGCAGCGTCTGCCCGTTAAAAATACTGGTCGTTTGGTTTTGCATGGGCGGGGCAGTGTATATCGTCCAGTTTCCATCCGCCGGCGGTACCACATCTTGGTTGCTGGTGTGAACTTCATAGAATACCGGGGAACTGGCTGGCGCCCGCGGGGGATTGTTAAATACCCACCCGCCCCCGGACGTCGGGACGAACTGCTGTGCGGCGACATCCGTGTAGTCACCCATGAAAGGCACGGTCCCCTGAGCGAACATCGGCAGATTCGGCGGGTTCACCTTCAACTGTTCCAATTTCCCGAGGGCCAGGCCACCTGGGATGTCGCCCATGTCCGTTGGGCCAAGGTCGTAACGCGAGAGTCGCGCCGTTGTGAAGACCGGTTGCAGGCCTCCGTTCGATTCTGCAACCATGACGTCCATAGTATGTCGCCGGATCGTAAGATTGCCGTCGTCCACGTATGGAGTAAAGAGCGCGGCGGCGGGGTCGCCCACGGAAGGACGATCTTCTTCGAAAAACTGGCCGATTGCGTCCGGACCAAACGGATTGTTCACCGTGTAAACGCCTGTTGTGCCGTCCAGCCGCAAGTCGTAATACGTCATCACCAACTTTCCCCCGGCAAATGTCATGGCGGGCATGAATTGGTGACCACGGCTGAATGAGTCTCCGTCGGGCGGGTAGTCAGCATCCGTGAGAGGATTGTTGTTCACCGCCATTGGCGCCGAAAAGTGAATGCCGTCGCCCGAGGTGCTGACGACGATGCGCGCATCGGCACTCGGTCCTACACCGCGTTCCGCCCAGGCTACGTACACGTTGCCGGCGCGGCCGGGAACTCCACTATCATCGACAACCAGGGTGGGCGAGGTTTGCATCCGGAACTCCGTCGCCGTGGTGTTCTGATCGAACATCGCGCTGGCCTTGGGCGTCAGGATGTTGTAGGGGAACAATTTCCGGATCGGGAAGGCCTTGACAAAGGTGTTCCCGCCATCGGTGGACTCGGTGACAACGATTTTGTCCTTGGTCATGTCGGGATCATCGTCATCCGACTCTGAATCGCTGGTCACGCTGAACACGCGCCACGAAACAAAGATGTGACCGGTTTCCGGATCAACGGCGATCTCGGCGCCCTGGTTGAGCCTGTAGTGGCTGATTACGATGGGAGTCGACCAGGTTTTGCCGCAATCGCTCGACTTCGAAAATCTGATCTTGCTGTACATGTTGGGGGCGACGCCCGTGAACGATGTGTAAGCGATGTACACGTTGCCCCCGGGAAAGGATTGCACGACGCTGGTGTTGTTGTCCTCCGGAGCATTGATCGTGCACGTCCGCGCTCCCGCGCGCGGGATATCGACCGCGATCCAGGGCTTGTCAAGAAAGCGGGTTGCGGTGCCTTTGTCGACCTCCACGGTCCCCAGGTAGCGGATTGGATCGGTGGTCGGAAGCGTTGGATAGCCGGGGTCCGACGCGTCGCCGTTTTCCTTGTTATCCAAGTCGATGAAGCGCCCAACGAAGACGCCGCCGAAGTTGGTGCCGCGGTTGAACGCGATGCCACTGTAGTAGAACATCCCGTTCGTGCCTGCGCGTACCACCGGATCAGAGGCCGCGCCAAACCCTTTCATCGGGGAACTCGCGCCAAGTGGGGACAAATCTTGCGGAAACCCGGGCAACAGGGTGCTCTTCCATGTTTGCCCGCCGTCGAAGGACTTGAAGACTCCGAGCCATGCGTCTCCGTCAAGTTCGTCGATCGTCACCGTATCAACCAGGTTCAGGTCTACCGTGCGATAGTCATTCGCTCCTGCTAGCAGGTGCCGCGGATTTCGCGTGGATACCGCGATGGACGGCTCGTTTTGCTGTCGCAAGAACGGATCGCCGCCTGGCCATTGCGTTCCCGATACCATGTTGACGTTCTGACCTGGCGTTGGTCCTTGCGCGCTCAGCGTAATGGGAAAAAGAAGCAGGGGTGCGAGGATGAATTTCCAAGAGAACAGCGCGATCTTCATTGAAATACGCGAAGTTGAAATGGCCGGATGAGCAACCGGTCTGGGTGGTCGCATAAGAGCCTCCGCTAGACGCCGATATCCAGCTCAACGAGACTCAGCACTCGAGACGAGAGTTGAAACTGGTCACGCCAAGCAAAGGGGCCCTAAACGGGGCGGAGTCTGCTTCATGCTGGAGGTGATGTCAACCACAAAATGAGGATACTAGGGGTACTAGGCGGTGCAGTGGAGCGTAGCCTGACGAAAGGGGTCGTGAACTGTTCATTTCCCGAGGATTTACCCGTCAGGGCTCAGTCTGGTCTGTAACATTTCCGTCAGAATCTTTACGGCTTGTGGGAAGCACTGGTGGCGACACGGAGATGGAGTTTAAGCAGTCGTTCTTCCAAGACTACGTCTCTGGTTTGAGGAACTAGACCTGTAGCATGGTTTTGCATCTCACCGTTTCTGGCATTCCAACTCCTTATTCAATGCAGCTTCCAACGGCCTCCAGAACTTTTCCCAGTCCTCAACGAAGTCCCCCGACAACTCGTCTTCCTCAAAATAAAGCCCTTCCCTAATCGGTTTCCTCATATAAATGTGGAGACAAACGATAAGTCCGTCTTCGCCAAACGGCAACTGTTTACCGAAAACCGAGCGATACAAGTTGAGACTCCTGAGAATTGGAAGTGTAACTTATGGCATTGAGGTTATCGGGTGCGTCCTGGTAGGAATTGGCGACTGTCTCTTCGTCGTCGCAGGTCACGTTGTATTCACGGTTTCCGTCAGTGAGGGTTTTGCAGATTTCACGCAAACCCTCAACGCTCACGATATAGGCTCGTTCAACAAGTCCGTCCAGTGTCGCCATTCTGACCTCCAATCAATCCCGCAATTCCCGATCCAGCAACCTCTTGATCGGCCTTCCTGATTAAATCTATAACCAAAGCGGCCAACCTCAATGTATGTCAACGTATTAATCTGACGCAGGGGGTACTCGACCCACTCCGCTCAAGCTTGATGAAGAATTGTTCGTAGGTCATGTGCGTCACGATTGTCCTTCGGCGATTCCCTCAACAGACCAACCAGCACATCGAGAGTTTCAACCTGATTTCCTGTCGATTGTAGGATGGTCGTCATCACCGTCGCAGAGCAGGGCCGCCCATTTCCCCCATTCCGATTCCCGGTCCCCCGCCCAATTCCTAATCCAGCCGCCCCTTGATAGACCTCGGTCGTTGAACCTGTAGCCGAAGCGACCCACTTCGATGTACGTCCCGGTATCAATGCGTTTGACCGTGTACTCAACGCCGCGCTGTTCCAGCTTGACGATGAACTCTTTGTCTGTCACGTGTCGTGATCTAAGAAAGATATCGCCCAGAATATTTAGCATGCCCTCACCTCAGCCTCAGTTCTACGGGCGGTTTTGGTAGAGGAGCTAAATGCGAATGTTCCTTCGTCGTGCTTGGAAAAAATAAAAGTTCAGTGAGCGGAAATTAGCCGTTTCCGCTCACGACCACGTAGAACTGAGTTATGCGAATCGGAATCTACGCACGCGTCAGCACAAAGGACCAAAGCTGCGAGTTGCAAGTACGCGATCTGCGGGCCTACTGTGCAGCCCGACGGTTTGATCTGGTCCGCGAATATGTAGATGTGGGCCAGTCGGGCGCGAAAGACTGACGCCCGGAACTTAATAAACTGATGGACGACGCCCGGAAGCGCCAGTTTGATTCAATCGTGGTCTGGCGCTTTGATCGCTTCGCACGCTCCACCAAACATCTTCTCTCGGCGCTGGAGGAGTTTCGGTCGCTCGGTATCCAATTCGTCAGCTACCAAGAAAATATAGACACCAGTAGCGCATTGGGTCAGGCGCTCTTCACTATCGTTAGTGCCGTCGCCCAGCTTGAGAGAGATTTGATACGGGAGCGAGCGAGTGCCGGGATTCGGAATGCGCGAGCAAATGGCAAGATGCTCGGTCGCCCGAAGAGCGGGGTAGACCGCGAACGGATATTGGAGTTGAAGGCGCAGGGCAAAAGCTTGCGGGAGATCGCGGCAAACCTGGGAATCGGGTACGGAACGGTCCGGGCAAGGCTCCTCACCTCGCACAAGTTGTAACCTCAGAAGAACGAAGAACCCTGTCTCGGAGGCAGAAGGTGGCTCCCGAAACTTCCGTCGGACAAATCGCGGCCGAAGGTAACTTCCGAGTGGGCGACCATCCATCCATGATCCGACCAAACGCTCCCAAAAACTTTGTGTTGTACCGCTAAGTAATGACGGCGGGCTCCAGTTTGAGCGGGGAAAAGAGTTTTCTGGAGGGATCAATGCTCAGCCACAATAACGCTCCGACGCCCAGGAATAGCGCCATAGGAATCAGGGGAGCCTGATAACTACCGTAGGTCGTCACCATGTATCCGAACACCATCGCGGAAACGAAGGATCCGGCTTGGCAAGCCGTTTGGAAGAATCCTGTTATAGTCCCTGCCAGAGGTCCGCCGGTTTCCGAGCAAACCGCAAAGATGTTCGGCTGCTGAAACGTCATTCCCCCGTATGCGAGTGATAGGAAAATCAATGTCAGGTGGTTGCTATTGGTTAAGAGCGTCGCCGTCATGCACACGGCTGCGATGCCGAGGCCGGCGACTCCCACGATACGGCGCCCCGCGGTCAAGCCAGTCAGTCGCACCAGCCAGTCGCTGGCGATTCCGCCCAATAAATTAGCGCAGGCGCCTACCAAATAGGAAACCGCCGAAAGTAAGAGATCTCCCTCGCTGAAACCACGGCCCTTGACAAGATATGTTTGAAACCAGGACTGAAAGAAATACAGGGCGTAAACATAGAGGAATCCGATGGCCATAATACGCCAGAGGTTGCCGCTGCGAAGCACCACGCTCCATGCGAGTGGCTGGTGCTTCCGATCTGACACTTCGGCAATGTGATCTAGTTCGGCTTTGGTGACGCCCGGTTTCTCTTTCGGCGAATCCCGATACCACCAATACCAAATGCCGCTCCAGATCACGCCCAGAATGCCGAATGTGAAAAATGATGCCCTCCATCCGAAGCGCATCTGTATTGGGACTACCAACAATGGCGATATCGCCCCACCGAATTGGCTGGTCATCCACACAATTCCCCAAGCGCGCGCCCGTTGCTGGGCCGGAATCCATCGAGCGATCACGGCACCTGCATTCGGATATGCGCCGGCTTCTCCGATGCCGAAGCAAAACCGGGTGAGTAGTAGAAGAATGTAGTTCGACACAGCGCCGGTTAATGACGTGAACACCGACCACCAAAGCACGATTCTAGTCAACACCCGTCGTGGCCCAAGCCGGTCGCCCATGACCCCGCTTGGAATCTCAAATAATCCGTACGATAGCGCGAATATTCCGGTCACCCAGCCCCAGGCTTGCGGGCTGATGTGGAGTTCGTCTTGCATTCGTGGTCCGGCAACAGCAATGCATACGCGGTCCAGATACGTAATGATTGACAACAGCGAGAGCAGGGCCACCACACGGTTCCCATATTTCATAAAAGTGGCGGCAGTGTGGCATCAGCTCAATTCCGGTGCAAGACATTTGTCCTAATGTGCGCGGGATTTAGGCCAGCAAGGCATATCAAGAAGTCGCTACGCCGGGATCCTGGCGAACTCAGGGACAACCATGGCATGGAAGAGTAGCGACCATCCGCCCGAAAAACGGGTCAATCCTATATAGGGCATTAACATACTTGGGGAATCAACGGGTGAAGAAACTCCCCTCCTAGATTAAGAGGGGCTCACTTCAACCGTTAATTCGTCAAATATTCGTTATATGAATGCCCTCACGGAGGAGGGGAATTTTGCCTCCCGCGATCATTCACACCTTCTGTGACCGCCTCTGCAAGGAAAATGACCCGTTACCAAATCTCTACGCGCGGTCCCTGGCGGGGCTTGAGGCCGAAGGCTTCGTAAAACTCGGGCATGTTGGCAAGCGGCCCAATCACCCGCCACTTAGGCGGCGCGTGAACATCGCTAAGCAGCTCGCGGCGGAGCAGTTCCTCACGGCGTTCATCGAGCCATCCGAGCGCATAACCGAGAAAATATCGCTGCAGCGGCGTCAGGCCGGCGATCATCTCGCCCTCCTTGTATTGATCGGTTTTCTTGAAGGCATCAAGCCCGAGCACCAACCCGCCGTAATCGGCGATGTTTTCGCCAAGACTGGCTTTGCCATTGATGTGCAATCCCGGCAAAGGCTCATAAGCATTGAACTGTTTCACCATCACTTCGGCGCGATTCTGAAATTTTGCAGCATCTTCTTTGGTCCACCACTCGGCAAGATTGCCGGCCGCGTCATACTGGCGGCCTTCGTCATCGAAGCCATGAGTGATCTCGTGACCAATCGTGGATGCGCCGACATATCCGTAGATAATCGCATCATCAACCTGGGAATCCTTCATACCCGGTATTTCGAAAATAGCCGCAGGCAGCACGATTTCATTGTTCGACGGATTATAATAAGCGTTATACGTTTGCGGCGTCATCGTCCACTCGGTCCGGTCGACCGGTTTGCCGAACTTCGAAAGCATGTCGTCAAACCGCCATCTCGCCGCGCTCATCATGTTATCGCAATAGGAAGACTGGCCGATGACCAGGGCCGAGTAATTTTTCCATTTGTCGGGATAGCCGACTTTTTTTGTCACAGCCGCGAGTTTCTGGTGCGCCTTCGTCTTCGTCGCATCGCTCATCCAGTCGAGACGGTCGATGCGCTCGCTGTAAGCGGTTCGAATGGCTTCAACGAGGTCCGAATATCTTTTCTTCACGGACTCCGGAAAGTACTCTTTCACGAAGATTCGGCCGAGCACCATCCCCATTCCACGGTCCTCGGCGTCGAGAACACGCTTCCAACGGGGCCGCGGCTCTTTTTGTCCGGAAAGAACACTGTGATAGAAGCTGAAATCTTCGTCATCGGTCTCCTTGCTGAGGTATGCCGCGTATTCGCTAATCAGATGAAAGCGGAGATAATCGCGCAGAACCGGAACCGGAGTTTTCTTCAGAAGAACTTCGAGACCGCTGAAGAACTCCGGCTGGCCGACAATCACAAAAGAAGGATGCAGATTCCAGGCGCCCAATTGATCGTCCCATGCAATTGACGGCGTCTCTTTACGGCGAACATCAGCGAGTGTCATCTTGTTGTAATTGCTTTAGGGATCGCGCAGGTCTTCCAGCTTTCGCGAAACCTTCGCAAGCGCGGTTTCGAACTCCATGACGTTCGCTGCCGAAGCGGTGGCGGGCTCATCACCCGCCCCTGCGAGCTTCAACATGTTGTGAAGATGTGAGACGTACCGCTTCCGGATCTGGGCGACTCCGGCTTCGGCGTTGAAGTAGAAATCCCGATCGGGAAGGCCCAGGCCGCCTTGCTGAAGGTGTACCGCCATTTCGTCGCTTTTCTTTTCGTCCTGCGCGATGCGGAAATCGAAGAAGGCGTCAACTCCCAGGCGTTGCAGCGAGAAAGCCGTGCGGATCGGGTCCTCAGTTGTGCCGATGGCATCGATGCGATCCAACTCGGGCTTGAGCGGCTTCAGACCGAGTTCGTCCCCTTTCGCTTCGTTCATCGCAGTCGTTCAGAAATCGCCGATCTTCTGCTCGTCGGTGCCCGGCGAAGCCTTTTTGTGCGCTGCAGTCTCATTGATCGTCCGAAGCTGGACGTGGAGTTCCTCGCGCACAAGATTGCCGATGCCCCACGTCGCTTCCGAAGCCGGAATGGGATTACGGTTCAGCCATCCGCCGTTGGCGTATCTGAAGAAGTCGTCACCAGGGTTAACGGAAGTATCCAGATCAGCGACGAGAATGTCTTGCTTGGTGGGTGGCGTGGAAGCTGACGGCTTCGGCTGAGTCTGGTTGCAGCCGGCAAGAAGGAAAGCGGCGAGCAGTGTTTTGGCGAATTTCATCGCGTCATATTACTAGATTTCGGAAGGCTTGAGCGGCATAGTCCCCTCCTCTCTACATCGCCGACAGGGCAGCCTTCTGGAAAGAGGCAGCGGTGGCGCGAATTCCTTCGGTGTATGGCGTGCCGGAGAAACTGAAGGCTCTCTCGAACTTGGAAGAATCAAAGAGTTAGGGCGAGTCCTTTTGGTAGAGCATTTCATAGACTTCGCCGACTTGCGGATTGAACCATCCAATGAGGCGAACCATTGGTCTACTCAGGACGCGGTATTTCGGAGCGACGCCGAGTTCTTTGGCGGCCATGACGATGAACTCTTTCCCGGTTGGTGGGTTCGGAGTGGTCGCGACGTGCCACGTCTGATTCCGCGCGGATTCACTTTCGGCTAGCGCAACAAGGCTTCGCGCCGCATCCGGCGTGTAGGTATAGGAGTGCGGCACGGAATCATTTGCTAGCCAAGACGCTTTCTGATTCTTGACGAGTGGCTCGAACACCAGGACGTTCGGCAAACCATTGGGTGTTTCCGGTCCGTAGAAGTCGGCGGCGCGCGCGATCATCGCGGTGAGGGCGCCGGCCTTCCACTCATTTATGAGCGAGGTGGCAATCTTTGCGCGGACTTCCCCCTTCTTGCTGCAAGGGTTGAGCGGCGTCTCTTCCGTCGTCGTGCCGCTGACTTTTCCGTACATGTACACGTTGTCGAAGAAGATTAGCCTTGCGCCTGAGCGCTTGCAGGCCTCAGTGGTGCTGGCCATGATTCGCGGCCACATTTCCGTCCAGAGTTTGTGATCGTATTTGAGACCAACGAGCAGATACACGATACTCGAGCCTGCCACCGCGCGGATAGTCTGGTCTTTGTCAGAGAGGTCGGCAGAGATCGTCTCTGTAGCACTGGGCATCGGACGTGCCTTGCGAGCTACGAGTCTGAACGGCTGCTTCCGTGCAGAGAGGGATTTGACCACTTCATTGGCTATAACGCCCCCGGCTCCGAGGATTGCGATCATTTGCGGTGTGCTCCCCTGAAGGAGGTCCCAGGGGCCTTCCTACTATTTCCGCTTAGCACTGTAATGCAGATGATCGAGTTTGTCTTGGCCAGCGAGCAGAAGGGCTGTTCACGAACGACGGCGCACTAAGAAGCAGTGGGCCTTGTTGTACCTGGCTCCTCCCTCTATCCCGGTCCGGGCAAGGCTCCTGAATTGGTGAGCTAAAAACCCCACGCGAATCGGCCCAGGCAACACCTCTATATATAAGGATACTTAGCGGGGGCAGTTTTTACGGGCGGAAACCTTCAGATTTGCCTCACACGGAGCTGACAGGCACCAGTCCCCTATCTCTTTCTCGTCGTCGTCCGGAGTGACTGTTCCCGCCACGTGAGAATCCGACGATCCCACAGGTCAAGCACTTCCTCGATGAATTGTTCGAGTCGCAGGTTGGCCTCATTCGAGGCGTGGCTCATATCTAAAATTTCAACGATTAGGCGTGTGCATCCTCGCCAGGGAGATGCAGAGGGGATGTCTGGCCTTCTATAAGGTGCGCACGGCTCCCCTGGCCTCATCCGCTGTCTTGTAAAGTCTAGAATGTTTTGAAGGTCAAAATGCTTCATTCGAAACCAGTTCTGACATCGTTGCCTCCATTGCCCCGGTTGACCGGACCGAGTTTTTGTACCACAGCGAATGAGAGAGTTTAAATCACGAGTGAGCGTGTTTACAATTTGTCGAATACTCCCTCAGTTGAAGGAAATCGCCGTATGGCCTGCGGCCACCTTCGGTAGATCACGTTCAGGCGGTTCTCGCACCACCAAATCAAGTAGATAGCAATTATGGTCGGCGACTCTCGAAAAGTTGCGTGGCCTGATCGTTAAAATAGACCTCGGGCTGGGCGTCGCCACACCTAAGCTCATCTCCAACATGCGCGGTATCAATCGCGTAAAAAGTCGTAAGAACTGGTCAAAACGTTATTGCTTTGGACACTTCCATAGCGAAAAACCGAACGTCGAAGCGACAGACGACTCGGAGAAGAATAGAATGTGCTTGTTTGACGCACGACACGATTTGATTTGGCTGCTTCGTTTTGCCTCAGTATGGCGGGGATAGATTCTTCCCGAAACTCCCCAGTTTTGAAACAAGGAATAAAAGGTTTTGAACTAAAAAATGTATCGGGCCCTTTGGGGGCCGCATTTTCTTTTTGGGAGGCCAGCGCATGGCTAAAATGAATCAGCATCGAGCATCTGATGGATTGCCGTCAAACTCGATAGGAAACGAGTCACAATCCCTGCCTCGCCCGATAGAACCGGGCAATCAAGCTCGACCGAATCAGACAGCTCCACGCAGGGCCAATCGTGCCCAGGCGCGGGTGGACAAAGGGCGAACACATGCAACGCGCAATGGCCTGCTGTCACGGAATATCGTACAAGCCCTCGTCCGATCGGGAGAGAACGTGCGAACTTTACGCCGTTACGAAAAAAAGTGTCGTGATTTTTTCAAGCCTCGAGGGACGCTCGGGGAACTCTGTTTCGATCGATTTTGGAGCTGTTACCTGCGTTTGTATCTGTCCGCGAAATTGGAGGCGACGGTTCTAACGTCGGACCATTCTCGTCAGCGTTCACCAATTCTTCCGGAACTTCGAGAAGGAGAACTGCCAACTCTTGTTTCAGAATCAGACCCGAATGAATACGAGATCGGACAAAAGTTCGATGCTGATTTTTCACAAGATTTGTTTCGCAATCTCGCGCTCGCTCAGCGATACGACGCACATTTTGCTCGTGAAGCGATTCGGTGGGCCGGCCTGCTTCTCGTGATGCGGAAGGGCGGAATGGGCGCCTTAGAACGCTTGGTAGTCGACGGGATAGACTTTGTGAAAAGTCAAAGGAGGGGGAAATGAGGATCATCAAACGAGGTTTGACTATTATCGATTTTATACAGCACCCACAGATTCTAAATGACCAAACCATGTCGCCCAGTCAGATCGCTTTCTTGAAGTCAGTCTATGGGCTTCCACTCACTGACGAAGAATTCCAAATTTATCGCCGTGGAACTGGTCGCGAGAAGTATGTTCCTCGGGAACAACGAGAGGTAACGCTTCTGGGCGGTCGCAGGGGCGGAAAGACCGGCAAGCTTGGTGCGCCAATTGCTCTGTACGAAGCCTTCCGCGATCACCGGATTCCTCGCGGCGAGCGCGGCTATGTGATGCTGATCGCTCCGACCATTGCTCAGGCAATGATCGCCTTCCAGTTTATATTGAACGACATTTTGAACTCGCCAATCCTATCGTCAAAAATCGCGAAAGTCAGGAAGAATGAAATTCAGTTGAAAAACGGGATCGTTATCGGTTGTTATGCTTGCTCACGCATCACCGTACGAGGACGGGCGGCGATAGCAATCATTTGCGATGAGATTTGCTTCTGGCGCAATGAAGTGACGTCGGTTGCCTGCGATGAAGAAGTGTTGGCCGCGCTCCGGCCGTCGATGGCCACTTTCCCCAATAGCAAGTTAATCAAAATATCAACACCAAATGTGAAGCGGGGAGTTATGTGGGAAGAATTCCAGAGGCGCGGCGAACTCGATCATCCCGTTTGGCACCTATCATCGCAGGAATTAAATCCTACGATTTCGACCGAGTATCTTGAGGCTGAGCGAAAGCGCAGCCCGGAAGATTACAAGCGAGAATATTTGGCCGAGTTTGTAGACAGCGTCGTCTCTTGGATCGAGCCTGAGGTGCTCGCTCGATGTGTGATCAAGGGCCGAAAGGATTTGCCTCCCGTGCCTGGCGCAACTTACGCGGCTGCGATCGACCCGGGGTTCAAACACTCGGCTTTTGCGATGGCCGTAGCGCATCGTGCCGATGGAGGTTTGATTGTCCTGGATTGCGTGCATTTCTGGACCGGATCTAAGCGGGCACCATTGGGATTTCAATGGGTGTGCGGCCAAGTTGCTGGGATTCTCCGACAATTCGGCATCAACGTTCTGCAAGGAGACCAATTTGCAGCTGTGGCGATTAAGCAGGAATTTCTGAAGTTAGGCATCAGCTACGGCGAGTTCACGTTTGGTCGTAACAATCGTGCTCAACTATTTAACAATTTGCGGCACGTCATTGAACAGCAACGGATTGAGCTGCTCGACGACCCCGAACTTCTGCGGCAATTGCGATCGCTGGAGGTGCACCGAAGCGCCGACGGAAATATTGATATCCGACCCGCCGATGGACAGCAGGATGACTTGGCCGTAGTTCTAGCGCTCACCGTATTCGAGCTTTCACAATCTGCCAATAACCCTGCTCTGATCCCAATGTCGTTAGGCCACGTGACCCGCTCCTGGGAAGTTCGACTAGCTAATGCGCGGCGAGGATGGGATGGCTTCCCAGTCTGCCAAATGGACTGTGCAAAATTTCCAAATTGCTGGGATATCGGACATTGCGAATGTTGCGGATTTTAAAGAAGTTAGGGCCTGAAAAGGCTTCAAATAGACGGGACAAAGATGACAATTTCGAGCAACGAATTTGACCGTTCGCGGTCGCGCGGCTACGAGAGTTTCCTGGAACAAATATATGGCCGAGCGCTAGCTCAGCTTGAGCGTACGCGGCGGATGCTGCAAAGGGCTGCCGCTGCAGCGCCAGTTGGACGTCAAGATTTCCTGATCCCGAGGGAAGCGAATCAGCTATTTCGTTTCCGCGCTGGTGCAGCCTTCTTGCTTCGAGATATGGCGCACGAGGCTGTCCCCTGCCATGTCGCGAAGGAGATTGAGGCGCGCTAGGTGCCACCACGCAAAAGAGTCCTGTGAGCTCTGCCGCTGGCGGCGCTCGCAGAGGCAGCCTTGCGCCCACCGACGAGGACGACCATTTGATCGGTTGTCAGTCTGGACGGTCCGAGCCCCCGTTCAATACGGCGGCCTCACCGCCCTCATGTCCGCGTTGCCTGTGGAGGTCAGCCTTGTTCCGGTCCATTATTGTATGTATAATGCTCCATAGTTGGAGAACGGAGTGCTGAGAATGGCGACTCTTAATGGACCTCTGGCGGGATGGGGATGGGTCCAACCAGCGGACCTCTCTAATAAGGACGTTGCACGGCGGCTCAGCCCATCGGCCATCAAAGGATTCCTGAAGATCGCACTGCTGTGGGGACTGCGCGACGGAGATGCAAGGCAATTGCTCGGAGGCATGTCGAATGGCGCGTTTTACGAGCTGAAGAAAACAGGTTCGAGAACACTTGACCAAGATCGATTGACGAGGATTTCCCTCCTTACAGGCATCTTTAAGGCCCTAAACATTCTATACCGTAAGAAACTGGCAGAGCGTTGGGTTCGCCTTCCAAATTCAAACCCAATGTTCGGCGGGGAAATGCCGCTTGCCTACATGATTAAAGGCGGGGTGCCTGCCATGCTGAGGGTACGACAACTTCTCGATGCGCGTCGGGGTGGACGATAGGTGCTTCCGAATGTTTCGCGCCTTCTCCAGGACGATACTCATCGACTCATCCCATCTGCATATAGCGAAGATACTGTCCTCCACAGATTGACCACGGATTCCGAAGACCTGACTGCTCTATTTGAACTCGAGGGCGCGACGAACGAACGACTCCTGGGAGAGGCCGGACTCCTGCCGGGAATTACCGTTCGGGAACTCGTATTCGGGCTCTCGTACTCTCATATTGTCAATGCCGCATTCATTCACGCCAAGCCGTTTGGAAGCCGCTTCAACGGGCCAGAACGGGGGGCCTGGTTTGCGGGATTTTCACTGGAGACAGCGGGAATTGAGGTCGCGTTTCATATGTCAGAGGAATTGCGGGAAATCAATTGGCAAGAGAAAGAAACCTTCCTCTATGCCGACTTCTTGGCCGACTTCCGGGGAGAATTTCATGACATTCGTGAGGATTTCGGTTTTGCCAAATTTTTGGATCCGACGAGCTATGGGGCCTCTCAAAAGTTGGCAGAGGAACTCCTAGACATGGGATCGGCGGGTGTCGTTTATCCGAGCGTTCGACATAGCGGGGGACCTGTATCGCATGTTTCCGACCGGCCTTGGTGAACAACGTCCGAAAGGGTGGTCAGGTATCCGTGGAGTTTGAAAATGCGCTGGCTACGCCGGTGATCCGCGCCGCATCTTAGAATTTGAAACAATCAGAACTAGCGCTCAGACTAGGAATTTTCCCTGTTCTGGCGAATCGAGGTCCACAGCTTTCCGTCCATCAGTTCAACCTGTTCAATCTGCGAATGGCCAGGTTCGTGGTGCGCCGTCCACGTCCACACGGCGCTGAGAAATCACAGAAAACCAGTTATGGCCCGCAAATAATCTGCACTGCTGGAATTGAAGCCTATTCGGGCATCCTGCGCTCGAAAAATACAGCAAAGCCTTCTCAAAAACACCGGCCGAAGCACAGCGCCCGAGACTCCTTCCCCCTCCAGCCGTCCAGATACCGAAAGCGGTAGCTCCTCGGACAGCGTAGATATTTCGAAACCTGCGCGTAGCTAATCGTCATGGGCCACCTCCTGGCTGCTCGCTGCAGACACGGAGAATTCATCCCATTCACTGGCTGGGGCAAGCCCGCCGAGATTGAGGAATGAACGGCCGTTCAGGGTAGTGCGGGAAATCCGCACGATTCCTCGCAGGCCGACGAGCTGCTTTTCGTGACCAGCCCGAGTTTTTGTACCACGGCGAGTGAGAGAGTCTCCACCCATGGTCCGAATCCGTGGAGCCCATCCTTCAGCCGCACGGAATAAGCAGCGGTTCTCAACCTAACTCGACGTAGCGGCCCGGCCAACGCCAACACTGAGAGTTACAGACGCTTCTACGTTGAAAGTACGGAAAGTCGGCTCCGCCTCTAGCAGGGGCTTGATTGACTCTAGGATTTGTCGCGCCTGGCCACGCATATACTTGTCGGCGTCTTCTTTGCTCTTCCAGACAGTGATACCAACGAACTGATTCGGCTCTGTGTCTGAGTTCAGAGCCAGTGCATCGACGAATCCTGGCTGTTGTTTAAGGATGGGCAGCGCTCGCTCTCGCATCACGTTGCTTAGGTCCTTTCCTTGGCCCGACTTCGCTGTCAACTGAATCATACGTGCGTACATGGTGTCCTCCTGTGGGGCTGCTGGATGCAGCGGTAGCCAACTGTGCCATATGTTTGGCGAAAGTCGCAGGCAATTTTTCAGAAGCCGCCCGGCTCGCTCCAGCTTGCTGCGGAAGAATGAAGGCGCGGTCCGAGCCCGAGATGGTCACGACGGATGACTCGAATCGGTGCAAGTTCTTTCCACATTGCGGATGAGGATGTATCCTGGGACCCCGGTGCCAATAAGACCCGTTCAGTGCCAATTATGGGATATCCGCAAAGCTCACTTACTTCTACCTGCTATCAGTACTGCTAGTACCTTGAAAAAATTAGTCACAGTTATAGATTATAATTTTGTTGACAATTGGACGGAGTAGAGTAACTTCCAAAACGCTCAGCCGAACTCTCCATCTCGTTCATCAAACGAAGTCCGACTGAACCGGCCCTCGGTTCCGATCCCTAATCAAAAATCCAGCGGAATGTCGCGACTTAGGCTGAATCGATGCGACCAAGGAGACTTGAGAATGAAGCGAGTTATTTTGTTAACGATTTGTGTGGTAATGGTGTTCACCGCAGGTTTAACCTTCCGCGCGCGAGCGGAAGGGAAAAAGTTCTCGGCGCTCTACACTTTCGAAGCCGCGGCTCCCGTCACGTTCACGAGTCTTCTCGGGTCCCAACCGGACACTCGGCCGGTGCTGGGTCCCTGGAATAACGTTTACGGGATGACTTTTGATGGCGGCAATTATGGCAACGGCGTCATCTACCGGTTCGACTTGAAGTCGCATCAGTATACGGTGCTGCATACGTTCAGCGCGTTGGATGCGAACGGAAACAACGAGGATGGAGCGAATCCGGGCGTTGCACTGACGCGCGGTCCCGACGATGTCTTCTATGGTATGGCCTCTTTCGGAGGCAAGAACGGCAACGGCACGATCTTCAAAATCACCACGTCCGGTGAGTTCACGGTGCTGCATACGTTCAGTGCGTTGGATGCGAACGCACACAACGAGGACGGAGCGAATCCGTTACGCACCTTAGTAATCGGAGAAGACGGCAATCTTTATGGCACCACTCGGCTTGGCGGGCAAAACACATGTGGCGTCAAACCCCATTTGAATTCTTGTGGCGTCGCGTGGGTGATGGATCGCTGGGGCGACTACTTTAGCGTTCTGCATCAGTTCGCACCCACCGAAGGCCACGCAGCCTCACTGCTGCAGGCGCGGGACGGATTGTTTTATGGCTGCGCAGTGTGGCCAGCTACTTCGTTGCCCAACGGGACCCCGTTGCCCTCCGGGATTTTGTACCGGATGGCACCATCGGGGGACGACTTCGACGTTCTCTACACGTTCAGCCAAACGAACGCGAACGGCGCCAACGCGGACGGTGCCGAGTGCTACGAGCCGCTCGTCGAGACGAAGCCCGGCGTCTTTTATGGCACGGCATCTTACGGCGGGACAAACGGCACTGGCGTCGTATTCCGCTATTCGCTCTCGAATCCCAGCGTCGTTGAAATTTTGCACGACTTCGGCGCCTATAACGCCGCCGGTGACAATGCGGACGGGGCGAATCCATTCGCTCGGCTAACTCTTGGGCACGATGGGACAATGTACTCGACGGCTTCGTACGGAGGGGTGAACGGCAACGGCGTCGTATACCGCATCAGGCCTGACGGTGACTTCAAGGTTTTGCACACTTTCAGTGCAACGGATCCGACAACCGGCGCCAATAAGGACGGCGCGACTCCCGATTACGGTGTGGTGCTTGGACGACGGAACCGAGAGGGCGATTCCGACGAGCAGGACCGGCGAGACGATAAGGATAACAGTCTCATCGGTATCGCCGACTACGGCGGTAACGGTAGCAGCGCCGGCTTCTTTAATAGCGGCGGCACGCTATACCAGCTGAAATTGGACGACAGGGACGACAGGGACGACTGAGCCGGGAGGGCGATTCCGACGCGCAGGAGCTGAGAGAGCACTTCGACCGAGGCAGGGGGTGCACCGCATTAGTGACTTCGCAGAGGTAAGCGAAAGTGCCGAGACTGGCCGGGGAAACCCGCCGGCGGCGTCGGCCCGAATCTGACCGGCGTTGCACATGTCGGACAGGTCCGGGCGTACACCTTTGCGCGTCGGTAATGGTTGTCACAGCACTGCAGCCCGTAATTATTATATATAACTTTATAATTGATCTAGCGCATATAAAACTGCGCACCTTGCGGAAGTCAGCATTTTATTTTTATCGCTAACTTATCTAATAACAAATATTCTGCCCCACCGTTTTCCAGAGTCTCTTTTTGCGGAACTACGTTCCCGAATGGAAACTAATAGTGTGCCTTTCTAAACCTCCGTGACATTCTTGCTCGGGCGTTCTAGTGCCTACGGCCAGGGTTCGGCTGGGTAAGATTAATCGTCGAGTTCTTCCAATCGTGTCGGCCGTCAAGCTGACCGCAAAATGTAACACGATTGGTCGGACGTATTTTGCAGTACTGCATTGGCTGAAAAGAACCAAATGGATTTCTATGCTTTCCGCAATCTAGTTACATGTCTCATCACGAGCTTGGCCTTCTGTCCAGGGAGGGCAACCGCTGCCGCCCCACTTGGACGTCAAGATTTCCTGATCCCGCGGGCATGGAATCAGCTATTCCGTTTCCCCGCTGACGCGCCACCTTCTTATATCGAGATATGGCGCACGAGGCTGTCCCCTGCCATATCGCGAAGGAGATGGACGCGCGCCAGGTACCACCACGCAAAGAGTCCTGTGTCCTCTACCGCTGGCGGGGCTCGTTGAGGCAGACTTGTGCGCACAGATAAGGGCGAGCGAATCGAAAGGCCAAGAATGCATATTTGCAAAACGAACTCACCTAAATCACGTGAAATCTATCATTTGTGTTTCTTGGTGCCAGTGCAAACAGAACGGTTACTGTGATGTTCAGTGCAAAAGACATTTCCGTTACCCGCGTCCAACCTCACTCCCGCCAGAAAATCCGCACAGATCATCTCCAAGCAGTAGCCTCGCGACTTGTCGCTCCCAAGCATTAGACCCGCTGTCTCAAGCGCCTGCTCGATGACAGGAAGTTGGCTCTTGTACGCCTTGAAATAAAGAATCTCCCACGACTCCGTTTCCTTCCCGATCAGGTGCTTCGAGACCTCCCGTTTGAATTCCTCCTTGGGGAGTTCGCGAGCTTTGTGAAACCAGGTTGCACTATCGAACCCCTGACCGTCCCTCCCCCCCCCGCATTCTGCTCCCTTTCTCCTGGGCGTGGCGCATTTCCATTTCCAGGTCATAGAGAATCAACTCGCTCTCCCAATCACTGCTCGGATCCTAGGGCTCATAACCCGAAGGTCGTTGGTTCAAATCCAACCCCCGCAACCAAATTTGAGATTCTCAGGCCGGGCGTCAGACGCCCGGCCTTTTTCTTTTGTGCAAGTTATGAGAATTAGGCTGTCGTCTTTCTTGCAAGTCCCGCAATGTCTGCAGGATCTAGAACCCGATGGTCATCGCCCAGTTCTGGTCTGCAACTGCTGCCAATTCTACTGATTCACAGAGGTTTATAGGATGCGTCCAAAATTCCTATTTCCCTTTGGGAAAGAAGTCAGTTTTCCTCACTGTTTTTTGAGATGACTGATCGACTGTCACTCCGTCCAGCGGGACTTCTGGCCCGGAATGAATTCCGGTTAGACCGTAATCCAGGAGTAATCCGCTTTCTGATCGAGTACACTAAGGCAAATGAAAAGCACACGACTCTCGCGTTTCGCCCTATCGCTCGTCACCGGACTGCTCTTTGTCACCGGCGCGCACCAGACCCTGGCTCAGCAAGCGAACAAGAAGGCCGATCTTCCCGAGAATAAGCCTGAGTCGCTCGGCTTCTCATCCGAGCGACTTGAGCGGCTCCACGCGACGATGCAGCAGGAAGTGGATCAGAAGCAGCTTGCAGGCATCGTAACAATTCTGGCCCGCCACGGCAAAGTGGTCGAAGAGAAAACCTACGGCAAGAAAGACATCGCGAGCGGCGCCCAAATGACGAAGGACACTATCTTCCGCATCTACTCGATGACCAAGCCTGTCACTGGCGTTGCCATGATGATCCTCTACGAAGAAGGCAAATGGCATCCCTCGGATCCGATCTCGCTGTACATTCCCGAATTCGCCCATCTGAAAGTTTTCAAGAGCGTGGATCAGAGCAGCAAAATGATTCTAGAAGACCCTGTCCATCCGCCGACCATGGGCGAGCTGATGAACCACACCGCGGGCTTCACTTACGGGCTCTTCGGGACTAGTCCGGTTGACAAAATGTACATGGACCAGCAGGTGCTGAATTCCCAATCCTTGCAAGACATGATTGACAAACTTGCGAAGACCCCGTTGCTCTACCAACCGGGAACTCGCTGGGTCTACAGTGTGTCGATGGACATCCAGGGCTATATCGTTGAAAAATTGTCGGGTCAGTCCTTGCCCGATTTCATGCAGCAGCATATTTTCGGGCCGCTGCGGATGAAGGACACCGGCTTCTTCGTTCCGAAAGAAAAGCGGAACCGGTTTGCAACGCAGTATGCAGGAGACCCAAAGGGCGAGCTGGTCGGTAGCACGTTTGAAGGAAACGCTCCGGTCACCAACTATTCAGCACAGCCATCGATGCCGTCGGGAGGTGGGGGCTTGGTGTCGACCGCACAGGACTATTTGCGTTTCGCTCAGATGCTCTTGAATCACGGCGAGCTGGACGGCGTACGGATACTGGCACCGGGGACTGTACAACTCATGACCTCAAACCATCTTGCACCCAATCTCATGACGGGCGAGTTCAAAATTGGTCCAGAGGTCATGCGGCTTGGCATGGGGTGGGGTTATGATTGCGCGGTTGTCTTCGACCCGCTGCAAGCCGACGAAGTGGTTGGCAAAGGCACTTTCTTCTGGTTCGGAGCGGCGGCCACTTGGTTCTGGGTTGATCCCACTAACGATCTCATTTTTGTTGGCATGACCCAGCGAATGTTTGGCCCCCTTGACATCCTGGACATCAATGACCCGAAAGGGCAGCCCCATGTGGAGCAACTGAGCCGGGCCCCAGTTTATCAGGCGCTCGTGAAGCCGCAGATGTGAACGATTGTTTCCGGTTGGTCGGCAACCCTTAAGTAATGTTGGTGGCAATCGTTTGCGATGGATTACTTGCGGATTCGCCGTATTTCATTACTTATTCCGTCCTTGATCGAGTAAACTCAGCCGACTTGGTCCTATGCCCCTATCCTCTGGTACCAAACTCGGCACATACGAAGTGCTCTCCGCTATCGGCGCAGGCGGAATGGGCGAAGTCTATCAAGCGCACGACAGCAATCTCAGGCGCGACGTAGCGATCAAAGTTTTGCCGGAAGCGTTTGCACATGACCCCGAACGGCTTGCTCGTTTTCGACGGGAAGCACAACTACTCGCGGCTCTCAATCACTCCAACATCGCCACGATCTACGGCCTCGAAGGTTCAAACGGTACAAGCTATCTCGTGATGGAGTTGGTTCCCGGTGAAACGCTGGCCCAACGCATCAAGCGTGACGGCGCGGTTCCGGTTGAAGAAGCTCTCACTATCGCAAAACAGATCGCAGAGGCCCTTGAAGCTGCTCACGAAAAAGGAATCATTCACCGCGACCTGAAACCCGCCAACGTGAAGTTGACGCCCGAGGGAAAAGTGAAAGTGTTGGACTTTGGTCTCGCAAAAGCCTTCGCGGGCGACACATCAACGGAGGACATGGGCAACTCGCCAACGCTGAGCATGGCGGCGACGATGCAAGGCGTGATTCTCGGTACTGCGGCTTACATGAGTCCCGAGCAAGCCAAGGGCAAGGCGGTGGACAAACGCACCGACATCTTCGCGTTCGGCGCAGTGCTGTATGAATTGCTAACCGGGAAAGCGGCGTTTCACGGTGAAGACGTGACCGACATTCTGGGTGCTGTGTTGAGAATGGAACCCGACTGGAGCCAATTGCCGGAAGCTACTCCAGCCGCGATCCGCACACTTTTGCGTCGTTGCCTACGGAAAGACAAGCGGCAGCGCATCTCAGATGCAACTGACGTTCGCATCGAGATTGAAGATGCGATTGTGGCACCGAAAGAATCCGGTGCAACGCAGGCCGCTCCAGCTTCCATGAGCAAGTCGCCGTGGGCCGTGGCCGCAGCACTGGCACTTATCGCGGTCGTCGCGTTGTGGGGCTGGTGGCGGGCGACGCAACCTGTCGAGCGGGCGCTGGTGCGGCTGGACGTTGACCTCGGCCCGGACGTGTCGGTTGGCTCCCAAGCCGGGACTGACGCGATCCTTTCGCCCGACGGCACGCGAATCGTGTACGTGTCGCAAGCACGTCTATTTACCCGGCGGCTCGATCAGCCCAACGCCACTGAGCTTGCGGGAACGCAGGGGGCATGGGGCCCATTCTTTTCCCCCGACGGGCAGTGGGTCGCCTTCTTCGCTGGAGCAACCCTGAAAAAGATTTCGGTGGAGGGTGGCTCGGCAATCACTTTGTGCGACGCACCCCTTGGTTTGGGCGGCAGTTGGGGCGAGGATGGTAACATCCTCGCTGCTCTCAGCGCCGCTGTCGGCTTGTCGCGGATTCCTTCCGCTGGGGGCACTCCAACGCCAGTGACCGACTTGCAGAGCGGAGAAGTCGCGCACCGCTGGCCGCAAATCCTGCCGGGAGGCAAGGCCGTGCTGTTCACAGCTCTCACGGGGGGTGTGGTCGACGCGGACAACATCGAAGTGATGTCTTTGGCGGATCACCGCAATAAAACCCTCGTGCGAGGCGGCACGTTCGGGCGCTATTTGCCCAGCGGCCATCTGGTTTACGTGAACCGAGGCACTCTTTTTGCTGTGCCGTTCGACGTGAATCGGCTGGAAATTCACGGGACACCCGCCCCGGTGCTCGACCAAGTCGGCTACAACGCTACATTCGGTTCGGCACAACTCGATTTCTCCCAAACCGGAACACTGATTTACCACAGCGGTGGAGCGGGAAGCGGACTCTCCATTGTTGCGTGGCTTGATGGCGCGGGGAAGGTGCAGCCGCTGTTGGCCAAACCGGGCACCTATGGGCGCCCTAGCCTGTCGCCAGACGGGCAGCGACTGGCCCTCGAGTTGGGCACGGACATGTGGGTCTATGACTGGCAACGAGACACGATGACGCGCTTGACCTTCACCGGAAATGCCAATGCTCCCTTGTGGAGCCCAGACGGTCGGTACATCGCATTCCGAGCGCTGGGAGAAGGCTTGTACGTGATCCGTTCCGACGGATCGGGCAAACCGGAGCCATTGACCCAGAGCAAGAACAGTCAGTTTCCGTGGTCCTTTACGCCCGATGGAAAGCGGTTGGCGTTTATAGAATCAAGCACCGGGGCATTTCATCTATCGACCGTGCCGCTGGAGAGCGATAACGCGGGACTGCGTGCCGGAAAGCCGGAGGTTTTCCTGCAAACGCAGGCGGACGAACGGGCCCCTTCCTTTTCTCCCGACGGCCGATGGATGGCCTATTCTTCCGACGAGTCGGGGACGTTCCAAGTTTACGTTCGAGCCTTTCCCGACAAGGGCGGCAAATGGCAAATCTCGAACGGCAGTGGCGTGTACCCGATGTGGTCGCGCAACGGGCACGAGCTGTTTTTCGAGACTTTGGATAACCACATCATGGTGGCGGCATATACGGAGAAGGGCGATTCGTTTGTGGCCGACAAACCGGGAGCGTGGTCCGAGAAGCCGATCGGCGGCATCGTCAACACCATTAAGAACTTCGATCTTGCGCCCGACGGCAAGCGCATCGTTGCGATAATGCCAGTCGAGACAGCGGAAGCGCAAAAGGCGCAGAACCAAGTGATCTTCCTTGAAAACTTCATTGATGAAGTGCGACGCAGGGTTCCAATCGGCAAGTAACTGCAATCGCGTTTAACCCTGCAAATCTTCAACAAAAACCAGCATTTTGGGGCGGTTTGGGCGGATAGAGTATGTATGGTTGGCAAACCGCACGTTAAGTTGTTTGCCGGGACAACTTGTGGTTTGCCCGTAATTCATTACTCATCGGGTCTTTGATCGAGTAAACTAAGCCGACTCGCCCCTATGCCACTACCCGCAGGCACAAAACTCGGCCCGTACGAAGTCCTCTCCGCTATCGGTGCGGGTGGAATGGGCGAGGTTTATAAAGCCCATGATGCGCGCCTCAATCGAACTGTCGCCATAAAAGTTCTTCCGTCGCATCTTGCGGATCGTTCCGAGCTACGCGAGCGGTTCGAGCGTGAAGCAAAGACCATCGCCAGCTTAAACCATCCCCACATCTGCGTCCTCCACGACATCGGCCAGCAGGACGGGATTGATTATCTGGTGATGGAGTATCTGGAAGGCGAGACGCTGGCGCAGCGTTTACAAAAAGGTCCGCTGCCGTTGGAGCAGGTATTGCAGTACGCCATCGAGATTGCCGACACGCTGGACAAGGCACATCGTAAGGGCATCACGCACCGCGATCTGAAGCCCGGCAACGTCATGCTCACGAAGTCGGGGACGAAGCTGCTGGATTTCGGTTTGGCGAAGCTGAAGCAGGAAGTTGCTCCAGCCATTCCAGATTCGCAGCTTCCGACGATGAAGAGCGCGGTGACAGCCGAAGGAACGATTCTGGGCACGTTGCAATACATGGCGCCGGAGCAAGTCGAGGGCAAGCAAAACGAAATAGATGCTCGAACGGATATTTTTGCGTTCGGTGCGGTCGTGTACGAGATGGCCACGGGCCGGAAAGCGTTTGAGGGCAAGAGTTCAGCCAGCGTAATGGCCGCGATAATGATATCTGACCCGCCGCCTATGTCCTCGCTACAGCCCGTGACGCCTCTGGCGTTGGACCGCGTCGTAAAGAAGTGTCTAGCCAAAGACCCTGAGGAGCGTTGGCAAAGTGCTCGTGACGTAACCGACGAGTTGAAGTGGATTGCCGAAGGCGGCTCGCAAGCGGGTCTGCTCACTGTGGCACCGAAAGATTCCGGCACAACGCAGGCTGCTCCAGCTTCCACGAGCAAGCTGCCGTGGGCTGTGGCCGCAGCACTGGTGATCATTGCAGCTGTGATGGCGTTTGGCTGGTGGCGGTCAACGCGGCCTGTGGAGCGAGCACAGGTGCGTCTGGATGTTGATCTCGGGCCCGATGTGTCGCTTGGCTCCCCGCGCGGAACCGACGCGATCCTTTCGCCTGACGGCACGCGGATAGTTTATGTCTCGCAGAATCGGCTCTTTACCCGGCGGCTCGATCAGCCCAACGCCACAGAGCTTTCAGGAACGCAGGGAGCATGGGGTCCTTTTTTCTCCCGCGACGGACAATGGGTTGGTTTCTTCTCGCCGGGAAAGCTGCATAAGATTTCGGTGGAGGGCGGCTCGGCAATCACCTTGTGCGACGCGTCGACTGGTGAGGGCGGCAGTTGGGGCGAGGATGGCAACATCATCGCTGCGCTCAGCAACGGTGTCGGCTTGTCGCGGATTCCTTCCGCCGGGGGGCCGCCAACGTCAGTGACCGATTTGCAGAGCGGAGAGGTCTCGCACCGCTGGCCGCAAGTCCTGCCGGGAGGCAAAGCCGTGCTGTTCACGGCTAGCTCATCGGCGGGGTTCGACGCGGCCAATATCGAAGTGATGTCTTTGGCGGATCACCGCAGGAAAACACTCGTGCGAGGCGGCACATTTGGCCGCTATTTGCCCAGCGGCCACCTCGTTTACGTGAACCGGGGCACACTGTTTGCTGTACCTTTCGACGTGGATCGGCTGGAAGTTCACGGAACGCCTGCTCCGGTGCTCGACCAAGTCAACTACAACTCCGGAAACGGTTCGGCACAGCTCGATTTCTCCCCAACCGGAACGTTGATTTACCGCAGCGGCGGGGTGACGGGAGGCGGACTCTTCACTATTGCGTGGCTGGATGGCACGGGAAAGGTGCAGCCGCTGTTAGCCAAACCGGGCACCTATGGGCACCCTAGCATGTCGCCTGACGGGCAGCGACTCGCCTTGGACGTGAGGGAAGGATCGGGCACAGATATCTGGCTTTACGACTGGCAACGAGACACAATGACGCGTTTGACCTTCACCGGAACAGCAAATACTCCCATATGGAGCCCGGACGGTCGGTACATCGCATTCCGAGCGACGGTAGAAGGCATGTCTGTGGCCCGTTCCGACGGATCGGGCAAGCCGCAACCATTGACCGAGAGCAGAAACTTCCAGCTTCCGACGTCTTTCACGCCTGACGGAAAGCGGCTGACTTTCATGGAACAACAAAGTTCCGGGACGTTTCATATATGGACAGTGCCGCTGGAGAGCGATAGCGCAGGTCTACGTGCCGGAAAGCCGGAGGTTTTCCTGCAAACCCCGGCGGACGAGCGGTCCCCGGTCTTTTCTCTCGACGGGCGGTGGCTGGCGTACCGTTCCGATGAGTCGGGGACATTCCAAGTTTACGTTCGAGCCTTTCCGGACAAGGGCGGCAAATGGCAAATCTCGAACAGCGGTGGCAACTTCCCGATGTGGTCGCGCAACGGACACGAGTTGTTTTTCGAGACTTCGGATAACCACATCATGGTGGCAGCATATATGGTGAGGGGCGATTCGTTCGTGGCCGACAAGCCGCGAGTGTGGTCCGAGAAGCAGATCGGGGGCAGCATCAACGCCGGGAAGAACGTTGACCTCGCGCCGGACGGCAAGCGCATCGTCGCGCTAATGCCAGTCGAGACAGCGGAAGCCCAGAAGGCGCAGAACCACGTGATCTTTCTGGAAAACTTCTTTGACGAAGTGCGACGCAAGGTTCCAGTTGGCAAATAATTGCAATCGCGCAAAATCTCACAAATCTCCAATAAAAATGAGCCTTTTAACGTTGTTTGCCCGGATAGTTTATGGTTTGTCGGCAATACTGAAGTAATGTTGAACTGGTGGTCGAACGGATTAGAGATTGGCGAGTAGCAATCGCCTCCTGTGAGAAACGAAATTATCCTATTCGCGGATCTGGCGACCTTGATGTGTTCCCCAAAAGCTCCCGCTGTAAAACCAATTCTTGAGCAATGCGAAACATGCCAGAAAGGGCGTTGGGCCTTTCACCTACCGCCCTAGGCACCAAGGGGACCGCTTACTGATCCCCCGTCTCCCTCTGCCATTCCCGCCGACCGTCTTCGCGACCGCAGCTACTTCCAACTCTGGGCGTCCCTCGATGCCTTGTCGTCACCGATCAACCCCGTTGTGGTACGTTCTCTCCCTTCCTATCCTCTCCATTGGGCACTGCTTCGGGATAATTCCTGCGCCCGACAGCTTCACGTCTTCTGCTTTTCCGGTTCCCCCCAACAAATCTTCTGAAAGGCCGCCGAAGATTTCTCGTGTCCCTCCCAAAAAGCAGACGCTCGCTTTGGGAGCAGCATCCACTCGCTTCCTGGGTGCCCCAATTACAAGGGCAGAAACGGAGAAACAAAATGTACCAAAACAGAGTTCATCTAATCGGGTATCTCGGCAAGAACCCGGAGCACAAGTCGGTTCGAGCGTCAGATCGGAAATACGCGGTTCTTTCGCTGGCGACTCAGCGATCCTGGAAGGGTGCGGATGAAGAATGGCACTCCAAGACTGAGTGGCATCGCGTCGTCGCATGGAATGGTCTCGGCGAATATGCTGCCGCTAAGCTGCGGAAAGGCGACCACGTCTACGTCGAAGGCACGCTCGTGAGCAGCGTTTATGAGAAGGAGCTCGGCAAGGGCAAGAGCAAGATTACCGTGCCGCTCAAGCTGTGGCAGGTGAAGGCGGATTCCATCCGCAAGCTCAACCGGACCAAGAAAGAGCAGGTGCCGGAAAAAGCGCCGCTCGATTCTCGGCCCGAGGAAGTTCCGTTCTAGCGGTCGCTTTTGAAGAGGCCTCGGTTTCCGAGGCCCTCTTCGGCATGACCGGTTGCATGAGGCGAAATAGAACCAACGACCTTCGGGTAGTGAACCCAATGAACGCAGGCCTCCTGCAGACGAGCAAGCCCTCGTCCCTGGAGATTCAAACACACCGTAACGTTGACCCCCTGCTGCAAAAGCAGGTAGTGAAACTAGGAGGCGCGCAAGTGATTGAAAAGATTGGTGGACGTGGCGGGACTCGAACCCGCGGCCCCCTGCTTGCAAAGCAGATCGGTCGAAAATCTAAATGCGTGTTCTGGTGTTGCTTACGAGTATTCGGACGCCTTCTAATCCGCACAATGATACCTAGTTGAGACCTAAACAAAAGACCTTCGAGTTGTGAGAAATTGAATCAAAAAATCACATCTCGTTTGTCTGGCGTCGCTTCCGAGAACATGCTTACAGTTATTCGTGCCTTTGCTTGTACCCACTTCTGTACCCACCGATTGTTCAGCAAAAACTCTGTGGCTTTCCTCGCTTAACGGGACGTTAAACCGCCAGAATCGCCTGGTTGCCAAACCATCCGGTTAATCCGCATTAAATTCAATCAATACAAGGGCGTTTATCGGGAGCTATTCAGGATCGGTCCGTTTGTCATGCCCCTTCCGTTCTTCTCCGTCACGAAGGATGAGCGCAGCCCTTTGTGATTTATCAGTCGGTTCAGACAACTTTCAGGTTGCCTGAACTAGACTTGCCGGGACTATGGGCTGGTCATCGACCGTGAGCGTCACTGGCGCTGCTCGCAGATGACTGGAAGCGACGCGCAATTTGTGACTTGCTCTGCGTTGTTCAATCAAATCCGGATCTGAAGGAGGCCGCATGAGGCGTTCAATCCTGAAGGCATTGTTGTTGGCCCGGGTGTCTAGAGTCGCTGAAACTGTTGGCATGTTGATTGCCACATGCGTAGTTCCTAATCTCCTGTTAGCGCAAGTGAATCAAGCGCGACTTTCTGGCACCGTAGCAGACCAAAGCGGGGGCGTTATCGCGGGCGCAACTGTAACGATCACCGACGTTCAAAAGAATGTCTCACGCACATTGACCGCAGACTCGGCGGGAGAATACGTGGCGCCGAATCTAGATCCTAGTAGATACAGACTTCGCGTGGAGTATAAAGGATTCAAGACGTTTACCCGCGAGAACATTCAATTAGGCGTAGGGCAGGACGCGCGCGCCGACGTCACGATGGAACCGGGTGAGCAAACCCAGGCCGTTACTGTAACCGAGGCGCTTCCACTGGTAGAGACCACCACCGCTACGTTAACGGGCACTCTCTCTACCCAGACGATCAATGACCTTCCGCTGAATGGCCGCAACTACATCGACTTGCTCACGTTGCGCCCTGGATACGTGAACGCGCCCGGTGCGGGAGCCACCAAACAGACCGCTATGGGCATGCGAGAGCTGGATAATTTTTATGTGGTGGACGGAATAAACAACTACGATTGGGCCACGGGCCAGGAAATCATTAATGGCTATACGCTGGCGGGCGATGCGGCTACGATTCTGCCCGTGGACGCCATCCAAGAAGTGAATACTGAGCAATTACCGAAGGCGGAATTTGGCTGGAAACCCGGCATGCAAGTCAACATTGGGTTAAAGTCTGGCACTAACGACTTCCATGGCTCGGCCTATGCGTTTGGCCGTGACGGCGCGTGGGACGCGAAAAACTTCTTCCAGCCAACGGACCTGCCAAAGCCCCCGCTATCCGTGGAGCAATACGGGGCTACTGCCGGTGGGCCCCTCATTAAAGATAAAGCCTTCTGGTTCGTGGGCTTCGAGGCCCAGAACCTTAACGTGGGAGGCACATCAATAATAAACTCTCCTGTCGACGCCCCGACCGCTGATCCGAGTCTCAGCATCGTGGATGCCTGCAACGCTGTGGGGCGCGCCAATGTGACTCCACTGAGCGCCCAGTTAGCGGGTTTGCCGGCTGGCAGTTGTACACCCTCACCCGCCACGGCTTCATTCGAAAATCTCTTTCCGACGAACCTAGGGACCGAGGTTCCGGGATCTCCGCAGCAGGTTGTTCCCTCTGGTTTGTTCAGCCTAAGTAGCAGCAATGCCACGTACAGCGGGTTGGCCAAGGTCGACTACCATCTCAACGAGAAAAACACTCTCAGCGGCATGTTCTTCATCGGCCAGGATTACGGAACGTGGGTTGACAATCCAGGTGCAATCACGGCGCCATGGTCTGAGACGAATCTACCCTTCCGCAATCGCGTTGGAACCGGCGCGTGGACCTGGACTCCGAATTCCAAATGGGTCAACGAGGCAAAAGTTGGGTACACCCATGTATACGCGCCTGATTTGTCTGCTGATCGCACTGTGAATCCAGCCTCGCCGTGGGGACTCTCCAACGGGATCCCGACGGGGTACGGAATAAACACGGGCGTCACCAATTCAACGTTCTATGGGCTCCCGCTCATCTACATCAGCGGTTTCACCAACCTGGGGGGAGGAAACTGGCCCCGGTTCGTCGGGCCGAATTCGTACACGGAGTTTCTCGATCAGGCTTCTTATCTGCGCGGCAAACACGCTTTCAAGTTCGGTGGCGAGGTGAATCTCGTGGGGTCTACCGGGGGCGATGTACACAGCCTTAAGGGCCGCATCAATTTTAGGCCTGACGACCCGAGTATCGGCACGAACACGGCGCTGGAGAATTTCCTTCTAGGAAACGTGGGCAATGGTTCCACCATTTTCGTGGGGGATCCCGTGCGGCATGTGCATAACCAGGATTACGCACTCTTCGTGCAAGATGATTATCGCGTCCTGCCCAGACTAACCCTGAACCTCGGTCTTCGATACGAACTGCAAACGGTCATTACCGAGCAAAACAACCTCCTTGGCAATTTCGATCCAAACGCTTCCACTGGATTCGTACAGGTCGGCAAGGGCGAGGCTTCCGCCTACAACGGTGATCACAACAATTTCTCCCCGCGCGTGGGATTTGCCTGGGACGTGCAGGGCAACGGGAAGACCGTGATGCGCGGAAGTGGCAGCATATTGCATGAATTCGTGCAACTCGCCGGATTCATGAGTACAGGCGGTGGGCTCGGAACAGTACCGACGGGAGCGCAACTGTTTGTGGGGACCACCCAAATCCAGAACATCGGGACCATTTCAGGTGCTGAGGTCACCCCGACCCCTTCAGGCCCGAACAGCTTGAGCACTGCGTGGCAAAGCAACGGCGCAACCCCCATCTTCGCCAATGCGGGTCAGTTGCAGTGCACTGACAGCGCGCCCTGCTCTATTCCTGCCTTCGCGCGAAATCTGGAAACACCGTATTTCGAAACTTGGAGCCTCGACGTTCAACGCATGCTCACCAATAATCTCTCCCTGGAGGTGGGTTATCTCGGCAACCACGGGGTGAAGCTGTTCGGGCTCGTCGACGTCAACGCACCCCCTCTGGGTAGCGGGGGCACGCCTACTCCCTACGGATCCAAATTTCCGTACCTGGCCAATATCAACCAGATGTCGAACTTATTCAGGTCCCACTACAACGCGATGCAAGTTGTTCTGACCCAGCGGGCATCTCACGGGCTTTCATTCACCGCCACCTACGTTTATAGCCATGCCACCGACGATAACTCCTCGAATGACGTATGTTGTATTCCCCTCAACAACGCAAACCCCGATCTACAGTACGGCAACAGCGACTACGACCTGCGGCATCACTTCACTGTGGATGTGACATATACCCTGCCAGGCAGGAAGTCACCCGGACAAATTCTGGAAGGCTGGGAAATCGCTGGGATCGCAACATTGCAGACTGGCATGCCCTGGGGCGTTGAGGACTTTTCAAACGACTTTAGCGGTACCGGCGAGGTGAACAACCCCTACACTTATGGTGAAGAATGGAATTTCTACGGTAAGCCCAAGGACTTTCAAGCGAATCCAAACGGAATTCCCTTTTTCCAGCCCGGGACGCCATCCCCGGGTGACCCTGCAGGTCCAACGGATCCCGCCTTTGCAATTAACAATCCGGTTTGTACTGCTCATGCTGGTGCGCCCTCAAGTCTTACCTACGCCTCCATGTTCAATATCGGCTGCTACGTGTCGGGCAGTTCAGCTCTTCTTCCTCCAGCACCCGGCACATTTGGAAATGTGGGCCGCAATAAATTCAGCAACCCTCCGTTCAAGGTCGTGGACTTCTCTGTATTTAAGAATTGGAAATTCAAAGAGCGGTTTACCGCACAATTCCGTGCCGAGTTCTTCAACGTCTTCAACCATCCGGTCTTCGGCGGTGTGGATGCCGGTCACCTGGCAGCCAACGACCCTTCGGTTCAGAGTAATTCGTTTGGTGCGTCCAATGCCACTGCCGACGTGGCGGCGGGCGACCCAGTGATGGGATCGGGCTCGAATCGTGACATCCAGTTGGGCCTCAAACTGAGTTGGTGAGCGGAAGTTTTTCTGCGAGTCGAACGTGCTGTTCAGTCGAAGCTTGCTTGGCGACGAAACCGGAACCAAGAGCGCTACACGTGACGTGAATTGACCTAAAGAGGGGTATCTATGAGTTTCTCCTGGAGAACCAATTGTCTCGTACTTTTGGCGTCTTTAGCGATATCGCCCATTGCGCTAAAGGCACAGGAATCCGGAGGGCAGGCAAAACGTGAACTGCCCTCTGATCTCCCGGCCTGGGCATACGGTTACGACAACATTACGGAGGGTCCGCGGTCTGATACCCCCGATTCTGACGCGCGCGGTGGGAAAGATGATGGCACCCTGCGACATATTCCTGGTAGCCTGCAGTCATTCACGCTCACGCAGTTACGTGACAACTACAGCCCCGCCGACTGGTTTCCCAACGATCACCCGCCGATGCCGGACATCGTGGCCCATGGTCACAAACCCAACGTGACGGCCTGCTCATTCTGCCATTATCCCAACGGAAAAGGGCGTCCAGTAAACACGAACTTAGCTGGTCTGCCGTATAGCTACATCATGCAACAGTTTGCCGAATTTAAGAGTGGCGCCCGCAGTAGCTCCGACACCAGAAAGGCCAACACAAACATCATGATTGGGTTCACAAAGTCCATGACAGATGATGAGATGAAGGCCGCCGCTGAGTATTTCAGCTCGATGAAATGGACGCCGTGGATCAGAGTAGTTGAAGCCGACATGATTCCGAAGA
>Ga0210384_10000520_pt1 | contig 58678 bp, 51 predicted proteins | sample IncBWH2MmetaG_FD_160574 | JGI IMG/M metagenome (GOLD analysis project Ga0210384, IMG submission 160574) | Forest soil microbial communities from Barre Woods Harvard Forest LTER site, Petersham, Massachusetts, United States - Inc-BW-H-2-M | ecosystem: Environmental > Terrestrial > Soil >...
TGGACCGGGTAATCGCTGCTTGTGAATGGAGTGCATCGAAGCGGTTAACTGTACGTTGGTGCAGGCGCTGAAACCTTTGCGGGAAACCTCCGAACCGAGGCCGATGCGTGCAAGTCCGCGCCTCTCGGTTCGCGCTCCGATAAGCCGGGACGATCGATTCCATTCAATCTTTGAGTTTGCTCTGCGCCAAGGGACGCCGCAGAATGCGCTGACTCAAGGGGAGTGCCGCGAACTGTTACGGAGTGACCGGGAGATCCCCCAATACCAATCGGGCCAAGGAGAACCCTATGAAGAAACGCTTGCTATATGCCGTTGCAACCTTGCTGCTGGTGTCGGGCGCCGCGACGCCGCAGGACGCCAAACCAGGCGAGCAGACCAAGACTGAGGCGCCCGCGGCCAAGGAAATGTCGAAAAAGCCGATCAGCTTAACGGGGATGGTGGGCGCCGACGGACTGACTTTGGTAGGCGACAAGGATAGTAAGAGCTACAAGGTGCTGAACCCGGGTTTTTTGAAGGAGAACGCCGGGGAACATGTCCGCGTGAGCGCGCGCGTGAGTAAAGACAACACCGAGATTCAGGTCTCGTCGGTGATGGGGCTGAACGATGAGCCAGTCGTCGCGAAAAAGGACGACGCCGCCTTCCGCCGCTGAGCGCTTCGCAACCTCTCCTGACCTGGACGATGGGGGCCCTCCATGGCGCGCCGCCTGAAATCTGAAGCCTCCAGGCGGCGCGTGATGGTTTAGCGAATCCCGCCGAACCGGCGCATTTTTCGCACCTCGATTTTCGGATTTGGACTCGCGATTCTCCCCATTCGACCCCATTTGCTTGCCTCCGGCCGTTCGCCCCATTACAGTGTAGGTTTGATTTGAGAGCATGATTTCGATCAGAGGTAGGCGGACAAGCCGCGAATGGACGCGGACAGACCATGCGAGTTGAGGATTTCAGCGAACGACTGAAGGCAGCCATCCTGGTAGCGGACGGTGCGATGGGCTCGATGCTCTATGAGTCCGCAGGCGCGCACGCTTGTCTGGAAGAACTGAACCGGACGCATGCGGAAGATGTGTTTCGTGTGCACCAGTCGTATATCGAAGCCGGAGCACAGGTGATTGAGACCAACACGTTTGGAGCGAACCGGCACAAGCTGGGGGCCCATGGAATGGACGAACGCGTGGCGGAACTGAATCATCGGGGCGTGAAGATTGCGCGCGAGGCGCGCGAAGCGGCGAAACACGAAGTGCTGATCGCCGGCTCGATTGGCCCGCTGGGAATTGCACAGCACGTGCGGGATCTCCCGGACGAAGAGATGCGCGCGATTTTCAAGGAGCAGGCTGGCGCCCTCGAAGAACGCGGCGTGGACTTTTTTATTCTCGAGACCTTCAGCGATATTGACGAACTGCACGCGGCGATCGAGGGGATTCGGTCTTTTTCGCGGCTGCCGATTGTGGCCTCGTCCACTTATTCCGAGGAAGGCACCACTTTCGGCGGCACTCGTCCGCAAGACACCTGGGCGCAATTAAAGGAAAAAGGGATTCAGGCGGTGGGCGCGAATTGCACGGTCGGGCCGCAGCCGCTTTTGCCGCTGTTGCGGGAGCTGGCGGGATGCACGTCGCTGCCTCTTTCAGCGATGCCCAACGCCGGATTCCCGAAGCGCGTGGGCGACCGCATCGTCTATCCGCGATCGTCGCCTGAATATTTTGCGCTCTTCGCGCAGGAGGCTGCGGAACTGGGCGTGCGGCTGATCGGCGGGTGCTGCGGGACCACGCCGGAACATATCCACGCGATCGTCGAGGCAGTGAAGAAACTGCGGTCTGCGAAACCCGTCGGCTCGCGCGGCGCGGGTCGCGAGGTGGAGGTGATTGAACCGGCGGAGCGGTTGCGGCGTGTGGCTGCGCGCGGGCCGGAAAGCAATCTGTGGAGGAAATTTCAAGAGAAAAAATTTGTTGTCTCCGTGGAGATCGATCCGCCGAAGGGCGTCGCGATTGACCGGATTGTGGAGCAAGTGAGCCGTGTGATGAGTTCGGGCGAAGTGGATGCCATTGACATTAATAGCGGCACACTCGCGCGCGTGGGCATGGACGCGCTGGTGCTGGCGGGGGCGCTCGAGGCACACGGATTCGAAACGATTCCCCATCTGACGACGCGCGATTCGAACATGATCGGTCTGCAGGCCATGTTGCTGGGGGCCTGGGCCGTCGGCGGTGTGCGCAACGTGCTGGCAATCACGGGCGATCCGCCGTCGCTCGGCGATTATCCCGAGGCCAGCGGAGTGTATGAGGTCGATTCGATCGGCCTGGTGAAAATGCTGGCACGGCTGAATCAGGGGACCGACTGGGCGGGAAAAAATCTGGGCGGCGCGACGAATTTTACGATTGGCGTGGCCGTAAATCCTGTGGCGGACGATTTGAATGAGGAGGTGCGGCGCTTTGAGAAGAAAATCGAAGCGGGCGCGCATTTTGCGATGACGCAGCCGATTTTCGATCCCGAGCACTGGCATTCGTTCCTGAAGCGCGTCGGCGGAAAGCCGCCCGTGCCGGTGCTGGTCGGACTCTGGCCGTTGACGAGTTATAAGCAGGCGTTGCGGTTGAACAACGAGGTTCCGGGAATCCTGATTCCGAATGCCACGCTCCTGGCGATGGAGAAGGCCGGGGACCGGGCGCGCGAGTGCGGGTTCACGCTGGCGCGCAAAATGGTGGAATGGGCGCGCGGGGCGCGCAGCGAGGGCATTGCGGGGACCTATCTGATCCCGCCGTTTAAACGGTACGAGGAAATTCTGGAGCTGTTTCGCTAGCTGCGGTCGAAATAGAATCCAATCGGCTCGCAAATGCGTACTTGGATGGGAGGGGCGATCATGCGCAAAATTGTATTGGGCGCGGCATTGGGCGTGCTTTTGTTCGCGGCGAACGGGCGTGCAGGTGAAAATCTGAAGCTCAACCCGCACCTGGATTATTCAAGCGACAGCATGGATGGGCCCCATATTACGGGCGACCACATGGGACAGAGCGCCCTGGCCGGGGTTCCGAATTACGTGCTGATCTACGGGCAGGGCTGCTACAACTCGAAGCGCCAGTCGCGCCGAACGGTCGAATTGTACGGGAAATTTCGCGGACGCGTGAATTTCGTCATCATCGATCTGGACACCGGGCCCTCCGCGGAGCAAGCGGAGCTGGTGAAGAAATATTACCAGGGCTCGATTCCACACGTGGTGATCCTGGATCGGATGGGGAAAAGTGCCTACGACGCAGCCGGGGAAGTGAGCGAACAGGAGATTTCCGGGATATTGGAGAAGGCTCTGGCGCGGTAGGCATCGCGTTTTCTTCGTTTGCTGATTCACCCGCCTGCTAGACTGTTCTGAAGTGTCAGAAAAACCAGAAGCGTTTCTTGCGGCGGGGCACGTGCGCATCGGAATTGGTGTCGCCGAGTTCCGCGCTGAGTTCGGGAACATAGGGCAAGGGGCGTCCTTCGAATGCTGCGAGTGGATTTTCCACAAGCAGGACCTGCGCTAAATTCTCGCCATACTTTTTTGCTACGTGATGGTAGGTTTCCTTCAGACGCAGCGGGCGCGTGGTGGTGTTGTGCGCATCACTGGCGATGAAATGCACGGCGCCCACCTTGAGCCAAGCGTGCGCCACCTCTTCCGCTGCCTTCCCGAATTTCCCAAGCAAAGATTGAGCGGTCACCTGGGCGTAGCAATCCTGCCGCAGCCAACGATAGAGACGCTCGGGTTGCGCGCGGATCAATGGATTGCGTTCCGGATGGGTGATCACGGGGCGAAGTCCGGCGAGTTGAAGTTCGTGGAGCGCCTGGTCGAGCGACGGGGGAATGGAGAAGTCGGCAAACTCGACCAGCAGATAATTCTTTTGATTGAGCGTGTAGCGGCTGGGTTCGTGGCGGATGTCTTGCAAGTTTTCAAAGCTGAGATGGAAATCGCAGCCGGTGGCGATGGTCAGGCGGCCTTCGAACGCGGCCTGAATCTCATCCCGGCGCTTTTTCACCAATTCCGGAACAAAAGCATGCGACGGATGGGCGTGGGGCGTGCCGATGACGTGGGTGATGCCGTCGGCGATGGCCATTTCCGCCATGGCGCAGGAGACATCGAAGGAGTCGGGGCCGTCATCGAGGCCCGGAAGTATGTGGCAATGAATATCAATCATCTTTTCGTGAGAATAGCGCAGGCCGGAGTCGATAACAACGGGACAGGAGGCGAACGAAGATGGGATTGGGGGGTCAGGACCGGACGGGACTGCATTTTGCGAGGAGCAAGCCCGTTGGTCGCAACAAATCTTGCCGTTCAGGAACGCCCTCCCGCGCTCCGCTTCGCCGACACTTGCAATCCTGCTATAGTCGTTAGTTCAAAGATCGAAGCCGCCGCACGCGGCACTGGCCAGGCCTTTATACCCTTGACGCGAAAGGAATCCTGATGGGCGCGGAGCGCAAACCGGAGTTCTTTGCAGGGAAAGGCATCAGAATCGGCATTATCGGATGCGGATATGTGGGGTTGCCGCTGGCGCTGCGCTTCGCGGATGTCGGGCACCGTGTCACTGGTTTCGATACCGACCGGAGCAAGATCGAAAAGCTGAACGCCGGGCAATCTTATATCCAACATATTCCGGCGGAGAAAATCCGCCAGCACGTAGAAGCCAAGCGCTTCGACGCCACGTGCGATTTCACTCACCTGCGGGATATGGACGCGGTGCTGATCTGCGTTCCCACCCCGCTCGACCAGCGGCGCGAACCGGACTTGAGCTACGTCGAGCAGACTGCTCTGGCCATCGGACCGAATCTGCAGCGCGACCAGCTCGTGGTGCTCGAGAGCACTACTTATCCGGGAACCACCGAAGAGCTGGTGCTGCCCATCCTTCAGAAGGGAGGCCTGCGCTGCCCGATTAACGGCGATGCGGGCGCGGAAAATATCGCCACGGATTTCTATCTCGCTTTTTCGCCTGAGCGCGAGGATCCCGGCAACAAGCAGTATGGTCTTGCGCAGATACCGAAGGTCGTGGGGGGCATCAATCCTCCGAGTGGGCGTGCCGCGGCGGCGCTTTATGCGCAAATCGTTTCGCGCGTGGTGCCGGTGAGCTCCACGCGGGCGGCGGAAATGGTGAAGCTGCTCGAAAACATTTTCCGCTGCGTCAACATCGCGCTGGTGAACGAGCTGAAACTGCTCTCGCTGCGCATGGGGCTCGACATCTGGGAGATTATCGACAGCGCTTCTTCGAAGCCATTCGGATTCATGCCCTTCTATCCCGGTCCGGGCCTCGGCGGGCATTGCATCCCGGTGGACCCTTACTATCTTTCGTGGAAAGCGCGCGAATACGATTTTGCGACGCGTTTCATTGAACTGGCGGGTGAGATCAATACCTCCATGCCCTATCACGTGGTCGAGGCGGTGGCGGCGGCTCTGAATGAACAGAAGAAAAGTTTGAAAGGTTCAAGAGTGCTGCTGCTTGGAATGGCCTATAAGAAAGATGTGGACGACCTACGTGAATCACCTTCGCTCAAGCTGCTCGAATTGCTTGCCGACCGTGGGGCGGCGCTCGATTACAACGACCCGTTTTTCCCGGCCTTATCCAAGTTGCGCCACTACGATTTTTCGCACATGCGCTCCGTGGATTTGACCCCGGAAAAAATCGCGAGCTATGACTGCTTGCTCATCGCGACGGACCATTCCAGCTACGATTACGATGCGCTGGTGCGCGATGCGAAACTGGTAGTGGACACACGGAACGCAACGCGGAAAGTGAAACAACACCGTGAAAAAATTGTCGCCTGCTGAACCCTGCTGCTTTTCTCTGGCGCCGCGCGCGGGCGCCCTCCTTCGCCGCACCCGCGACACCCGAACCCGCTTCCCTGCTCCGTAACCGCGAATAGGAAGATAGTCCCATTGCCGAGGACGCTTTCTGGAGCTATGGTCCTATGCATATGCCGCCAACCAAGACCGCTGGAAAAGAAGCGAATTGGATAGCCGACCCGGGCCGGCGCCGCAGCCTGCGCGTGCTGTTGAGCGTCCCAATCCACGTCAGCGGTAAAAGCACTGAAAATAAGGACTTTACGGAGGAGACGCGCACGCTAGTGGTCAACGCCCACGGCGCACTGATTTCGCTTGCCGCAAGAGTGGAGGCCGATCAGGTCGTCACGGTGGAAAATAAGTCGACACACCAAGTGCTGCAATGCCGGGTCGTCTACCTAGGGACCGCGCAGGCTGGAAAAACGCAGATGGGAATAGAGTTCAGCAAGTCTTCCTCGAGATTCTGGCAGATTGATTTCCCGCCGGACGATTGGGTGGTGCCGGAAAATTAGTCCGGCGGTCTGCTGGATAATTCATGAGATTAGTGCGTTGCCGAGGTCAACTCTACCCGGAGATTTCCAAAGGGCAAGTCTGCTTCGAGGAGGACGGGTGTGCGCGCCGGGTCGTGCGCCAGCCAAGCCGAAAAGCTCATTCCGGAAACTTCCTTGTCGTGCAGAAACACATGAATCGAGATGCGCGAGGCGGTGAACTTTCCAGCTGCGACCGCGATCGGTTCGTTGGCTGCTTCCAGGTGGGCGCGCATTTCGAAAACGTCGCGGCCGTCATAAACCGGCGCACGGAGTGCCGGAGTTTTTTGCCAGTCCACACCGCGCAAGGAATATAGTGCGCCGAGCGCATCGCGCGTTCCGGGCAGGACCACGACTCGCGGCACATCTCCGCGGGGCGCCTGCCCCGCTGAAACCAACTGCATTACGCGCTCCTGCTTTCTTCCCAATTCATTCAGGTACATCTCAAACTGGCGGCTTTCGAGCGAGGTGGTGTCGGTGTAAGAGTCGAACTGGTCATCAATTGTGAACAGCGTCCGCACCGGGCTTACCGTATGCGCGAACGATTGGAAATGCCAGGTGCTCCAGCCGTGAAGATCGCGGCGCTCCTTGACGGTCATCTGCACTTCCCCGGCGCTCGAGAAAGTGGCCCAGGCTACCTGATATTTCAGGTTCTCGCCGACATGAAATGGCATGGCTGCATCGGCGAGGGCGCCTTTTTGGGTCGTGTTCGCGGGCTTGTGACTTGTTGATTGCGCCGCGGAGGTCTCCAGCGTCAGCGAACGGCTGCTTCCGCAAAACATCGCCAGAAAGAATGCCACAGCAATCCTAGCAATCCATTCTCTTGAAACGCGATTAGGCGCCTTCGTATGCCGGAGTCGAACTCTTGTCCTCGTCATGGTATCCCGCCGAATCTCCCAGCGCCCCCGTCCTTGCCCGCCGTCCACTGCACGGGATATATTCAAGCGTACCCGAAAGGCAAGACGCAGGCCACCACATCACGGCACGCGCTTTGGAATCGACTCATTCCTCGCTCGCCGGTCCCAAGGAGATGTTCACGGATGCGCTATCTGGTGACGGGCGGTGCGGGCTTCATCGGTTCAAACATCGTGGACGAGCTCGTCCGCCGCAGCCAGGAAGTGATCGTGCTCGACGACCTTTCCGCCGGAAGCGAACATAACCTCGCCGGTGTTCGCAGCAAGATTGATTTTCGAATCGGCAGCGTCACGGATCTGAAAGACTTGCAAGCTGCGTGTCGCGGCGTGGACTATCTGATTCACCTTGCGGCAAGGACTTCGGTGCCGCGCTCCGTGAAAGATCCGCTGGAAACCAACCACGTCAATATCGATGGCACGCTGAACACTTTGGTTGCCGCTCGCGATGCTAAGGTGCGGCGCTTCGTGTTCGCCGCTTCCTCTTCGGCCTACGGCGAAACTCCCGAACTTCCGAAGCTCGAGTCCATGCCGTCGGAGCCCATTTCGCCTTACGGCGTGACGAAATATGTCGGGGAGCTGTACGCGCAAGTTTTCGGCCGCGTGTACGGCCTTGAAAGCGCTTCCATTCGCTACTTCAATGTTTTCGGCCCGCGGCAAGACCCTACGTCGGAATATTCCGGCGTGCTCTCGCGATTTATGCTGGCGCTGCTCCAAGGGCGGCCGCCGCTGATATATGGCGACGGGGAGCAATCGCGCGATTTCACCTACATCGAAAATGTGGTGGATGAAACCTTGCGGGCTTGCGAAGCCCCCGGCGCTTCCGGAATGGTTTTCAACGGCGGCACCGGCGTGCGGATCACACTCAACCAAGTGCTGGAGCTGCTTGGAAAAATAACAGGTAAGAAAATCCAAGCTCGATACGATTCGCCGCGCAGCGGCGATATCCGCGATTCCCAAGCGGACATCGCGCTGGCGCGAAAGGTGCTCGGCTACGAGCCGATGGTTCACTTCGAGGAAGGTTTGCGCCGCACCTGGAATTGGTACAAAGGCGCGTACGGAAAAGCTTAGCGCGCCGCGGCGTGGCCGTTCAAATGGCCTGCCAATTCGGTGAGACTGTCGAGCATGATATCCGGCGGATAGACGCCCAGGCCTTCCAAGCCCAGCCCATAGCTCACGCCGCAAGCCCAGATGCCGGCACGGCGCGCCGTCCGCACATCCACTTCGGAATCACCCACCATCATGGCTTCGCGCGGACTTGCCGCCAGTTCACGCAGCAGGATCTCGACGCCCATCGGATGGGGTTTCTTTTTCTGAAAGCTATTGCCGCCATAAACAAACTTGAAGTAAGGAGCGAGGCCCAATCCGTCGAGGATTCCTTGACTGAACCGCACGGGCTTATTCGTCAGCACCGCCATGGGATAACTTTCAAGAAGTTTCAGGCCTTGGCGCACGCCGGGATACGTTACCGTGTTGTCGAGCATATGCATGCGGTAATAACTCAGGAAAAATCCGAGCCCCTCTTTCGCTTCCTCATCTGTAACGCCCTCGCCGAGCGCTCTGCGAATCAGCACCGGCGCTCCATTTCCCACCAGGCTGTAAATCTTTTCGTGGGCGAGGCGCGCGCGGCCCATGTGTTCGAGCGTGGCGTTGACAGAATTGGCCAGGTCCAGTTTCGAATCAATCAGGGTGCCGTCGAGATCGAAGATCAGGACGCGGACACCGGCGAAGCGCTTGTTGTCGTCCGGCATTCTTCCATCTACCGATGCGGAGAAGATGTGAATCCAACATTTTATTCGGGATGGGCGGGGATGTCATCTGCCGATCGTCCGCCCCAGGGAGCTGCCTGCGGCTTTTGGCCCAGGCGTCGCCCACTGCTACAATGACTCTCTTTTGCAGAGTTCGTTCTTTCACCCGAGGCCCATATGGCTGAAATACATCCCTTCCGCGCCTTCCGGTTCGACACGCAGCGCGTCTCGCTCGACCAGGTGCTCACGCAGCCTTACGACAAAATCACTCCCGCGATGCAGGAGCGCTACTACGCGGCCAGCCCCTACAATTTGATTGCCGTCGAGAAAGGCCGGGTGCTTCCGGGTGATTCGCCGGAGAATAGTGTGTACACGCGCGCGGCTCAGAAGATCGAAGAATGGATGGCGGAGAAAATACTGATGCAGGATTCGCCGCCTGGGATATATGTGTATGCGCAAGAATATCTGGTCCCCGCGACGCAAACCCGCCGCGTGCGGACTGGATTCATCGCGCTCGGCCGCGCCGAAGACTACCAAGCGCACGTCGTTTTCCGGCACGAGCGGACGCTTTCGGCGCCGAAAGCCGATCGCATTGAACTCCTGCGCCAAACGCGCGCGCAAACCGGGCAACTCTTCATGCTCTACGAGGATCCGAGCCGGAAAATCGAGACCTGGCTGGACGAGATCGGCCGCCGCAGCGCGCCCGTTGAGCTTCACGACGAATTCGGTGTAACGCACCACTTGTGGCCTGTCACCGATCCGGCCTTCCTTCGCAACATTCAAAAGGAAATGAGCGCGAAGAAGCTCGTCATCGCGGACGGCCACCATCGCTACGAGACGGCTCTAAATTATCGCGATGAATGCCGCGCGCGCCAGAGCAAGCCGGACCCGCTGGCGGCGCACGAGTTCGCGATGATGACATTTGTGAACGCGCATTCGAAGGGCCTCACGGTTCTTGCCACGCACCGCCTGGTCCACGATCTACCCAATTTCGATTTCGTTCGCCTTCGCAGGGCGCTCGAGCGCACCTTCGACTGGTATTCCTACCCCTTCCAAAATGCTCTGGAGCGCGCCGCGAGTTATGCGGAGTTTCGCAAGGATCTAGCGGGTCAAAACCACGGGCGGCGCGCCATAGGCGCTTATCCGCGGGGCGGACCGTTCTACCTTTTCCTGCTGCGACGCGATGCGGATTTGGAGCAGTTGCTGCCGGATATTTCCGAGGCGCAGCGCGGGCTTGATGTGGTACTGCTGCACCGCCTGATCCTCGATCGGGGACTGGGCATCACGGCTGAAGCGGTAGCGGCGGAGAAGAATATCCGCTACGAGCGCGAGATGCATGCGGCGATCGCGGCAGTGGACGCCGGCGAAGCGCAGCTTGCATGCCTGCTGAACCCCGTGCGCGCGCAGCAGGTGATGGATATCGCTCTCGGCGGGGATGTGCTGCCGCAAAAATCCACGGACTTTTACCCGAAGCTATTGAGCGGGCTGGCCATTTATCGCTTAGAAGGGCGAATCGAAGTATGAAAACCGCCGGGAGTGGAACAGCAAGCGGGCGGCCCGGGATTCTGACCGGGCCGCGTCGCAATAATATTTCCGTGAGTTACTTGCTGAAGCTCTTCACCGCGAGGTCTTCGCTGTCGTAGGTGTCGAAGACAGTCATCAGCTTGGTCACCTGCAGCACTTCCTTGAACTTGGCGCCCAGGTTCGCCAGTTTGAGCGTGGCGCCCTGCGAGCGTGCGCTGTGGAAAGTGGCCACCAGCGTCCCGAGCCCGGCGCTGTCTATGTAGCTCACGTTCGCCAGATTCAGGACGATCTTTTTCTTGCCCGCGGCCAGCAGGCCCTTGATCTTTTCGCGAAAGGCGTTGCTTTCCTCGCCCAGCACGATACGCCCTTCAATATCCACCACGGTCACGCCACTCACCTCTCGTTCCGTCATTCTCAGTGCCACGTTCACGCCTCCTGGAAAACACTTTGTCCGTGCTTGAATTGCGTGCTGGAAAAATGCCGCCGGCGCCTAAGCCGTGCGTCCGCTCTTCAATAAAAATCCGAACAGGACATATAAAAGCCGCAAGACGAGCAGATCAGCTTGCAACTCCGCGATTCCAACCGCGTCGAGCACCGCGGGCAATAACCAGAAGCATCCTCCATACTTCGCTCAGCGCCGCGCCCAACGGGCGGTGTCTCAGTTGGTTGGGGCAACGATACAGACGCGTCCGGATGTGCCATTCGTGGATGTCCTTCGGACGGACTTTTATAGCACATCCGGCCTATAGGGAAAAGTAAAGGTGAGGATTCTCCCGTCCCATCCCCCGGCCGGTCGATCGCCGGGGAAACCTGCCAGTTTAGGAGAACCCATCCTTCCCGGCGGGCGCAGCACTGGACGGGCGGGCGTATAATTCATGCAACCGCGGGGTTCGATAGTGCGTCGTATAAAGTGAAGGCGAGGCCCTCTTGAAGTCGCGATACCAGGTCGGGTTGGCCGCTGCGTTGTTTCTGATAATTCCGACGCTCGCCTCGGCCCAGCGGGCCGGTCGCATCACCGCCGCACCAACGGTCGCTCGTAGCCGGACCGTTTCCGCAAACCCCGTGGTTGCGCATCCCAGTACCCATCGACCGACCGGCAGCCGCGCGGCAGCTGGTGCCTCGACGCTCAACGCTGACGATTCCTCCTCCCTTCAGCAATTGCTGGATCCGTTTCCGACAAACGGATTTAATTTCGAACATCTGTCGGCGCTGAATCAGGATCTGGCGCTCAAGGCGCTGATTGATCCCGCGACGCAAGCGCGGCTTGCCCTGGCGCACAGGCTGCATAGGAACAATCGCTTCACGGCGGGATATTTCCTGCTGGATGGCGGCGGCTCCTATGCCGTTCCCGTTGATGCGGACCAGCAACCGCAGGCCCAGCAGCCGGTCATCATCATCCAGCAGGCCGCGCCCGAGCAAGTGGCTGAGCAGCCGGCTGCGGAATACGCGCCGGAGCAAGCCGCCGCTCCAGTGCCGGATGAAGGTGAATTCACGCTGGTCTTGCGCAACGGCAAACAGCTTCAGGCCGCTGCGTTCACACGCAGAAGCGACAAGATCGTCTATATCACTCCCGATGGCGGCCGCCGCACACTTGCCGTGGGCGATTTGGACACCGATGCAACGCAGCGTGTCAATCAGGAGCGCGGCGTCCCTCTTCAGCTCTCCCTCTAATTTTCTGAAGGGATTCATTCTCCCACCGGCGGGCAGCGCACCTAAGCGCACGTCTTACTTCGAGCGCTCAAGAGGCTTCGGCATGTACAGTCCGGCTTCCGCCGGCAATCCCGCGCGCTCGAATTGAATGGTGGTGTGTGTAACGTGAAAATCCTGAGCCAGCACTTTGCGGATTTGCGCCAGGATTTTTTCGCTTTCTTCCATATGCATGTCCGGGATGCGCACGTGGCAGGAGATGGCGTTCAGGTCGGTTCCTAATGTCCAGATATGAATATCGTGGACTTCCTGCACTCCTTCGATTCGCAGCAGCGCGCCGGCCACTTCTTCCAGTTGCATATTCCGCGGCAACCCCTCAAGAAGTATGTGGCTGCCCTCGCGCAGGATTCCCGTGCCGGACCATAGCACCAAGCCTCCGATGGCGATGCTGATCACCGGGTCGACCCAGCTCGCTCCGGTCCAGCGTATCGCTAGCGCTCCGGCTACGATGGCGATGTTCGAGAGCGCGTCGCCCAGGTTGTGAATCCAGATCGAACGAACATTCAGGTCACGCCGGCCGCTGTGTACCGCCAGCGTGATGCCGCCATTGATCACCAGCGCAAATACGGAGACCCACAGCATCACGCCCGATTGCACTTCCACGGGATGGCGAAGACGTTCGACCGATTCGAAGATCAGGAAAATCGCGACGATAGCCAGCAGCATGGCATTCACGAAAGCCGCCAGGATTCCCGCGCGATGATAACCGTAAGTTTTCTCAGGCGTTGGCGGACGGCTGGCCCACACCGTGGCGAGCCACGAAATCACCATGGTGGGGACATCGGTCATGTTATGTACTGCGTCGCTAATGAGCGCCATCGAATGGCTGGCGTATCCGGCGGCCAATTCGACGAACACGAGCGCGAAGGTGGCTACCACGGCGCCGCCCAGAATGGCGGTCATACCGCCGGGCGGGACGTGCACGTGCCTGTGCCCGCCGTGGCCGTGCGAGCCACGGCTATCCCTCTCCGCTCCATGTGCGTTCGAGTGCATGGCCCAAATTCTACTCGCAGAAGCCTTGCTCGGAATAGTCTTGAGCGTGACCCTGTAGGCTAGTCGTGACTGCGCCGCCCGGGGCCTGCGCCGGACGGCGCAGGAATGAACGTCCGGGAGGAAACGCAATTGACTTACCTCGCTGCCACCGCCTACCATGGATTTCGCGGTGGTTCTTTGAAGGGACGCAGGCGGCGCGCGTCACGATTCGCCCAGCGATGACGCTTAATCTTGCCAAACTGGTATTTTGGGGAGTGCGCGGCTCGACACCGACGCTCGAGCGCGATACGTGGCGCTATGGCGGCAACACGCCCTGCCTTGAATTCACAGCGCCGGACGGCACCCGCTTCATTCTCGATTGCGGCACCGGCCTGCGCATGTTGGGAAATCAATTGACCCAGACGGTGCGAGGTCATGGAATCCGGGCCCACATCCTGGTTACGCACTATCACTGGGACCATATCCAGGGTATTCCCTTTTTCCATCCTTTCTTTGAAGCGCAGAACAACTTCCACTTTTACAGTTTTCAATCGAAGTATTTGGGCCCCGACAGCCTCCAAAAGGTGCTGCAGGCGCAGCTTGCCAGCCCGTATTTTCCAGTCGACGTCAGCATGATGACCGCAGGGCGTGAATTCCGGGAAGTCACCGGCGGCGAAAAATGGGAAGTGAACGGCACGCGCATCACCGCCGCCTGGCTGAATCACCCGCAGGGGTGCCTGGGATATCGCTTCGACACCGCGGGAGGCTCTGTGGTTTATGCCACGGACAACGAGCCGGGGGTCCCGGAGCTTGATCAAAGCTTGCGCCAGTTGGCGCACGGCGCCGATGTGCTGATCTACGACGCGCAGTATTCGCCCGAGCAGCTGGCCACGGACCGCAAGGGCTGGGGACATTCGAGCTGGCTCGAAGGGGTGAAGATCGCCCGCGAAGCAAAAGTGCGGAATCTCATCCTCTTCCACCACGATCCCGATTCGCCCGACAAGATGATTGATAGTTTCCTATCGGCTGCGCGCCAGGAATTTCCTTCCACCTGGGCGGCCACCGAAGGAATGAGCATCACCTTGAGCGAGCGCGGCGTAGGGGTCGTCATGCGCGAGTCGCGACTGGGGCAACGGCGGCGCATTCGCTTCAGCGCGACCGTCTCGGGCCTGTCGGAGGACGGCACGGCCTTCGAAGAGAAGGCCACCGTGCGCGACCTGAGTCTGCAGGGAGCCTATCTCTGCTTGAACAGCCATCCGCGGCTGCAGTCTGAAATGCGTGTGGTGATTGAAGCGGCCGACGACCAGAAGCGCTCGAGCCTGCTTTCGCTCCGCGGCACCGTCGTACATTTTGACCTAGGCCGCGAGAAGACTCAAAACGGCGTCGGCGTTGTCTTCATCGAGGACCCTGACCCCGGCCATCCCCGCGATTAAGGGTCAGTCAAAGTCCCCTCATTCGGGCTTCACGGCTGCAGGCCCTGAATTTCGCGCATGCGGCCAAAAGCACGCCGCAAATGAGGAATCACGATTGAGCCTCCTACAATCAGCGCGACATGCAAGGCATCAATCACTTCTTCCCGCTTCCAACCCGCCTCGCCGCACTGCACCAGATGGTAAGTAATGCAATCGTCGCAGCGCAGCACCGCCGACGCGACCAACCCCAGCAACTCTTTCGTTTTCCCCGTGAGCGCGCCTTCCTGATACGCTTGGTGATCGAGCGCGAAGAAGCGCTTCATCCCCAGGTGGTCGCTCGCGTGTATTTCTTCGTTCATCTGGCTGCGAAATTCGTTGAACTCTGACAGACTTTCCTCCATGGCGCCCTCCCGGCACATTTGCGAAAGGCGATATTATGTGCAGAATCCTCGCTCGCTTTCTAGGGCACGGGGTCATCTGCGATTCGGGTGGTAGCTGCAGTCCTGTGGGGGTCGAAATGATAGGAGTGCGGGTCTGATGCCGGCTAACCCGCGTCTTTCAACGCGGCAATTTGCGAATCCAGATCGGCCAACGCGCGGTTGAGTAGTTCTCTGTAGCGCGGATCGCGGCTTGCTTGCAGATCCTTTTCCACCCTCGCACGAGACAGCAGCAGCACTTCCTCGCGCCGGCGTGATTCCAGTTGCGCCGGTGTCAACGGACGCTTTTTTCCGTCACTCGCTCTTTCTTGAAAGTCCTGTACCTGGCCTTCTACCGCTTTGCTTTCCCATCCTCTTGCCATGCGCACATTTTATGTTGACGATTGCCCGGCGAGCATGAATTTTTCTTCCGAGTTTCTAACGCCAATACAGAATCTCCGGCAATTGTCGTCTTTCTGCGGGCTGTGAATGAATTTTTATCGCGCTCGCGAAAGTTTGGCTTGTGCCGTTCTGGTGCGGGCGCGTTTCGGCGTGCAGGCCGCCTATAACTGTCAATGTTGGCGTCGCTGGGCTTCCGATTAAGCTGCTCCAGCTTGGAACACGATATTTTCGGGCTCGATGTACATACAAGCAAGCGTAGTTAGTGCTCACAAGTTCGCGTGCGCGCGCAAATCGGGAATGGTCGCTCACGTGCACTCATAGCCCGCGTACCCCAAAGGGAGTACGAGAGAAAATCGAGATTCGCTTCCAGGAGAATTGAATGACTAAGAGAGAAAAGGGCTTTTCGCTAATCGAATTGTTGATCGTCGTCGCGATTATTTTGATTATCGCGGCTATTGCTATCCCGAACTTGCTACGCGCCCGTATGGCGGCCAACGAAGCTTCCGCTGTTGGTTCGATCCGCACGATGAATACGGCTGCGATTTCCTACAACTCAACCTACGGTAATGGCTTCCCCGGACTCATTACGCAGATCGGAACCACGGGAACTGCAGCCGTCAGCTGTGACAACGCCGAGTTGCTCGATAGCGTTCTCACCGGCGGCACCAAGAGCGGCTACACGTTCAAAGTTCTCGCGGGTAACGGTCTTGGCGCGAAGCCCACGGGCTGCAGCGCAGCAGGCGGCACCGATGGTTATGGCGTGGTTGGCACTCCGGTCACGCTCGGCACCACAGGTCAGCGCAGTTTTTGTTCGGACGCTTCCGGTGTGATCCGTTTCGACGCCACTGGCGCGACCGCAGCACTGACGAACGCGCTTTGCCCAGTTGCACTCAGCCCATTGCAGTAACTTTGATCCACTGCGGCAGGGGCGGGATGTTCCTCATCCCGCCCCGCACCGCTCTTCCGAAATCGAGACTGCAAGCCGTACCCGAGCTCATCATGAAGAGCAAGCCCAAATCGAAAGCAATCCAAGCAAGCGCCGGCTTCTCATTAATAGAACTTCTCATCGTCGTCGCCATCATCCTGATCATCGCCGCAATCGCCATCCCCAATCTGCTTCGCTCCAGGATGGCAGCCAATCAAGCTTCCGCTGTCGCGAACCTTCGCACCATCACAACCGCCGCGGTGTCTTATTGGATCACCTACTCGAATGACTACCCGCCTTCGCTTGACACGCTCGGTGGATTGGGTACGGTGGCCACTTGTAATGCAGCCCTCCTGGTGGACCAGACGGTCACATCGCCGCCCTACCAAAAGAGCGGATACATATTTGCTTATGCAGGAGACCAAGGGACCATTCCCGTGGCACCACCCGGCTGCGGCAACCCGGGATTCATCGGCTACCTGGCGACTGCTGTCCCCATCACCAACCACGTCTCAGGAAACATCAGCTACTGCAGTTCCGAGCCCGGCATCATTCATTTCGATACCTCCGGAGCAGTCGCCCCCGACGCACCCACCTGTCTATCGCTGCCGGAAATTCAGTAGCGCCGTTCTCATATCAAATTCCAGAATCAGCCACTACCCCATTCCGCCTTCTATGAGCTTCGCGAATTGTCGCCCCCTCTTGATGCTCAGCCTCGATGAGCTACCTGCTGGAAGTACGTTTATCAGGCGTAAACTCTCGGACCGGTCACCAGCGCACACCCGCGGGCCAGAGGGACAGGATTTCGAGTCCCCCGGGTGGCCCAGAACTTGATTGGTCCCAGCCAGGAGATTCGCTGAACCTACATCCCCACATCGCATCAAATCAACAAAACTAGGCTTGGGCCGCAGCCCCCTTAGTAAACGACTGAATGGCGGTGCCCTCGTCTTGCTTGATATCGAAAAGCGTATCTAGTTGCGTGATCTTGAGCAGATTTTGCACTTGGCTGGTGGGGCTCAAGAGCTTGAGTTCAGCGCCTTGATTGCGCGCGCTTGTGAAAGCGCCGGTGAGCTGTCCAACACCGGAACTGTCGACGTAGGTCACTCCCGCAAGATTCAACAGGATCTTCCGATCGCCTTTCTTGATCAATTCACGAACCGTTTCGCCAAGAACTACACCGCTTCCGGGACCGAAGGCAACCTCTTCTCCGAGGCTCAGACGTCCGCTCAAGTCGAGGATTGTCACGTCGCCTTTCTTCCGAATAGCGCAATTCATCGTCATTGGTCATTCCTCCTTGGGGACCTAGGTGCGGTTTGCCTTTATTGGGGCAGTGATTAGCCGAGATTGTACAACAACCCGTAGGGGCAGATCGTGCCTCTTTGTCGGACGTTCAGCCTGGCGGGCAGCCCACGTGTTTCCTTGCATGGGACTCCTCGTTCCACAGGCAGGCTCCTAATATCCTGTTCTCAAGTTCGTCGGATTACCGGAGAATTCGAGTCGCATTTTATTTGTCGGGCTGATGCGCGTTAATCTGGCATTGACCGTCGTCCGGAGGCGTCAAAATTCGCTCCTGTTAAAAAATGTGCATGAGCCCCATCGGCCACAAAATGACTATCGCTGCCCTCGCTGTCATTTGAAGATCCTCCACGAGCGTAGGGGATTCTCAATTTGCCCGGTGCGCTTTTGGGAGGACGAGGGAGAGGATGACCATGACGCGGAAGAAGTTCGGGACGGACCGAACGGATCATGGAGGCTAATGCAGGCTCGCGCCAACTTTCTGTAGTACAAGAATAGTCGGGACGGCCCTTCCAAATATGTCAAGGACCCCCCGGATGACGAACTTTAGCAGTCCGCAACACTTGGAACAGCGGAAGATGCTTTTTACGCACATGTCCGCTAGCGCGTTTTGCGCACAGGGCGATTCCCGCGCTCTTGGTACATACTTCCGGCCTGGTGGCCGGCGTGCTCACCTCTGGTTCAAGTTTGTGCTGTCAGGGACTAGGAGCGGCTGGATTGCTCGCAACAGAAGCGGGCGGCCCCAAATTGTGGCCCGCAAGGGAGTAAATGCCCAGAAACCGGACCGCGGCGATGGCGTTCAATGAAACAGGTAACCACATCTGGTCGACGGAGGCGTATTGGATGGTCAAGTGCAGGTCCTTGATCCAAAAAGAGGGAGTCTTGAGCGGGATTCCAATGATCTGCCTGATGTGGTACGACTTGGCATCCACCCAGATGTCCCCGAGTAGCAATCCCTTATCCTTGCGTTTGGGAATGATGTGCAGCACGTATTCTGGAACAACGCCAAGGTCTTGCTCACGCAGAAAGACGAAGTCATAGTTCAATCGGCTGATGTCGCGCTGGTGGCCTTCCTTAGCTGAAGCTACTTCCTGCTCCAAAACGGCGGTTACGATTTTTTTACCGTTCGGGCTGCCCTGGGCATCTGTGATTGTGAATGTTTTTGTGTCCGGAGGTGAATAGGTGATTTGTGCCGTGACATCCGAAACTGGCTTTGGTTCGTCAGCATGGAATACTTTGTATTCGCGTGTCACTTCGTAGGGACGAGACAGTGCTGGGTTCTGCTCTCCGACTCGTTCCAAAGAATCCAGTATCGAGATCAGACTTGGCGGGGCAACTTTTGCTTCCTGCGCTGGCAATGAATCAGGAATCACCCACACCGTTGCCACCAGAGAAAACAGCACGGGAAAGTATCCGTACTTTGCCATCCAAGCGACGAGGCGGTGACTGGCCGTCGCCCACTTGAGAGATATCCGGCGCCTTGCGGCTCCTCCGCTGGTGTGTGCGATCATTTGGTAGGTAAGTCGGCGGTCTCTTGTCCCCTGATAACTCTCAATAGAAACTTCGCTAGGGCGTAAATGCGGGAGCTTTGATTCTGGAGTTAACGGTTGTCTCAGAAGAACAGGCGCCACTCCGACATCCCGTCCGTAACGTTACCGAGGGGATGTAGTTTTCCTTTTCCTATGCTTCCTCGTCCGATGCGCTGACTTCAGTTGTCACTAGCTGCATGGGAGTGGGGCCAATTCCAGTACCCTGACTGCCCTTCTTGTTTGCCCTCGAGCACTCGTCAGCCAACAGGGCCTACTCTTATGTGAATAACAGGTTCAGATATCCTGTGCAATACGGAATACGCTGTAGGACTCAGGTGCCGGGCGCCGCTCGTACGCAGTCAAGAACCCAGGCCTATCGAGCCTAGTGGCCGGCAAGATCATCGAGGATGCTGCCCGCGAATTGTCGCTCCGGGCGAAGGCTCACTCCCGATGGGTCGGGCGGACTCCCCGGGTCGACGAAATACTAGCCCGGAGGCTACTTGCCGGGCGTTTAATCCCCCAAGCCCTTCGGGGGGTCAATTTAAACGCAGCGCTATCTCGTCGAGCTCCGATGGAGGATGGGCAGACAGGTCGGTTCGTTTAGGGAAGTACTGCCGCAGCAATCGGTTCGTGGTTTTCTTCGTGCCGCGATGCCCAGGGGTGTGAAGAGCACAAAGGTAGACTTCCACATTCGTGGCTACCGCGAAGGTCTTGTGCTTGGCCATACCGAGCCCGCAGTCCCAGGCGAGTGAGCGCCACTCAGGTCCGCCAGTTGACTTCGGGTTCAGAGCTCACCTAACATGAGCGCCAAATGGCAGATTCCCGGCCACTCCATCGGTCTACCATCTCGCACTACTGCACTCTTGAAAAACTCCTCTGGTTGCCCATCTTGCTGCGGAGTTGGATTGCACGCTTGGGGGTGATCCCGATCACGGTGAGCCTGGTCGTCGCAGCGTGGCTGCTGTGCCTGCGCCCCACACATGCCTTGAAGTCAAGCGAAGTCGGCGCATCAATCTGGTCAATCCGAAAATACGGAAATCCTCCCGCCCAGGCCACCACGCCCTCTCCTGAAGCCCAAAAGGATTACGCGCTGGGAACCAAGAAACTGAACGCAGGAGACTTTAGCGCCGCGATTCCGCTCCTTCAGCACGCCACAGAACTCGACCCTAATTTCGCCATGGCTTATATGGCCTTGGGACTTGCTTTTCGGAACCTCAAGCAATATGGCCCGGCGAACGAGAATCTCCAGAGGGCTTTTGACTTGAGCAACCGGGCTAGCGATAAGGAGAAGCTCATGATCTCCGCTAGCTATCACAGTTTGGACACCGGAGATCTGGACAAAGCCCACCAGAGCTACGAAAAGTGGGCCCAGAACTATCCTGCGGACTCCGTGCCCCACAACAACTTGGGGGTGATTTACGGACACCTGGGCCAATACGACAAACAGCGTGACGAGTTCCTCGAGGCCCTTCGCCTGAAGCCGGACTCTGCTGTTGCCTCCGCCAACTTGGTTTCCGTTTACTCGCATTTGTATCGGCTGGGTGAGGCGAAGACGGCCTATGAGCGGGCATTGGCTGGGAAACTTGAATCCCCGAAGCTGCACTACTACCGTTATGGCGTTGCGTTCCTCGAAGGCGACGCGGCGGAGATGCAGCGCCAGTCGGCCTGGAGTGCGGGTCGTCCTGAATCGGACGACATTTTGCTTTCCCCCCAATCGGACACCGAAGCCTTTTCCGGCCACCTCGGAAAAGCGCGAGAACTCTCCTGGCGCGCGTCCGAATCGGCCCAGCGTGTCGGTGAGAAGGAGGCGGCTGCCGGGCGCGAGATGAACGCGGCACTCAGGGAAGCGGAATTCGGAAGCGCCTTTCAGGCCCGCAGCCTGACCGCCGCGGCACTGACTCTGGACTCGGCCCAGGGTACGCAGATTCTCGCGGCACTGGCTCTAGCCAGGGCCGGAGATTCAGACCGGGCGCAAAAGATGGCGGACGAATTGGAAAAGCAGAACCCCCTCAACACGACAATTGATCGCTACTGGCTCCCGACCATCCGTGCCGCCATTGAGCTCAATCGCCAGAACCCATCGAAAGCCGTCGAAATTCTTCAGACAGCAGCTCCTTACGAACTGGGCGAACCAGACCCTGCCCCCGAAGTTGGAGGATTTCTTTACCCTATCTTTGTGCGCGGGCAGGCCTATCTGGCACGGCGCCAAGGGAGTGCTGCTACCGCTGAGTTTCAGAAGTTCCTTGACTATCGCGGCGTGGTGATCAATTGCCCGCTCGCCGCACTCGCCCATCTCGGTCTTGCCCGCGCTTACGCCTTGCAGGGCGACAACTCCAATGCCCGTGCCGCCTATCAGGAATTCTTCACACTTTGGAAAGACGCCGATCCTGACATTCCCGTCCTCATTGCTTCGAAAGCCGAATACGCGAAGCTTCAATAGTTCCGAGCTAGCAGGACGGGGTAAGCTTGAGGAGCCCCTCGGGCTTCGGTGCAGGGTTCATGGACCTCGCTTGAGCGCGGCTGGTGCGTTGTCTGATGCCTTGCCTTATACTTTACGGTCGCTTGAAAATTACACGACGACAACATGCAAGCTGCTCTGAAGGGTCTATATTCCACCGACATAGCCGACGCTGAGACTTTCCTGCCTGACGAAGAGGACAATTTCGGATTCGTGCTTCGAGCCATGGTCGGCCCGCTGGATGGGGCAGGGGCGGAATCCCTTGACAATCGGGTGTTGCGACTAATTCCAGGGACGTCCTGCAGGTTTGATGCGGTGCATTTTCAATCAAAGAATTCAAAGGCCATCGCGAAGTTGAAAAATAGCAGCAACCATCCGATTACGCGCAGACAGCCACGAGCATCGGTCTGCGCGCCAAGATTTTGCGCAGGTTCATACGGAATGTCACGGTTTACCTTCCCAGTTGCCTAGTGAATGCCTCATTCCCCAGATGTGATGGCGGGGCGTCGCTCCTCAACCCGTCACCGGCGGCTACTGACGAGGGCAGCAGCCGCGCGGAGTTCAATAGGAAAGTCAGCTCGGAGGATACATGGATAAAGGCCGCGAGCAATGGATTGAGGATTCCGGCTGCGGCGAGGCCAATGCCGATTCCGTCCACCAGCAGTGTGCCGGTGAAGTTTTGAAGGATGATGCGCCTGCATCGCCGCGCGATCATTACGGTCTCAACAAACTTGGAGAGGTCGTTGCCGATCAGGAGAATATTGGCGCTCTCGCGAGCCGCGTCCGTGCCCGACCCCATCGCCACACCCACACTTGCCTGCATGAGAGCGGGAGCGTCGTTGATTCCATCGCCGACCATCGCGACCGCGTGGCCTTTCGCGAGTAACTCCTTGACGCGTTCGAGCTTTTGAGAGGGAAGTAATTCCGCCGAGACCTGGTCCACGCCGAGTGCGGCGCCGACGCTTTCGGCGATGCCGCGAGCGTCGCCCGTCAATAGAATCGTTTCCAAGCCCATGGCTTTCAGAGCGCTGACGGCGTTTCGTGATTCGGGGCGCAGTGTGTCCCCCACGCGAAGCGTGCCAAGAAATCGCCCGCCCCGCGAAACACCCACCTCTCCGGTCGACCCATTCGTATTCCATTCCGATAGGTCAATGCCCTCTTCCTGTAGAAATACTTTGGTTCCGACGACAATCGCTTCTCCAGCGTGCTGCGCGACCACGCCTTTCCCCGGCTTGTAATCAAATCCGCCGGTTTCCCCGCATACGAAGCCGCGTTCTCGTGAATGTTTCAGAATAGCCTTTGCAATCGGGTGCTCTGAACGCGATTCGGCAATTGCAGCGGCTTCGAGCAATGCTCTCTCGCTCGCGCCCATTGCCGGAGAAATCTCGAGGACTGCTGGAGTGCCGTAGCTCAGCGTTCCGGTCTTGTCGAGCAAGACCGCGTCGATCCTAGCGAGCGATTCCAGGTAGATCCCACCTTTTATAATCACGCCCCGGCGCGCAGCCTGACCGATTCCGCCGAGGATCGCCAGCGGAGTCCCTGCAGCGATTCCGCAGGCACCGGCCACAATCACAACGGAAATTGTCGAGCGTACATTGTGCGTAATCAGAAAGGTAAGCGCTGCTGCGCCCAGTGCGAAATAGACGAGGTAGCCCGCGAGCCGGTCCGCGGTCTTTTGAATGGGCGCGCGCGATCTCTCGGCACGTTCAACCTCTTCGATAATTTTCCCAAATGTGGTGTCGCGCCCGACGCGGCTAACGCAAATCTCTAGCGCTCCGGATTGATTGATGGTTCCAGCATAGACAGTTGCGCCGGGCAATTTCTCGACCGCCGCGGATTCGCCGGTGATGGCCGCTTGATCCACAAAGGAGTGGCCGCCCACGACGGATCCGTCCACGGGGATTCGGCCGCCCGGGCGCACCAGGACCTGGTCTTTAGGGCGAATCTCCCCGATCCCCATGTCGCTCCAACCATCAGGAGTTCGCACCGTCGCCGCTTTGGGCAGCAAGTCCACCAGGCGTTCGATGGCGCGGCGGCCTCGACCGACCGTGAGGCCTTCGAGGATTTCCGCGCCAAGCACAAACAGCGTTATGACCAGCGCGGTGAAAATTTCCCGAATGGCGAGTGCCGCCACAATCGCGATGGCCATGGAGAGCTCCATCGTCATGCGGCGCTGCACGATGTTTTCGTAGGCCTCGGCGAAAATCGGAAACCCGCCGACGAGCGTGCAAATCACGCCGATGCCAGTGATATAAGGATTCTGCGCGCCTCTAAGAAACCAGAGTGCCCCAGCCGCTGCAGCCACAAAGGCCACCCGGTTGATGTCACGCCAATTCAGCGCCTGGGCGTGTTCAAGTTCGGCTTCGCGGTCGACAGGATCCGCTCGAGGGGGTTCCTTCGTTACCGCCAGGGGCTTCCCTGCTTCGAGTCCGGGTTTATCGGCTTTGTTCATGGGGGCGACTCCCATCTGAGTCAGCCTGGATCTGTTGCCTTGCTACTTCAGATAGGCTCTTACAACCTCAATGAGTTCTTCGGCAGCTTCCACTTGCGGTGAATTTGCGGATGTGTGCGGGGAGAGCACGTGGAAGCGGATGTGTCCCTCCATCACTTCGGCCATCAGGCCATGCAGCGCTCCCCGGCACGCGGCCAGGAGCTGCAACACGTCTGCGCAGTCCGATTCCTCGCCCAGAGCGCGCTCGAGCGCATCAATTTGCCCTCGGATTTTCCGGACCCGGAGCAGCAGTTTTTCCTTGTCTCTTGCGGTGTGCGCCATCAGGGCACAATACTATATAGGGGTATAGTAGTGTCAAGCGAACCTTATCGCCTGCCCCGAAATGTTTCTAAATTGTGACCACAATATCTCAGCAACGATTGCATTCCGTGCCGCGTCTAACTACCATCTCGATGGGAGGTTTTCAGTTGTACTCAAGGCCACGGACAGCCCGCCGCATCATTGCCGTCTTTCTAGTTGTCCTGGTGGTGTCGTTCGCACTGCGGGCCGCAGGCCACTGGCACAGTCGATCTTTCGAAGACCAGCACTGCCGCGTTTGCCATGTGGCTCACTCGGTAACTGTTGACCTCTCCCATGGCACCGGGCTGCGAGTGCCGGATGCGGTCGTCCGGCTCGTCCAAACTCGGTCCATCGACCCCCATCTCGATCTTATTTCGCATCAAATCTCTTCGCGCGCCCCTCCCGCTTAGTCCTCCTCTCTAGATCGCGACTACAACTGCGCCTTGGTCCATCCGGACCAGGGGAGGCATTCATTCAACCCTCTCATACATCGCGCAAGGAGGAATTATGCGAGTTCGTGTTTCATTCTTGGCATTATTCAGCGTTTTCCTGTGTTTTGTGGCAGTTCCGGGGATCGTGAGGGCACAGTCCAATTCTGGAACGATCTCGGGGACGGTAGTGGATCCTTCCACATCGGTCGTGGCGAATGCGACCGTCGAGATTCACAATCCGGTCAGCGGCCTTGACCGCACCACGACCACCGATGGCTCTGGCAATTTCACTTTTCCGAACGTGCCCTTCAATCCCTATCACATGGCCGTCACCGCAGCGGGATTCGCACCCTACGCGCAGGATATTGATGTTCGCTCCGGCGTGCCGCTGACCGTGAAGGTCAGTCTGGCTGTAGCAGGATCGTCCAGCACGGTGACGGTTGAGGGTGGTAGCGATCTGTTGGAGAACGATTCCACCTTTCACACTGACGTGGACCGTGGATTGTTCGACAGACTCCCTCTTGAAAGCCAGTCGTCGTCGTTGAGCTCGCTGATCACGCTGGCGACTCCAGGGGTCGCCGCGGACTCGAATGGTCTCTTCCATGGCCTGGGCGACCACGCGGAAAACTCATTTTCGGTGGACGGCCAGCCCATTACCGATCAGCAAAGCAAGGTTTTCTCGAACCAGATACCGCTCGATGCCGTCCAGTCGCTCGAAGTAATCTCGGGCGCACCACCGGCTGAATATGGCGACAAGACGAGCCTGGTCATCAATGTGACAACTCGCTCCGGACAGGGCGTCTCTACCCCGCACGGCAGCGTGACCGCATCGTACGGGTCCTTTGGCACTTCCACCGCGGGCTTTGACCTCAGTTATGGAGGTCCGAAGTGGGGGAACTTCATTGCCATAGGTGGGCTGAATAGCGGTCGATTCCTTGATCCGCCCGAGTTCACCGTGATGCACGACAAAGGAAATCAAGAAAACGTGTTCGATCGCGTGGACTTTCAACTTTCATCCGCGGATTCGATTCACCTGAACGCCAGTTATACCCGTTCCTGGTTCCAGACACCCAATTCGTTTGACGCCCAGCTCGCCACGGCGTGGAAGGGAGCGGTGGTCGCGAACAACGGTCTCGATCCGAACGGGAATGTAGTCGGCCCTACGGACCAGCGCTCAAAGATCAATACGTTTAACATCGCCCCGTCGTGGAACCACTTGATCAGCTCCTCCGCGGTTCTAACGGCGGGATTTTTCGTGCGCCGAGACGGGTACAACTACTATCCGAGCAGCAACCCCTTTGCAGACCTCGGCCCGAATATTCAGTCGGAAAGCGTCAGTCAGGATCGCACGCTCACCAACGTGGGCGGCCGGGCGAGTCTTTCCTACGTGAAGGGCATACACAACGTGAAAGCCGGAGTCGTGTACGAGCAGACGTTCCTTAAGGAAAATGACCTGTTTGGAATCGTCGATCCGACTTTCAATCCCCCTTGCCTAGATGCAAATGGCGCGCCCGTATTTGTCGGCAACCCTGCGCTCAACGACCCGTCACAATGTGCTACGGCGACTTCGACGAACCCTGTGCTCTATCCGACTCCGTTTACTGCGAACAGCCCGACGGCGAGTTCACTCGGCTTCATCCCACTGCTGGGTTGTATCGACCTCACCAGGCCGGTGCCGTCGGCCAACGACGGGTGCGGGGGTTCAACCAGTGCCGCACATTTGTTCCGCGGCCGGACCGATGTGAAGCAACTCGCACTTTACATTCAGGACACCATCACCAAAGGCAGCTGGTCCTTCAGCATTGGCATCCGGGGTGACTTTTACAACGCCCTTGCCAAAGCGCAACAAGCGGAGCCTCGCGCCGGCATTGCCTACAACGTCAAGAAAACCAACACCGTGCTTCGCATTTCCTATGCGCGAACTCTGGAAAGCCCCTTCAACGAAAACTTGGTGCTTTCAAGCAGAGGATGCCTGGACCCGGTTGTCGCCAATCTTTTCGCAGCCGGCGGCCAGGGCTGTGCTTCACCAACTACTGGCGCAGTCACGATTGCTCCTTCAACGCTGCCTCCGGGCTTTCGCAATGAGTTCCACGCCGGCTTGCAGCAAGCCTTTGGGAAATACCTGGTGGTGGACGGCGAATACATCTGGAAGTACACCCACAACGGGTACGATTTCAGTATCCTGGGCGCCACCCCGGTCACTTTTCCAATCGCGTGGCACAATTCCAAGATCCCCGGCTATGCCATCCGCGCGAGCGTGCCGAATTACCACGGGTTTACGGGCCTTGTCGTGATGTCCAGCGTCGCTGCGCGCTTCTTCAATCCTCAAGTTGGCGGCGTCGGGGCGGTCCCCGGCCCCGCGGGGCCGTTCCGGATTGATCACGACGAAAGATTCAATCTAACCGCGCACTTGCAATACCAGTTCCTCAAACGCGGACCCTGGGCCGGTTTCAACTGGCGATACGACAGCGGCCTCGTCGCCGGCCCCGTACCTTGCGCCGGAGGCAGCTGCAACAATGGCCCTGCCGGAACCAGCGGTTTGGGTGGAAACGATATCGTGGACGTCTCCGGGCTGAGTGCGGATCAACAGTTCCAGGCAGGGCTGTTTTGCGGGCCCGTGCACGCCGCCCCTCCGACACCCGCAAATCCACTGGGGACTCCGATCAGTCCGAATGGGCAGTGTCTTGCATCACAATACGGATCCACTCGCCTGAAGGTGCCAGCACCCGACACCGAGGACCCCGACCACAATCCGCCCCGCGTTCGTGCGCGCAACTTGTTTGACGTGGCCATCGGCCACGACAACCTCTTTAACGGCGACCGTTATAAGTGGAGCGTGCGCCTCACGGCCATTAACGTGGCGAACAAGACGGCTGTCTACAACTTCCTGTCAACTTTTAGCGGCACACATTACGTCACGCCGCGAGCCGTGACGGGAGAACTGGGCTTCCACTTCTAACAGTCCGGATCAAATCGGTGGCGGAGAACAGAGGCCGCCTCTCCCAGTCTGGGCGGCTGTAAACGGGAGTGGAGGTGAGACGATGGCTAGGCTGTCGGCGAGCCGGGTCCGAAAACTCAGAAAAGAGTTGAATTTCACGCGACGCGAATTCGCTCGTGCCATGTGGGTCGCCACGAAGACAGTCAAAGAATGGGAGACCGGCGGTCGCACACCCGTTGGTGCGCATCACCGGCTGTTGCTCCTGCTGGAACATGGCTTGTCGAACCCGTCGTTCAGGTCGGCGCTTCGCGACCCTCGCGCCGATGATCCGCTCTTCCTGCTGTATCGGCTGGTTGAGCCGCTATACGTTTCATCATGAATGATTGGCCGATGGTTCCACGGGACCGCCCCCGGGAACGTCGGTTAACTTATTGTAAAACGGAGGTCAGGACAGGGCAGAAATGACGCCGAACCGAATTCGAAGAATTCGAAAAGCCCTAGGAAGATCGCAGGACGATTTCGCCCGAGTTCTATGGGTGACGTGTTCGACTTTGAGCCGCTGGGAATTAGGGCATGCGGTGCCTTTCGGTCTGCATCTCCGCATTCTGATCCAATTAGATCAACAGTTGGCCCGTCCATCGTTTAGGGAAACTCTCAAGGACCCGCGGGCCGACGATCCCATGTTTCTGCTTTACCACCTTCTCAAGCCGCTGTATGGGGCTCCAATCCGCTGATGCCCTCCTGAAAGGATTTTTAGTTGAATCCTACGGAATCAGGAAGTCGTAGAGTGGTGAATCGCCGCAGAAATCCTTTCGGCGGACTCGTCCCATAACCGTTTATCGGGCAAGGGTTTTTTTATCGGCGGGCAAATCCTGTTACCGAGATGGTTTAACTTTGGTCCGCCTACTTGTCGGGAGTGCCGTCGAACGCTGGTTTGCAAACATTCGCCATTTGACAGAAATAGTAGGTCCTGCCTTTGTAGATAGTCGAGGGGGCCGACATTGTTATGCAATCATGTTCCGGGCAAGTACTCAACATGTCCGGTGAGCGTCAATCAGGCAATGTAACTCCGCAAGCGTTGGTTGCCGCCGCAGTTAGTCCTCCCTTTTACTCGGACGGGAAACCGTTCTGGCGAATTAAATCGGTGAAGCGCGGGTCGTCGTGCGAGCGCCCATGATTGCTTTTGCCGACGACCAGGAAGCACGCTAGAATTAATTTCAACGCGTTCCGCGGAACTGACGCAGATGCGTGCAGCGCGCCTGTAGCGCAGTTGGATTGAAGGATGGCGCGGCCAATGGCAGATGTTCTCCCCATCCTTCAATTCCCGGCCAACCAGAGTCACACTCTGCGTTTATCACGACTTGACCCCTTAGTTGCGAGGAGCCAACCACCGGGAAATTGGCCAGATCAGTCCGGACAGGGGCGATTACCGGCAGCAACCTGCCAGCCCGGGGGCATTACTTCTGGTCTCCCCGTAACCCAGGAGAAATCCAGACACAGTCCTCAAATGTTTAGCAAACTATCGCGGGGCGGCTGGCTTCGCAGGTTGCCACAATTGGATCGGATTTCCCTCAGGGTCCCGCAGGCTGGCGAACCGGCCGTTGGGATAAGACTGCGGGTCAATCTCGACCGCGATTTGAGCGGCTCGTAGCTGGGTTGCCATTTTGTCGAGATCCCGGACTCGAAAGTTCAACATCCAGACCTTATCGGTTCCCTTGAAAAGGCCGCTCGTCTCCGCTTGAGGATCGAAAACGGTGGGTCCGGCCTCTTGCTGCCAAACGGAATCCTCGTAGCTCGATGGCGTCAGCAAGATCCCCAACTGTTGCTGGTACCAACGCCCCAGCGCTTTCGGATCTTTGGCTCGGAAGAAGAACCCTCCTATTCCGGTCACTTTTTCCATTTCCGGTCCGCGAGCGATCCCATCGCGAACAGCGACCCCCGCAGGAGGAGGAGATAGCCTTGGCTGTAGGGCTGACTCTGCCACTCTGCCAGGTTGGCTCCTCCCCAAGATGAACCTCGACCCGAAAGCACATGAAAGGGTTTGGAGCAGTTGGCGTCTTAGAAAAAGCATCCCATCCTCCTTCCGAAAAGAGCGCGGCCCGAGCTACGATACCTGCGCAAATGGAGTCCTGGGAAGAGTAAAGTTGAGATTCTGAGTGATTTGTCGGCTAACCGGAAGGTATCCGGGTTCGACGGTGCGTATCAGTCTGATATGGTTCGCTCGAGTGAGGACTGCTCCCCGCCCCCTATGGATTCATGGCTCGGAATAGGGCTGAACGCTAGCAAGCACTGATGAACGCGCGTGCCGCGCAAATGGGGTCCTGGTAATCCAGCTTATTATCAGGAGCCACGACCGAGCTTCAGATTCTCTCCGAGCCAAATGGCATAACACGCCTAGTTGTGGCGCCGCTCCATTTGGATCATGCCCTGCTGTTGGACAATATCCTCGGGAAACAGACCTACATGCTTCAGTCCCGAAAGTTGTTGATAAATCCTCTTCCTTCCCCTCCCCTCGTGACACGGTCGGCGTCGTTAGAGATCGCTCGTTCATTTGGACTTAGGCGCTCAATTTGTCTGTTCTCGGAATTATTTCCAACTGGCCAGCCATCTAGACCGCTGGCGGGGACCAAGTGGTCGGCAGCTTCAAGGCGCTCATTTGAAGCAATAGAACGCTAAAAACGCAACGTGCATGCGGAACCTCACCCCTCCCTCGAGCCAGGGCCCGGCACGCAGTTGCTGGCCGCACATCAATACACCTCCCGAGTGGCGCCAATTGTCACGGGACCTTCATGGCCCATTAATAAACGAGATATAAGTTGCCGTGCCTGGCGTAAATCCGGAGGAGGAGTTGAAATGCGAACCAGTAAAATGCTTGCTGTTTCCTTGGCGTTATCTGCCTGCCTGACCAACTGCGGAAATAGTTCAAGAACACTGGTACAGTTGCCAGTAGGAATAGCAGCCGCGGTCGGGTACAAAGTTTCTGTATTCATCAAAGCACCTCTGCCTACAGAGAAGCCGGATTCCATTATTCAGGTAGGCACCACGCTATTTATCGGCTACCAAAACGCGGGAGACGTGAAAGACGGCTCAGTGCCTGGCCTGATGAATGAAGTTGTGCAGTATGATTTGACCACCAACCCACCCAAACTGTTGAACACATTCAATGTTCCAGGACACGTGGACGGTTTGCTGGCCAAAACCAACACAGAAATATGGGCGATGGCGAACGAAGATGGAAACCCCGAACTGACGATTATTAGTCTCGCAGACGGTTCGATGAAAACCTATCAGCCAACGGTACCTACTGCACATGGCGGTGGCTTTGACGACATGCAGCTGATCAACGGCGTCGTGTATGTGAGCGCTTCCAATCCCGGCAACCCAGGAACGCCGCCGCCTACGGTGGTTTCGCTGACGCTGAACGCCAATGGCACCACGTTCGATGTTGCCCCAGTGCTCAACGGCGACGCTATGGCGCTGGATATTACGCCCTCCGTTGGTGGCTCCCCCAATCCGACATTCAACACAATGGTTCCACTGGTTCTCACTGATCCGGATTCGGAAGCAACTGACCCCAACGGTAATCTGGTTCTTGATAGCCAAGCGGACGGAAAACTGGTCTTCGTCAAGAAGCCTGGCCCCGCACAAACCGTCAGTGTGTTGACGCTTACGCTCTTCAATGACAAGGATGGTCCTGTGACCCCGGTCGATGACACTCGATTTGTTCCCGCTGCCCCTGGCCCCAAGGGCGTCCTGTACATGCTTTTTACGGATGCGAGCAACACAACCTATCGGGTAGACGCTCCATTTACGGCGGGGGATGCGTATAGTTGCGGCCAAGGGCAAGTGATGCGGTTGGACTTGACCTCCGGCCATTTGACACCCGTTGTCGTCGGCCTCGGAGTTGCGTCCGCACTACAGGATCCGCACGGAATGGTCTTTATTACCATGTAGGCGTCGGCTTGGGCATTTGAAACCGCTCAGTGAATTTCTGAGGTGATTGAATAGTGAGAAGGTCGAGTCGCCGTTTGATGGCGGTCGCATTGCTGGGAGTCCTGACATTCATGACCGGCCCGGCCGTGGTCCCCGTCCGGACCTCGGCAGACTCTCTGAGCATGGGCGTGATCGGTATATTCCCGAGACAAGTGGGCCAGTTTGCATACGCTGATCTGAAGTCGGCCCGACAGTACTCCTGGTTCCCGCAAGCCCGTGAGCAGCTATTTCCCCCGCACTTTCGACAATTCGAACAATTTCTTGCCTCAGCCGGCGTTGACCCGAATACGCACGTGGAGGAGCTGGCCTGGGGCGAATTGCCATTGTCGAGGTCGGTTGGGGTGGATGCGGTCGGTGTCGCGCTCGGATCGTTCGATCCGTCGTCAATCGAAGACCGATTTAAGCAGCAGAAGTTCCCTGTGGTTGACTACAGAGGCTACCATCTCTACGCCAATGGGATCGGGAGCACCTCGAGCGACATTCTCTTCACGTTCTTAGATTCCAGCACGGCCGCCTTCGGACCACGGCCGACCCTCGAGAAACTCGTGGACGTCCGCATGGGCACCAGCGAGAGCTTGCTCACAAACAATACGCTGTTTCCGCTAATAAGCGAGGCGAATGGAAGCGGCGTCTTCTGGGCAGTTCTCGACAAGAGTTATACGCACGTCGCAATGCAACAGTTGATTCCGCAAGCTGGCCAGATTCGGCAGGCGGCCGCAATCATCAACCGGATGCACGCGATGATGATCATCGTAGATGCTGGAAGGGGTATGGACGCACGGTTCCAAGCGGTTTGCGATTCGGTGGACGATGCGAATCTTCTCGGTGTTGCGTTGCAGGCAGGCGTGATGTACCGACGTTACCAGGATCCCCAAACGCATCCTGACCTGGCGCAGGTGCTGGACAACATCCGAGTGACACCCCGCGGAGATAGGCTTACTGTAGAGGTACCGGTGAGCGAAGACCAACTCGGCGCACTTATCAAGAGCAAGCCATTCGCGGTCCCGATGTAGGAGGAAACGAAAGAATTTAGGCGCGGAGTCGAGGCGTCTCCGACTTATTCCGATTCCGCAGAATCCCCGATCGCGCACGACGCTGACCAAGCATTGCAGCCGACGCAATGCACAGGTCTGAAGTGCCGTCTGTTTCTCGGACGAAATTACACCCAAGTTGAAATCGAGAGCTCAGAAGTGCGCTCGCCCCTGTGCTCGTCATGTCGAAAACCCTCCGAGGCTCACGAGTCGATTCTTGCGGAGGCAAGGTTTCGGATTAAAGATTGAAACATGGTGAAGGCAAGGGTAATCTCCGGTCAGTCTGCCGGAGGTGCCAGTGCGAATCTCCGTCTACCCGCTGATCGTTGTGATCCTTGTGAGCGTGGTCGCCACGACATCCATCGTCGCTCAAAAACAGCTTGCTCAATCGCCCCAAATACTGACAGCCAAGACTGTCTATTTTGACAATCAGACCCGGTCCGATGTCGTAGGGAACAATACGTTGGCTCAGCTGAAGAAGTGGGGAAAGTATCGGGTTGTTCAGGAGCGGAACCAGGCGGACTTGATATTCCTACTCTCCGCTGACCCGTATCGGGGAGGCAACATCATCTTGTCAGGAGGTCAGACTGGCCACGTCGAAAGTGACGGACACATAAATCAGGACCAGGTCCCCAACTACAACAAGCAATCGCCCACGCGTTATGCATATTTGACTGTGATTGACCCAAAAACAGGCGTGAATCTTTGGAGTGCTGAGCATTTGTGGGGTGGCCTGCTCACAGGATTCAACAGCGTCGGGGAACGCTTAGTCAAAGAATTAGAAAAGCAGACCAAGAAATAACCAGAACTTGCAGATTCTCCTTCACGCTTCCAGAGCACGGTTCCGCATGGCTAACTTGCGATTAGCGGTTTGTTGAAAAAGACTTCTGAAGCTGCCATCGCGAGCTCTCTGAGGAATTCCTCCTCGCCAAGTGCCAACAAAAAGAGAGATTCCATCCCATGATTCTCAGAATTATTCCAGCAGCCGTAGCTCAAGGGACGGTGATCGAGAGCGTCTCGAAATTGATGGTCGTTCCCCCTGAGGACCCCTGAATTGCGACTTCGACCGTCACCGGGGTTCCCCCACCACCTCCACCACCCCCACCTCCTCCAGAAGGTGCCCCTCCTCCGCCACCGCCGCAGGAGGAAATTCCTGCAATGAGTGAAAGTACCAGGCAAGCAACCCAGACGGAGGCAAGCACCGCGCGCCTGGGTTTCCGCGCACCTCTCAGCCTGGAAGCGAAAATGAGCGTTGTGGCCAGAAGCAGGACCACAGCTCGAGCGGCAATCCCGATGGGGGAGCGACTGGAGATAGGCGTCCTCGAGCTCGGCTGCGCGGTAGCGGCTGCAGGCTTCGAATTGACCATGACTGTCAGCATCGCGGTCGAGCTACCATTGGGTACCAGGGTCACCTGTCCCGGATTAAATGAGCAAGTGATGCTCGGTGGAGGATTGGCACACGCCAGATTTACTAGGCCATTGAATCCGGAGACGGGGTTCACCGTGACGTTGAACAATTTGGAACTCCCGACCGGGATTATTGCTGAGGGGGGAGACACAGACCCCGAGAAGCTGCCACCTGTGACAATGAGCTGGGCCGACACGCTGTGCGACAGGGGCCCGCTTAACCCGTCAATCGTGAAATTGTATGTGGCGGGGCTCGTGTTCTGGGTGTGCAGCTGGAAAAAGACAGGTGTTCCCTGCGGGCTGGGACTTTCCCGGTCACCGGTGATGGGACAAATTACGCCAGCCGGAAGACCATTACAACTGAGTTCAACCACCGCGGAGTAGTTTTCAAGCCCTTGCAAAGTTACGGTGAACGACGTGAAGTCAGAAGTGCCGACCGTCTGCGCCGGCGGAGCAATCGTGATCTTGAAATCACCCACATTAAGGGGTGTTGAAACCTGTTGAGTGATCGAGCCATCCGTGAACAATGCGTTGACCGCGTAGGCCCCAAGCGGCGTACTCGACTGTGTGACAAGTGTAACGGACTGAAGCAGGACCTGACCTGGCGATAACTCGATGGGATTGGCGTCAAACTGGCAGGAGGCCCCAGCGGGCAAATCCGAACAGGATGGGTGAATTTCAGTTGCATATCCACCAATGCTGGCGATCAAAAGCGGGTAGGTGAACGACTGTGAGGGTGCGACCACAGGAGTGTTCACAGGCACGTTGAACGAGACAGCCACGAATCCAACTTGCGATTGGGCCAAGGCTTGCGTGCCAAAGGCTGTGTGCGACTCTTGTCCTGACTGCGCAGTGAAAGAGAAAACATGCTTCGAATTGAACGAGCTCCCGATGTGGAAATCTATGTCCTGGCTGAGAGAGCCGGCCGGGATGTTGATGGCGGCGGGAACGGAGATGTTCGAGTCGCTAGCAGAGAGCTGGAGTGTAGTCCCTGCCGAGGACGGATTGGCCAGAATTATGCGAAGTTTTCCGTTAGGGCCAACAATCGGGTCGGAAACAAGGGCCATCGTGAAAGTGTCACCGGGCTTGGCCGTGAGGATGTCGTAGGAAGAGGTGTAGGCGTCCAACTTCACCATGTCGGCTCGTTTGTCACCGTTGACATCGGCATATAGTTGAGGTGCGGCCCCTTGCCCTAGATGGAAGGTGATATTGGACGGTGTGAAGGTACCGTCGCCATTCCCGGCCAGGATTTCGAGCGAAGTCCCAGGTGCGCCGCCCGTAATGACGCCCGGAGTGATGGATTCGCCGAAGGATACAATATGGGCGACAATGTCCAGGTTGCCGTCACCATTAAAGTCAGCCAGGGTCGGCCCGACCGGCCGTAGCGGTTTGTCAGGTGTGCCAAAAATGAGGGCCTGGGAGAACTCATTGCGAAATGGTCCATAAGAAGCGCCCGCCTTGAAACTGCCGTCAAGCTGGCATAGATGCACCTGAAAGCTCCGTGAGATGGAATTGTCCACCGCTTGCCTGGCAACCATCTCTTCAACAACGTCCGGTAAGTTGTCTTTATTAAGGTCCGCGACAGTGAAGTAGCTGGTCACGTCCGGATGGGCGAAAAGCAAGACAGGGGGTTGAAATGTTCCATCGCCATTGCCGAGCAGTTCGTAGAGCGCATTCTGCTCGGTCGAGATCAGCTGATTCCCGGCAACCAGAAGGTCGAGCCTGCCATCGTGGTTGAAATCACCTGCAAACGCGGCTCCGATGGCAGTCGAGGCAAACGACACAGCAGTTCCCTGCCGGAATGTGCCGTCGCCGTTTCCCAGGAACGGAACCAGAGAAGCACCTGCAGTCCCCCCGGGACTGTTTGAGAAACTCACGAGAACAATGTCCTGCTTGCCATCCCCATTGAAGTCCCCCACAACGATCTGGAACGGGAACAGATTGGGTAGAGGAGTGACGGCCGATCGTTGAAAAGTTCCATCGCCGTTGTTCACGGCATACGAAAGGGCAGCGCTTGGGTTTCCGACGATGGTCTCGCCGATGACCACGAGGTCGGGCTTGCCCTTGTTCCGAAAATCTGCGAAGGCGAGGTCGAAGACATCAGCCTGATTGTCGAAAATCGGAGTGCGGATGGGCGCTCCGAAACCGCCAGAACTATTTCCTAACATCACCGTTAGCTCGGTGGGCAACGGGAATTGTGACCCTGTCTCCAGGGTGATGAGATCCTTGTGTCCGTCTCCATTTACATCCACGAATGCAAAGTTGGTGACCGGAGCATCAACGATTGCGTGCATCTGGCCGCCTGCGAGGTACCCCACATAACCGCCCGTTGGACCTCCAAATCCGCCGGTGCCGTCGTTCAGATAGACACTTACGGTGTCGCTGTCCTGATTTGCAGTAATGACATCGGGGTGGCCGTCACCATTGAGATCCGCAACGGCCAGAGAGTGCATCCCGGGTTCACCGCGGAATATCATGGGTGAACTGAAATTGCCGGTGCCATCCCCGAATTGGACACTAAGCGAATTGCCCATCGTCGTTGGAGCAGTCGGATCCGCCTGGAACGGGAAAGCAGAGCTGACCAAGTCGAGCTTGCCGTCCCCGTTGAGGTCTACCAAACTGGCGGCTCCAGCGATGATTCCCGTCCCGAAGATGCGGGAACTTGACGTGTCGAAGCTCCCGTCGCAGCGGCCGGGGATGAAAGTAGCGACGCCCAACGTGTCGAGAACCACTGCATCAGTGCACCCGTCTTTGTTCACGTCAGCAAGCGCCACGGCCGTCGCTGCGCGGCCAAGGCCGGGCCCCTGGTCTGTGGTGGCGTCAAAAAAGAATTGTTGAAAATACTTGAAACTCCCGTCGCCTTCATTCAGATAAACGCGCACCCCATTGCCGGGACCCTGCCCCTGCAATTGAAGCCCCAGGTCGATCGAGACGTTGTAGTCAATCGCGACGAGGTCAGGTAGTCCGTCCCCATTCAGATCCGCGACAGCCAGAGCGAGCGTCAGATAGCCACCGTTTGTTCTGCCGAAGTGCGTGAGCGGTTGGCCGAGTTTTCCCGTCCCGTCACCGGGCAGAAATGCCAGCGAGCCTGTCTCAAAATTGCCAAAGATCCCGACTACGACATCCAGATTCCCATCACCGTTGAAGTCAGCCACGGCAAGGCTGCCTGCGGCGCCGGGAACGTAAAACTCAAGTTCGGGGCCGAAGGTGCCATCGCCGTTTCCGAGAAGTACTCCTACTGTCCCGGTGTCTGCTTCAGCAACAATCAAATCCAGCTTCCCGTCGTGGTTCATGTCTGCGGCCACCAGGCCAATCGGCGCCACGCCTGTAAGGGGAATAATCGTCGGGAGCTGGGCTGTCCCGTCGCCATTGCCGAGATAGATCCAGATATTGTTGCTACCGCTATTGGCCACTGCCCAGTCGATGTGTCCGTCGCCGTTGAAATCGCCCGTGACCACGGCGGACGGTTGGAAATCGGCTGGGAGGGTCGGCCGGAAGTTGAAGCCCGCAATCGGAGGTAAAGTTGTAGCGCCCTGGATGGCTGAACTTTGTGCCGCTGCAGGAGTAAGCAAAGTTGGCGGAGGAGGAGCCAGATCCGCCCTCGGTCGGAGGAAATGAGAAAGGTAATCCGTGCCGCGATGAGCAGAATATTGCCAGCCCTGAAATCGTTCCGGAAAAATAACTTGAGGCTTCGCGGCAGCCGGTAAGGTAGGACTGCCCGGTTGAGCGGGCGGTGCGGGGGTGGGCGCGACAATGGGCGCGGGCGCTGAGGCAGGAGTGATTGTGAACGGGACAATGTTTGAAAAGGAGTTCGTGAAATTCTGAACCTGAATATTCACTGTTCCTGCGGTTTGAAGCATCGTCCCGGTGACCGCAAACGTGAGCTGGTTCGGACTTACATAGGTGGTCAGGCCACCGCCGCCATTCCACAAGACATTGGAGTATGCCTGGAAAAAGCCAGAGCCATTGACGGTCAAATTGAATCCGAAGCTGCCTGCTGGCGCACTCTGTTGGGATATCGCGGTTATTGCCGGATTCTGTGCCGGAGTGATGTTTAGAAAAACGGCTTGCGACGTCCCGCCGCCCGGAGCTGGATTGCTCACATTGATCTGAAGAGGAGTTCCGAACGTGGGCACGGAGAGTTCCGCGGTCGTGAACAGAACCTGCAGTTGCGTGCTGCTGACGTAAGTTGTGACCAGTTCTGTAATCGGATACAACGTGGCCTGGGAACTAGGCACAAACCCCGTGCCCGTGATGGTGACCACCGTGTTCCCGCTTCCTGACGTTACATTCGCGGGGGAGATGGAAGTAGCTGTCGGGGCTGCGTTGGGGGTTGGATTCGCAGGCGGAATCGTCCACAGCAATGACATACCGCTCCCAATCGCCTGCTGGTTGATGCTCCATTCCGTCCCAACATTCTGGGTGACCTCCATGCCCACGGTTGCGCCACCGCCATAGTCCTGGGAGGAACAGCCCCCTCCGAAGGCCGCATTCAAATAATTGAAGGTGAAGTTGCTGCTGTTTTCCGGAAAGACAACTTGAAACGTTACGGTCGCGCCACTGTCATTCAGGCATTCAAAGCTGCGCACGTTGCGCCATTCAATCACGAGCTGGCGGTTCGGCGAGCTCCCGGTCACATCCCAGAATACATTTTGGCTTGTGCCTTTTACGGGATAGAGGTCCTGCCAAAATGGGGCAATTAGGGTGACCACGGGCAGATCATTCGTCGGAGCGGGTGGGTTCTGTGGATTCTGTGAAGCCAAAAAATTCAATGGCAGGTACCAATTGAAGTATTCGCTGAATGCATTCGTGAAACTAATGGTTCCATTGCTGCTGACGAAGAGCCGGCTGAAGTCGCCTCCGCCGAATTGTACGGGAAACGGTGACGTGATCGTCCCCACATCGTCGTCGCCGAGATTCAAGTTTGATCCGGAGATTGTCTGATAGTTGAACTTGGTCTCTCCCACGGTGTAATTGTTCAGAACGGTTACTTGGGCCTGGTCGCCGTTTGGAAATGTCAGCGAATAGTTCCCGAGCGCGCTCGGAGACCACAGGGCAGTGTAGATGCCGTCACCAGTTGCCTGGTCAGCACCCGTACCGTTGTCCAACAAAGTGATGCTCTGGCCTCCTGGAGAGACTGTCACTTGAACAGGCCCGCCGGGCTGCCCGCAATTGATGTTCAACACCGCAAGCGTCACCGGTTGTCCGACCGTGGCGGGAATCGTGTTCGCCACCGGCTGCAACCTCTCCGTCACGGTTGAGTTCGAGCAGCTCATGGCCCCGAACGCATTCAGGCGCCTGCCCGTGATCGTCTCCGAGAGTGCCAGGTTCGTGTCACCGCCGGCCAAGATCAAGTTCTTTATCGCCCGCCAGTCTCGGCCGGGAGTTTGCGCGGCCAGCAACGCCGCGACGCCGGTCACGTGAGGTGTGGCCATCGAGGTTCCGCTGAATACGCTGTAGGTGTTGTTCGGCGTCGTGCTGAGAATCTCCTGGCCCGGAGCGCCCAGGTATACGGTGTGCCTGCCGAGATCTGAAATCGCTGCGACTTCGTCGAATCGCGAAGTGGCGGCGACCGTGAGCATGTTCGGATAGAAGTAATTGGCCGGGTAGACGGGGACTATGTCGTTGTCACTGAAATCATTTCCAGCCGCTGCTACGAACAGGATCCCATCTTGCTGTTGCGCTTGAATTGCATCGCCGAGGGCCTGTGAAAATCCGCCCCCGCCCCAACTGTTGTTGGTCGCGACAACGTTCACTCCTCGATCTTTCATCGATTTCACAAAGTCGAGGCAAGTAATGGCATCGCTCAAAAACCCAGAGCCGCTGGCGTCCAGGAACTTGCATGCCATGATCTGAACATTCCAATTCACTCCCACCACTCCAATCGAATTGTTTCCCGCTGCGCCGATCGTTCCCGAGACATGGCTGCCGTGGCTGTTGTCATCGAGTGGGTCGCACCTGCCTGTGATCGCATTGAGCCCATGTGTGCCGGCAGCACAATTCACAGTGACTCCGTCGACCGTTTCAGTGAAACTCGCCGGATTGGACCACACATTTGCGGACAGATCTTCATGGCGGTAATCGATTCCCGTGTCGATCACTCCAACGACGATACTCGAAGAGCCCGTCGACACATTCCAGGCCTGCGTAGCGTGTATGTCGGCGCCCGATTTCCCACCGGCCTGTCCGGTATTTTGCAGCCCCCAAAGCTGTTGGAATTGAGGATCATTTGGCGTGCCAAGTGCGTGCACCACATAGTCCGGCTCCGCATACAGCACAATTGAGTTGTTCCGGTAGGCTTGAACGGAATCCTTAACCCTCGCTCCCGCAGGCAGGCAAACGAGCTGTAGTCCATCAACCGTCCTCCAGCTCTTCGTTATCTCAGCCCCCGTGGCCATATGAGCAGAGGCGATTAGTTCGGCCGCTGTGCCGGGCCGAAATCGAACCAGGATATGATCGGGGCGATATTTTGACTGCCCTGCCCAATCAGTTCGCCTGATAACGTGAGCCTTCGACTTCGGCAGAGACTGGGCAGGAATTATCTTTGCGAAGTAAAGCCACGTGAGAGAGAACGCCAGAGCGGCCAGAAGAGTGGCTAGCGAACGCTTGCCGGGACGCATCGTCAGGGTCCTTCCGATGAAGGACGTGAGGGAAGCCCGCCGAATTCTGGTCAATTTCCTTCCTGCCTTATCGCTGGCGTATATTGTTACGGAAGGTACCCCATGTCAACGACCTATTGTTGGGCGAGACCCTTAGCACGCCGCCTGGACTGCTTTCGCGAGGCGGATTTTCGAATTTATTTCGCCGTGCTGTGGAGGAGGTCGAGATGATCGAGGACACACTTGCGCCCTCATTCCGGGGTCGCGCGCAATACTCGCATGCGTGCCCAGAATCAGTTCTTTTTGAGGTGAGCTGGGCGGATTTCTGGGCAAGCGAATTCTCAAGGGTTTTGACATGCAGGCGGAATGGATTTCTGCGCAAGTGGGGGGGTTCTGAGCAGACTAGGAACTATGGCAGTTTTCACACCTCGCGGTGTCCCCAGCAAGACTCGAGGTCAGGATGGATTCGCTAGTTCCTTTCCCGCAGGGCTCCTACATCCCCTACAACATGCCGGTTTAATCCGGCACACCCGGGTTGCCCGTCAATCGGGAGTTAGGCATGCTTCTGAGTCGCCCGGCACTATTCAAATGACTGGTCAGGTCTTTGCGCAAACACCGCGTGGTCTTTGTTCTGTGCCCACCAAGCTCTCCACTTTTGGAAATTGTCGGGAGTTGCGCGGGCATCGGCAGAAAGAGGCGGGTCCTTCACCATCTCCGCCAGGGTTTTCATCAGAAGTCCATTCACGTCTCTGACGTGCCCAAAATAGCGATCGTGGTCGCACACCTTGCGAACGTATGCGTCTTGCTCTGGTGTCCGATGAAAGCCCGAGTAGATGGAGGGCTCGATGCACTGCTCGAAAGCTTTCTCCCCTTCCTGCTCCATCCCTTTCAGATTTCCCAAGGCTCCAATCAGAATGCCCACTGCACGGTCACCGCCGATGAATTTCAGTTTCCGCACGGCCTCGACCGATATGTTGTCCCAATGGAAGGGGAATCCGGTCAGCTCAGTAGCGATTTGACTCAGCATTTGCTCGTCGCCGAGTTGAGCCAAGCCGGTTTGCAAATTCCCTTGAGCCTCCCTGTAAGGATCCGGAATCCCTCCATCCTCGTAGCGAAGTAGCTCCGGAGACCAGTTTCGGATTCCCATAGGCTCCCCGGGGGAAGGTGTGGGGAATTGCTGGAGAACCGATGAAGCCGGTTTGCCGTCAGATCTTGCGATCTCCAACATGGCGTCGGGATTTTCCCACTCGACCCTCCGGACTAGACACTGGAGGTAGGGGTCTCGAACGCTCTCAGAGACTGGCCTCGAGAATCTCTGTCCCTTGTATTTTTGAAGCCACGCTTTCCACTTCACGATGCCAGTAGGAGAGTAATCCGCCTCAGGCAAGTCCGGAATACGCCGCACTAGTCCAATGTCCCGGATTGCCTGGAGGAGCCCGCTCTGTCCATCGTAGGGACCGTCGGCAGGTCCAATTTTCGCATGCATCCGAGGGTCGTCGGCATGCTCAATCAGGTATTCGACTAAGGTGCAGAGAGCCCAGTCATCCCCAACTTGCGCGAATAAACCCAGACTGCCCAAATAGGGCGAGGGAGTCTCTTCTCTCCACAGCTCCTTCATCGCCGCGTAGCCACGTTCATCACCGAGTTTAGCTAAGGCCACCCGAACCATATAGAGCGAGCCGGAGCATTCGCTGCCCTTCGGCAAGGCCGCAATTTTTCGGAGAACAGGAATCGCTCGAGGACCAGCGACCTGCGCGGCGATGTAGAAGTCACCCAACTTCTCCCCTTCCTCCATCGCCTGATCATGTGAGTCTGGCGCGCTACAGACGCGGTAATAGTGCTCAAGCATTGCCACCGCCTGATTTGGGTTTCGGTCGGAGCATTTCTGCGCGAAAACAGGACCAGAGAGTGCAGCCACAACGGTTAGGAACAAAAGCAGGACAACCATCGGCGCACTCATAGCCCAGAAACGGGATCTCGGACTGGAGGGCGCATGGCTGGCCATTCGGGAATCTCCTTCAGCAACCTTTAGAACGATTGTGGTTGAGCTTCCTTGCAATTTATTTTGCACCAACTGTCTATAACCGTCTTATTCGGACAAATCACGCGTGTAGACAATCAATCAAGGACTTCGCCTCGCGGCAGCAAGAGCGAAACCCATAATCGCAAGCGCTATTCGCCCACACTACCGTACAGAAGCGGAGTTGTGGGAAGTTAAAGAGGGGGTTCTGGCTGGATTGTCGGCCACTCGGAACTTATCCTGACCCAACTTGCCCGGCAGTCGATTGTCAACTCCCGATAAGGTTTGTCTGCGAGCTTGGTTTTAAGAACTTTCCCGAACGTGACGGAAGGAATTGAAATGCAACCCACAAGCTGCGTTTTTGGCTGTACCCGGGGATCGGTCCAATGAGTTAATTTTGGAAGGACATTCGCCGGAGCCTACGCACGTTACTCAAGCGGCCGGGTGTTTCGTCCGTCTGCGTACTCGCGCTGGCGTTGGGAATTGGCGCAAATACCGCGGGCTCTAGCTGCCACCTTCCGCCAGCAGGTCCGGAAGCTAGATACAGAAGTGGCAACTTCTAACGTCCGTTCGATGGACCAATATTATTCAATGATCCTTGGGCCTCGGCGATTCAATTTGCAGTTGCTGTCAATCTTTGCGCTTGCCGCCCTTGCCTTGGCACGAGCTGGAATTTATGGGGTCATATCGTATTCGGTAAATCAGCAGGCCCTTGAGATCGGTATTCGGATGGCCATTGGCGCCCAGCGAAGCGATGTATTGCGTATGGTGATCAGGGAGGCAATGACGCCGGTCATGGCGGGATTAGCGCTGGGTCTCCTGAGCGTCTTTGCCCTTACGCGGGCATTGGCGAGCTTGCTCTTTGCAGTCAGCGCATCGGACCCGGGGACGTTGGCCTGGGTGACACTATTGTTTTGCGGGGTTTCGTTCGCAGCCATCCTTGTGCCGGCTCGCCGTGCCGCGAAGATTGATTCGCTCGCATTGGTTCGGACAGACCAGATGCGTCGGTCAGATAATCAAATCTTCGGGATTGAAAATCCAGCGTTTTTCAATAACACTGTGCACAACTGCCGCACGCGGAGCATCGTGGTACACCCGCACGCCAGCCTTGCTCCGCGAACCGACCTCGCGCGGTCGAGCTGCAGTAGGCGCTTCGCGCGGACGGCGAACACCTACCATGAATTCCAGTCCGAGCCCCATCGTTCTTAGCGGTCAAGATAAGCGACTGGAAGTTTCCGGTTTTTCCATAACTGAGACGTATCGCCCCCCGGGCCTCGTCTTGCCGCCACACTTCCACGGAAACGCGAACATTGCGTTTGCCCTCGACGGGTCCTTTATTGAAACCGTTGGCACAAAGCCTTACGAAGTGCATCCCTACAGTGTGATATTCCGGCCGGCGGGAGAAAAACACGCTAATCGGTACGGGAAAACTGCGGCTAAATGCTTGATCATTGAGGTTCGACCGCAACGTCTTAGTGACGTACGCCAAGTTACCGAGGTCCTCGACCGCGCTTCTTACGTGGAACCGGGACTGTTCTCCCATTTAGTGCTGAGGATGTCCCGAGAAGTTCGGATGTTGGATGCGGTCGCTCCGCTTGCCATCGAGTCGCTGATTCTCGAGATGTTGGTTGAGGCCACGCGACTGGGTTCGAGCTTCGAGGCAAATCGGCCTCAGTGGCTCCGGCAAGCGAAAGAGGTCCTCCACGAACAATTCGCGGAGTCACTCACCCTAACCGGAGTGGCCGCGCAAGTGGGCGTTCACGCCGCCCATCTGGCAAAGATGTTCCGAAAGCATTACGGATGTACGCTTGGAGACTACGTTCGAAGGCTGCGACTGGACTATGCCTCACGACTCTTGGCTCGTTCGGAGAATACTCTCAGCGCAATTGCCTTGGCTGCTGGGTTCTACGATCAAGCCCACTTTGCCCACCTTTTCAAGTTTAGGTTTGGCATTACGCCGGGTGCTTTTCGAGCGGGCCTGAGAACCAGACGACCTCCTATCTCGAAAAAGCACAAAGACTTACCGTCCGATTAACTCCATACAATAAGGCAAAAATCCTCCAAGACGTCACCTTTGGTGTGTCTTATAAAGATCGGGAGGACGAAGAGATGGGCAGAGATGCCTTGCTCAGGGTGCTGTTACTCGGCGCATCGAGCCTGTTGGTTAGCGGAGCGGCAGCACAACTGACATTACCTGCCCAGCAAGGCTCTTCCGATGTGGCTTGGTCGCTAGCTGCAACCGGTGACACGGTCACCACGCGCCGTATCTCTGTCTATGAAACCTATCCTGCCTTCAAGAGTTTGGTCGCTGTGATCCGGGCAGCTGATGCAGGGTTCACCAACCTGGAGATTTCACTCTTTCGAATGGCAGATTTTAACGGGTATCCGCAGGCCGAAAGCGGCGGGATATGGTTCGTCGGTCCGCCTGAGGCAGCGCAGGATCTCAAGTGGATGGGTTTCAATCTTTTCAACCGGGCGAATAATCACGCGACCGAATATGGTGTCGAAGGCATGATCGAAACGGATCGTCTCTTGGATTCACTGAGCTTAGTCCATGCCGGAAGCGGCATGACTTTGGGGGAAGCAACTCAGGCAAGATACCTTGATACAAACAAGGGGCGCTTCGCACTAATCGGATTAGCCACTACTTTCACACCGATGTCACGGGCCGCCGACGCACGACCCGGTGCGAAAGGGCGGCCAGGGATCAACCCATTGCGCGTTGAGCGAGAATACGAACTCAATCCGCAAGAGATGAAAGAACTTCGACAAATCATGAGAGATCTCGGAGAACAGTTACCAACGGCTGAAGGCGCCGCTCTGGAATTTGCGGATACGAGGTTTGTCCCTGGCAACGCAACTCGGGTGGTGGAGAAGGTTGACTCGAGAGACGAGGAGCGTATTCTGCGCTCCGTCCGCAACGCCAGTAAACAGGCGGACTTTGTGATCGTCACAAGCCACTCTCACGAACCAAGTGAAGAAGCGCTGACACCGCCCTCTTTCTTAGTCGAGTTCGCCAAGAAATGTATTGATGCGGGGGCCGATGCTTTCATTGTCCACGGTCCACATCAACTCAGAGGAATCGAGATTTATAAGAGGAAGCCGGTCTTTTATAGCTTGGGCAATTTCATATTTCAAAATGAAACGAGTGATAATTTGCCTTCAGATCTCTACGAATCCCATAAGCTGGGCGAAGAAGCTCTGCCAGCTGATCTGATGAATGCACGCTATAAGAATGGAACAGTTGGTTTTCCCGCCAGTCCGATATGGTATGAAAGCGTCGTAGCGGTCCCCTACTTCAAACGGCACCAGCTTTGCGAACTTCGGCTCTATCCAATAGATCTTGGTCAAAAAGCTCCTAGATCTCAGCGAGGTACACCGCGGCTGGCGAATGAAGAGCTTGCGCGAAAAATTATTAAGCGCCTCGCGACGCTTTCAGCTCCCTTTGGGACAAAGATAACCTTTGAGAATGGGCTGGGTATCTGGCGACGAGAATAGTACCCAGTACGTAGACACGCGAAACGCGGGAACACGTGTTTCGTCCCGGACATCTTGGTTTGAGAGCGGTGAATTGTGCGCAAATTGTGGTGGATCAAAAGCTTTCAGACTCTTGGCGTCGCAAACTTGATCCTTCTAACAGCGAGTTGCCCCACTATCGCGGTCCCGAGGCAAGAGCCTCACGAGGCGGCACCAATTGCCTTTTCACCGCAACTGCTGGCTCAACTCAAGCAGATCCAGCAGGCTGCTCTTGGGAGCGATTATGCATTTAGGCAACTCGCTGTCCTGACCAATAAGATTGGTCCACGCCTGAGTGGCTCAGTGCAAGCGCAGAATGCAGTCGATTACGTCGCAAACGAACTGCAGCGTCTCGGCCTCGACGTACGATTGGAAAAAGTGCTTGTGCCGCATTGGATTCGGGGAGAGGAGAAGGCGGAATTAGTTAGGTTCCCGGGTCAAATGTCAGGTATGGCCCAGAGAATTATTCTGACGACGCTCGGCGGAAGCGTAGCAACTCCACCTACCGGACTTACAGCCGAGGTCGTTACTGTCGATAGCTTCGAAGAGCTAGAAGCGTTGGGTCGCGCAAATGTGGAAGGGAAAACTGTGCTTTTCAATCGCCGCTTCGATGAACAAATGGCAGCACAAGGGTTCGGTCTCGAGGCCTACAGGCAGATAGTCCCGTATCGAACCCGAGGCCCGAGTGCTGCGGCCCGATTAGGGGCAGTGGCCGCGCTGGTGCGGTCGGCAGGCGGTTCGAATTACCGGTTGCCGCATGCAGGCTTCACGCGATATGCAAAGGAGGCAGCGCGAATCCCCGCAGCTGCTCTTACACAGGAAGATGCGGATCTGATCGCAGGGCTGAGTAAAGAGGGGCCCGTGCACTTGCACCTGACTCTTACGCCAGAAACACTCCTTGACGCCGTGAGCTACAACGTCGTCGCTGACCTCAAAGGCAGCGAGCATCCGGAACAGGTTGTTATCGTCTCGGGACATCTCGATTCCTGGGACTTGGGAACTGGCGCCATTGATGATGGGGCCGGTGTAGTTATGGCCATGCAAACGGTGCAGGTACTTCGGGAGCTGAATCTACGCCCGAAGCGCACTATTAGGGTCATCGCATGGACGAGTGAGGAGTTCGGAGGTATAGGCGGTAATGCTTATGCCAAGGATCATTTCACAGAAATCGCCAACCACTTTGCGGCAATTGAGAGCGATCACGGTGCCGGTCATCCGTTGGGCTTTAGCATCAGGGCTAGGCAAACCGTGCGACCGATGCTGGAACCTGTATCACTTGTTCTGCAGGACCAGGGCTCGGGCCTGACCCGATTCACCGAGGAGATTGAAACAGATATCTCTCCGCTAGCAGACGCCGGAGTTCCATGCTTCGGTCTTTGGCAAGATGGGCGCACGTATTTCAACTACCATCATACGGCTGCCGATACTTTGGATAAGGTTGTTCCAAAAGAACTCGCAGAAAACGTTGCGGTTATGGCATCCCTTGCCTATGCGCTTGCGAATCTATCGCAACCACTTCCGCATTGATGATTGGAGAACGCGGAAGCCGCACTTGTATCAAGAGTTGCTGGTTGTCGCGAGCCGTTGAGTTCGAAGTCAGTGTCGAGGATAGGAGAAGCCTCGGAGATGTATCGAAGGGAATTCCTGCAAAAGGTTTCGGGCATTGGCACACTCGCGGCGTCGGCCGGGATTTTCAGAGGCGACGGACGATCGACATTGAGTCAAACTTCGCGCGCCATCGGAAATCCCGCCCGTGAGCAGCTGGAGTCACTGCGCGCACAATTTCCGACCCTCGGGGAGCGGGTAAACGGCCACCCCTTGGTGTACCTCGACAGCGCAGCCACCACCCAGCGGCCCCGCGCAGTGATCGACGCCCTCACGCACTATTACCTGCAACAGAACGCGAATCCATCGAAGTCTCTCCACACCCTCGCTCGTCAGTCGGCCACGCTCTATGAGAAAGCAAGGGCCACAGTTGCGAGATTCTTGAATGCACGCGGACCCGAGGAGATCGTGTGGACCCGTGGAACGACGGAAGCGATCAATCTCGTTGCTTCGTCCTGGGGCAGCATCAACCTGCACCCTAACGACGAGATCATCCTGACTGTTACGGAACACTATTCCAATCTGGTGCCCTGGCAACTCGCTGCCCGGCGGGCAAATGCCTGCATACGAGTAGTGGACGTGGAAGATGACGGCCGTTTGCGCCTCGATCAACTCGAGAAACTGCTGTCGGAGCGTACGAGACTGGTTGCGTTTCCACATGTTTCGAACGTGTTGGGTTTGATCAATCCTGCAAACGAAATATGCGAACGAGCCCACCGCGTCGGTGCGCTCGTTCTTGTAGATGGCGCCCAATCCGCCCCGCATTTTCCCGTTAACGTGCAGGATCTCGGCTGCGATTTCTTTGCTTTCTCCGCACACAAAATGCTCGGTCCCATGGGAACTGGTGTGCTGTGGGCACGCCACGAGATTCTCGAAAACATGCCGCCCTATCAAGCCGGAAGCAACATGGCTCACGATGTAGACCTTGAGTCTAGACGGACTCGTTTTGCCGAAGGTGCATGGAAATTCGAAGCAGGGACGCCGAACGTGCCCGGACCGGTAGGGCTCGCTGCAGCTATTGAATTCCTTGAATCATTGGGTCGCAAGGATCTTTGGAACCGTGAACAGGAACTCACCCAACACGCCTTGGCTGCGTTCAAGGAAGTGAAAGGGTTGAGGATTCTTGGCCCAACGGAGCCGGACAATCGAATATGTGTCATTTCCTTCGTGCTCGAAAAGGGGGACGCGCTCGACATAGTCCAGGCTCTCGACGCGACGGGCATCGCGGTTCGCGGCGGAGATCTCGCGTCGCTGCCCCTATTGAAGCGAATGGGTGTAACTGCAGCGGTTCGCGCCTCCTGTTATGCTTACACCACAGCCGAAGAAGTCGATCTACTCCTCGCAGCACTGCAAAAAGAACACCGCGGACTTTCATGATGACTAGCGAATCGCTGTCGCGCCCAGCCGTCCTCGAGATTCTTCAAGAACTGATTCGCACTCCATCCGTAAATCCAAGCCTTTCACCGGAGGAGGCGCACGGGGAAGGGGCGATTGCCAAAGTTGCACAGAATTTGCTGATAGCCAACGGAGTAAAGAGCTGGCTGGAAGAGGCCGCTCCGGGACGCCCTAACACCGTGGCTGAAGTGGGGAAAAGGAGAGGTCCCACGCTCGTCTTTTGCGCCCACCTCGACACTGTAGGTACGAAGGGTATGACGATTCCGCCTTTTGAACCAAAAGTTGAGGGTAATCACGTCCACGGCCGCGGCAGCTATGACATGAAGGGCAGTGCCGCCGCCGTCATCTCTGCGGCCGCTGCTCTCGCTCACACGAATATATCGGGCCGGGTACTTGTCGCCCTGGTGGCCGATGAAGAATACGCCAGCATCGGCGCGCAAGACTTTCTCAAACGCCACAGAGCGGATGCTTGCGTCCTCACGGAACCCAGCGAAGGACGCCTTATTCTTGGACACAAGGGATTCGTCTGGGCGGAGATCGTAACCACTGGCCGCGCCGCACACGGCAGCAGATGGGACTTGGGTGTCAGCGCCATTGCAAAAATGGGGCGGATAATTTCTGCGCTTGAAAATTTTGACCAAGAAGAACTGCGGCGCCGAGTGCATCCGCTCGTTGGCCCCGCGTCGCAGCACTGCTCCCTAGTCCAGGGAGGATCAGGGCTTTCAACCTATGCGGAGGAGTGCAGATTGAAGGTTGAGCGGCGGACTCTGCCAGGCGAATTGCCGCATAGTGTGATGCAGGAGCTTGAGGAAGTAGTTCGTTCAACCGGTGAGGAAGCACAGGTTTGCTGTTTGTTGGACCGCCCCCCGATGGACTGCGATCGGGAATCCAAAATCGCGACTTGCCTTCGCGGCGCGGCGACTTCGGCCACGGGATCAAAACCCGAGGAAGGTGGGGTGGGGTACTGGATGGACGCTGCGCTGTTCCACGCCGCGGGCATCCCGACCGTGAACTACGGCCCCAGTGGTGCGGGAGCGCACGAGGCAGTGGAGTGGGTTGATCTGGATTCAGTAGTGAGTTGTGCACATGTGCTCGCCGAGACCGCCCGGCGCTTTTGCCGTTCGTAGCGTTGCTCGAACGAGGCTGCCGGACAGCAGGAGTCGAGCCGAATCTGGCTAAGCGGTGCGCCAGCATTCACTTAGGCGATGCATCAGGTGGGCCGGGACATGCGTTTGAATTATTCTCGCTTGTGCCAAGGAGGGTGAATGACATCGTTCTGGCAGGACGTGCGTTACAGCTTGCGGATGATCGCCAAAGCACCAGGATATGCGGCGATTGCTATCCTGACGCTTGCGCTGGGTATCGGCGCGAACACCACGATTTTCACCTGGGTTAATTCGGTTTTGTTGAACCCAGTTCCCGGGGTGGCCAATGCGAACGAGGTTGTGTCGCTAACGCTGAGCAAGCCTGGCGACAACCCCTTCCCACTAACATATCCGGATGTCGAAGCCCTACGCAACGGGCAGCAGAGTTTCACGGGCATTGCGGGGTGCGATTTCGTTCAGATGAGCCTGACGGGCCAAGGCACACCGGAGCGTGTCTGGGGTATGGTGGCGTCCGCGAATTACTTCGATGTGCTGGGCGTGCGGCCACTCCTTGGGCGAGGCTTCCTGCCGGAGGAAGACGAGAAACCGGGAGACGCGTCCGTGGCAGTGATCAGTTACCGTCTGTGGCAAACGCACTTCGGTGCAAATCCGAACGTAGTGGGCGAGACAATCAAGCTCAACCGCCACCCGTACACGATCGTGGGCGTCACGCCCGCGGTGTTTCAGGGGAGCCAGACCGGGGTGCGTAGCGACATTTGGGTTCCGATCATGATGGAACCGCAATTGGAGCCTCTGGGCGGCTTCCTTCATGACCATCACCAGTTCTGGTTGCGCGCTTTTGGAAGGTTGAAGCCGGGCGTCTCTCTGCAGCGGGCACAGGAGGAAATGACGCAGCGACTGACACCTGAGGTGAACAGTTATCCGGAAGAACACAAAGGGCACGACAGCGTGACGGTGTACCCGCTGTGGCGCAACCCATTTGGCTTGAACGAGTTTTTCTCGACTCTACTGCCGATTCTGATGATGATCGCGGGCCTCGTGCTGCTGCTGGCATGTGCGAATGTGGCCAATCTGATGTTGGTACGGTCGGTAGGGCGCCGGCGCGAGATCGCTATCCGGATATCGCTGGGCGCGAGCCGAGGGCGGCTCGTTCGCCAACTGCTGGTGGAAAGCCTGATGCTGGCGCTGGCGGGAGGCGCCGGCGCACTGCTAATCACGTTCTGGACTGCGGGAACGCTCTTGAGATTCCTGCCTGCGACGGCGGATGGCCCGCTCGCACTCAGCATCTCGACGGACCGCATGGTGTTGCTTGCAACGTTGGTAATTTCGGTGCTCACGGGCGTGATCTTCGGAATTTTGCCTGCGCTGCGGTCCTCGGGCGCTACGCCGGTGGCGGTCTTGAAAGAGGACACCAGAAGCGCCTCGGGTGGGCTCAGGAAGGCTCGCCTCGCGAACGGATTGGTGGTGGCGCAAATTTCGCTTTCGTTGCTGCTGCTGATCTGCGCGGGTTTGTTTATTCGCAGCTTCCTGAGCGCGCAGCAAACCAATCCGGGATTCAATGCGCACAATGTGCTGATCGCTTCTTACGATCTATTTACCGTGGGATATTCGGATGCGAGCGGGGCGGAATTCGATCGCCAGCTCGTCGCGAAACTGGAAGCGCTGCCGGGCGTACAGACGGTGGCCCTGACCGATCGCATTCCGCTGACCTTTGACAGCGGCTCGACCAGCGTGAATCCCGAAGGATACGTTTCGAAGGCCAACGAATCGATGGAAACGCAGGTGGCAATCATCACGCCGAACTACTTCCACACGCTACAGATTCCGCTTGTGAAGGGACGCGACTTCACGCTCCAGGACACGAAGAGTTCACAGCGCGTGGTGATCGTTAGCGAAGCATTTGCGAATCGCTATTGGCCGAATCACGAAGCACTGGGCAAGCAACTTAACTCGGACTTGACGCACGAATGGTTCAAGGTGGTCGGAGTGGCGCGCGACAATAAGATGAAGAGCCTGAATGAAAAGCCCATGCCATTCGTGTATTTGCCGCAGTACCAAATTTACCGGTCGACGATGATCGCCATTCTGCGAACTACGGCCGATCCGTTGACGGTCGGCAAGACAGTCGAGAAAACGATCCATGACCTGAATGCAGATCTGGTAGTGTTCAACATGACGACGCTTGAATCGCGCGAGCAAGCTGCCAGCTTCCCCCAACGTATTGCGGGAACGTTTGTCGGCGCATTCGGGCTGCTAGCGCTGATTCTGGCGGCGGTAGGAATTTACGGCGTCACGGCGTACACCACGCGCCAACGCACTCATGAAATCGGCATCCGCATGGCGCTGGGCGCGAGCAAAGACGACATTCTTCGGTTGGTCCTCGGCCACGGGCTCCGGTTGACGCTCACAGGTGTCCTGGTCGGACTTGCGGCCGCTTTCGCGCTGACGCGCTACCTGAGTAACTTGCTGCTAGGCGTGACGAGCACCGATGCGCTGACCTTTTTCAGCGTGGCAATCTTGCTTTGCGCCGTGGCCCTTTTGGCCTCCTTCATTCCGGCGCGCCGCGCCATGCGCGTGGACCCCATGGTCGCACTCCGCTGCGAATGAAACTCACTTGGCCTGATTGTCCGAGGCGGTCTTATCGCCGCGTCGGGACCAAGCGACACACGTGCAGCAGATATGGCTGGCATCGAAATGCTACGCAGGGCGGACATGAGCATTCGGTGGTCCAGAAGCTTTCGGGTCTCAGCCAGAACGAGGCATTTTGCAGAAGCTCGACCTAAGAGATCTTCGAACTAGAGGAATTCTCACCTGGCTCGCAAAATGGTAAGGAATGGCTCCCCAGGGTAGGATTCGAACGTACCGCCTGTCGGTTAGCAGCCGAAATGATAGAAAATCTAAGTGCCCTATCTGGTCTCGCTTATGAGAAATTGAGAGCCATTTTTCCTTCTTTAGTTGCACCCACACCTGCATGCACGGCTATGACTTCCGAATAGGTGGCTCTCCTTCGAGTGATTCTCTCTCACTCCCGCTGGACCCACGGACCCCGGTCAGCTCAAGTCTTTGAAACTGAAGAGAACTGGGTGGCGGAGGCCGGATTTAAACCGACGACCTCCAGTGGCTTCTCGATACCGCTGCTCACGAGGCGGGCGCGTCCCTCATCCTCGGAGGAGTGTTGGCGTTCATAAGATAGCAGCGTGGATGATTTCGGCGGCGACGATTCTGGAGAATGGGGCGACAGACACGCACTCCGGCGCACAAGTCTCTGCCGGGGCTCGTCAGCAGCTGTCCACAGGCGTCAACCTCTTGAAGCACAAAGCATCGTATCTGCCCGGTTGCGTCCGCTCACGTCGGCACATGCCGATTATCAACTGACACCACGGGTGCCAGCGGAGTAATTCATCGCGGTTCAATTCAGGGGCTGGATGCGTTCTAACTCTTTTTTGTGTAACATGTTGCGAGTGCGTAGGGTCCGTAGCTCAGCTGGTTAGAGCAGCGGACTCATAATCCTTCTGAGCGCTTCTGCATTACGCTGCAACGACCTGTAAGTAACTGAAAACTAAGACAGCGTGTAGAATTTGAAACTGTGCGATGCTGCTTCAAACTGCACCGAGACGGACACCAAACTAGCACCAGGATTTTGTTGCCCGTTTGCCCCGGACACAAAGATCTTGCTGACGCGCCGGAATCGTTTCTTGACTCTTTTTGGCAGCCTCAATGTCATGAAATCACCGCACTTTTTGCGCAGCTTCGCGAACGAACCGAAAAGAAATGATTTGGCGTTACCGGGAAACTTGAAAATGATGTCCAGCCCCGCCGAGTGCGAGAGATAGAGCGCCTACTTCGTGAAGACTTAGCGCGCGAAGAGTTTCCTCGGTTCGGGTTGCTCTCGGTAGCGACGCGGAAGCTCTGCGACCGTGCCCAATGCGATCTAAGATTGACACGAAAGGGCGGGCGGCGTACCTTCTGGCACAGGTCTAACTCTCGGAATTTTTGGCTTCAACCTCATTTCGATCGGTCTCGGTCCTAAAGATCTGATGGGTCATTGACGTCTTCAGGAGGGCTTTATGCATCCTGTATTTCGGCGTTCGCTCAAACTGGTGTGCATTTCACTGCTCCTCGCGGCCAACGCTTGGGCGCAGCGAAGCGCACCTCCTGTTGAGCAGCAGGACGACCTCTCGGGTTCGCCGACAGTCCAGCAAAGTGCCCGAGCGCACGGGCCACGGCCAGGGAAAGGAGAGATTCAGGATGACCCCCGAGCGCGGTCGGAATGGCAACGGCACGACCGTGGTATCCCTTCGGTCGAGTTCGAGCGACAACTGCTTCGGTTGCGTCAATCCCGATCTGGACTGCTAACCGGAGACGCGGCGACAGGTACCGTGAATGCCACTTCGACATCCGGGCCCATATGGGTCCCCATCGGACCCACCGGTGCAGACTACGAACAGAACGGTTCTGCCAGCGGGCTTGTGCGCGACAGCGGAAGAGCGCGAACAATCCTGCCGCATCCTACCGACGCCAACACTTTGTATTTCCTGACCTCCGGCGGCGGGTTGTGGGTGACTCACAACTTCACCGCTAGTCCTCCGACCTGGACGCCTCTGACCGATTCATTGGTTACCACAGGTGGCGGATCAGTTGCATTCGGCCGCACCCCCAGTGTGCTCTACCTCGGTCTGGGTGACCCGTTTGACTTGATCAATGCCGGCGGAGTGATGGTGAAATCCACCGATGGCGGACTGACGTGGGCATCTAGCGTCAACCTAGTCAATGCCTTTTCCGTCCGCGATGTGAAGGTGGACACGAGCGCTGCGCAGGACATCGTTCTCGCAGCCACCGATTTTGGCCTATTTCGCTCGACGGATGCAGGGGCCAGCTTCGCCTCGATCGCCACTTTCCAGGGGTTGGCTGTGTGGAGCCTCGTTCAAACCAGCGCCGGATGGCTGGTCAACGCGCAGCCGTGCGGCACACTCGTACCCGCCGATATCTGTGGCACACAAGCAACAATCTATCTTTCGACGGATCATGGCGCCACATGGGCGGCGATTCCGAACACCGGCAACGTTTACACCGGCGCGGGGCGAACCACACTCGCAGTCGGCGCGCCTGGCGATAGCATCGTGTACGCATTCGCGGAAAATAGCGCGTCCACGGACCAACTCGACCTTTTTCGTTCAACCGACGGTGGGAAGGATTGGTCGCCGCTCCACATCAACAGCAAGGTGCCGAGCAACCCAAACACCGACAATCCCAACATGGACCTGATGCATGATCAGTCCTGGTACAACCAGATGATCTTGGTTGACCCTCGTGATGCGACAAGAAACACCATCTATCTCGGCGGCAATCTCAGCTCGGCAAAAAGTACCGATGGCGGTGGCACTTGGACTCTGCTTTCGAACTGGTTCTACGGGCAGGTAATACTAACGAACGGCCAGCCTGGCTTAATCCCATATGTTCATGCTGATTTTCATGCTGCGGCGCTGAGCACCGTAGCGACACCCGCATTGATGTTTGGCTCCGACGGCGGTCTTTTTTTCAGCACGGACGACGGAGCAACTTGGTCAAGCGATAAGAACAACGGTCTGCAAACGTTCCTCTTTTACTCCTTGATTTCCACGCCCGGGTTTCCCTCCGAAGTTTTCGGAGGGTCACAGGACAACGGGACGCGCGTCCGTAAAGGGAATACCACAATTTACAACCAACCTGTCGGAGGGGACGGCTTTGGAACCGGTTGGAGTCAGGCGAACACAAACACTTCGGTGGCTACGTCAGAGTTCAACAGTAACAATTTCAATCCCACCAACCAAGTGCCTGATTTGGAAGAGAAGTTCTTTTTTTCTCCTCCGCCGCTGAATAACGATTCTGTGTTCTTCACGCCGATCGAAACACCAACTGCAAAAGCCGACCCTTCGGGCAAAGTATTCTTCACATCATCCGGGACGCTGATCGACGTGACCACTGACGGTGGCTGGACCTGGTCAGTAATCGGCCAGGTGGGTTTCGGCGGTATACCGCCGACTGTTTCTCTGCGCTCGGCGGCTCATGCCGTCGGCGTCAGCCCAATCGACTTGCTGCACGTGGGAGTCATCGCTGGCGCGGGTCACGTCGAAATCACCAGCAATGGTGGAAGTACCTGGACTGACAGGAACCTCAACACATTGGTGACGGGCTTCCAGTCCTTCACCGAGAGCATCACTTGGGCCGACAACCAGACCATCTACGTCACGTCAGTCACGCCACGCCCTGGTGCTGTGCGCGTCGCGAAGAGTACCGACGGTGGAGCCACCTGGGCGCGCGCCGACAGCGGGCTCCCCGATGTTCCCACAGATAGAGTGGTTGTCGATCCGAAGGATTCGACCCACAACACGCTTCTGGCGGCCAGCGACCTGGGAGTTTTCCGGTCCACCGACGGCGGCGCCACCTGGACGCCCTACGGATCAGGCCTGCCGAACGTGCGTGTTGCGGACATCTACGTGCCATCCGACGGGAGTTTTGTTCGCGTGGGCACGTACGGCCGCGGCATTTGGGAACTGCCTTCGCTGGCCTTTTCAGGCGCGACACTCACGGCGAATGTGACGCCGTGCGATACCAATGGCGCACTCGATAACGGCGAGACCGGGCTTCTTACTGTTACGCTGCACAACGGGGGTCCGAGTTCGTTGACAAGCACAACAGCCACTGTCACTTCAACCAATCCCAGTGTGACCTTCCCCGGTGGTAATGTGATTTCCTTCCCGCCATCACCCGCATCCTCGGATACGACCGCTTCGATTGCCGTTGCGCTCAACGGAGCAGTGGGAATCCAGCAAATTGACTTCACCATCGCGTTTACGGACCCCGCCCTGAACATTCCTGTTCCCGCGACGGCGATAGCGTCATTTAGGGCCAACTACGATGAAATCCCCAACAGCTCTGCCAACGACGACATTGCGGCAACAAACAGCCCATGGACTGTTGCCGGCACCACTCCATTGCTGCCCAACGTTGTGTCCTGGGATCGCCGGCAGATTACCCCACTCGTGCACCGCTGGGGTGAACTCGACTTGAACGCTCCGGCTGACGAATCCCTTATCTCGCCAGTGCTGTCTGTCGGCGGCGGAACTTTCTCGATTTCGTTCGAGCAGCGCTATTTCTTCAACTTTCAAACTAGCCCTTCGCCGGCTTATTTTGACGGCATGGTGCTGGAGATCAGCACCAATGGTGGTGCTTCGTGGACGGACATTGGGTCGCACGCCTCACCTGGTTACGATCAAATCTTGGCTACAGGAGACAATAACGTGCTGGGTGGCCGTCCGGCCTACACCGGCATTAGCGCCGCATATCCCAATTTCACTTCGGTCGCCGTAAATCTCGGAACGTTGTACGCTGGACAAAACGTGCTCTTCCGCTTCCGCGTAGGAGCAGGAGTGAACGGCGATCTAACGGGCGTGGAAATAAGAAACATAACCACAACCGGTCTCACCAACACACCGTTCACCGCCACTGTGCCGCACGGTCCTGCCTGCCCAACCACGATTGCATTAGCCTCCAGCGAGAATCCATCCCTCTCTGGCGATACCGTCTCGTTTACTGCAACAGTCTCCGGCGGTTCAAGTGTTGCAACGGGTACAGTCACTTTCAAGGATGGCGCCATAACCATCGGAACGGGAACGCTTAACAGCTCAGCTCAGGCGACATTCGCCACGTCCGTGCTCTCCGTCGGCTCCCACACGATCACGGCCTCATACGGTGGCGACTCAACCCACGCGGCAAGCACTTCCGCTCCGCTAACTCAAACAGTCAATCCCAAAACCACGCCGACTTCTACAACTCTCGGTTCCAGTCAAGACCCGTCGGTTTTTGACCAAGCGGTGACCTTCACGGCCACCGTGACGGCGACATCGGGAACGCCCACCGGGACGGTGACGTTCAAGGATGGAACCACCACGCTGGGTACGGGCACGCTCAGTGGCGGTAAAGCGATGTTCACCACGTCAACGCTCACGGTAGGATCGCATTCCATCACTGGCGTTTATGGCGGCGACACCAACTTCGCCGGCAGCACTTCACCGGCGCTGACGCAAACCGTGAATAAGGCGGCTTCCACGACTTCGGTTGTCTCCTCCGTGAATCCCTCGGGATTGGGTCAGGCGGTGACCTTCACGGCTACGGTGAAGCCCACCACTTCCGGCACGCCCACCGGCACGGTGACCTTCAAGGATGGAACCACAACGCTAGGCACCGGCACGCTC
>Ga0210384_10000521_pt1 | contig 58543 bp, 49 predicted proteins | sample IncBWH2MmetaG_FD_160574 | JGI IMG/M metagenome (GOLD analysis project Ga0210384, IMG submission 160574) | Forest soil microbial communities from Barre Woods Harvard Forest LTER site, Petersham, Massachusetts, United States - Inc-BW-H-2-M | ecosystem: Environmental > Terrestrial > Soil >...
GTTCCTGGTCGGAAGCGGTCACGATTCCCAGGCCGTACACTTCGTGCTTGATGGTCTGACCTTCTTGCATTACTTGCACAACGCCCTCCTTGGCCACTCTCTGAAACTTTTGATTCGAATCTCGTGGGACGAACCCACCGATACCGGGTCGTGTGCCGCAAAATCACGCGCTAAAGGCTTGTTACGTTTTCTGCCTGTAGGCCTTTGGGACCCTTGGTCACTTCGAACTCTACTGCCTGGCCTTCATTCAGGGACTTGTAACCATCCATCTGAATCGCGGAGAAGTGTACGAAAACATCTTCTCCTGTTTGGCGCTGGATGAACCCATATCCCTTCGAAGCGTTAAACCACTTCACCGTTCCTTGTTCCTTCACTGCCCAACCTCACCTGCGCGGCCTTGACTGGGTGCAAGCCGACGATCTTTGGATTGCTTTGCTTCTCCTGGTCCGTGTGCTGGCGACTGCGACGCAGTCTCCCCCCAGTGGCTGGACACCCTCAACCCGCAAAAAAAGGCCGCAAAGTCAAGTCCTTGCAGCCCAATCGAACGAGCCAAAAGGTAAAACAAGAGCAACAAAAGCTAAAAAAATAATACCACAAAACAGAGGGTTTGTCCACGTGGAGAGGCGCTGAGAATCCAATGGGATAGTTCTTGTAAGATGTTGCAAATAAAGTGGTTACACTGAAATTGGGCAAGGCATGCGGCCGGGTGGGACTGAAAAGTAGCTAATCCAGTGCCTCGGGTTCCAGGCTTAGATCGCCCTCCCCCGTGGCCTTCTTTTCCCAATATTTGTGGACCCAGGCCTCCCAGCTCTTCCCGGCCGCTGTATCCCGGCCGGAGAAGGCTAAGGCGGCAATGTCTGTGTAGGCGATCTTTACACGCTGGGTGGAATCTTTCGGCAAGACGCGCACAAAGCTCGCGGCAAGCGTCGCGCCGCTCACGCGGTCGAAAATGTAACCCTCGATTTTTGAATTGTCTTTGAGGGTCAGCGTCACGTCGCCACGATAGTCAAACGCTTTTTCAAGCGCGATGCGGAGTTCTTCTTCTGTGGCGAGTTGCGGCACCCAGCCCTGTATGCCTTCATTCTTTGTTCCGGGTGCTACTTCGAGCATATCGGGGTCAAGGGGCGAGCCCTCGGTGTGGCTGGGGCGGTCGGCGTGGCGTGGACCGGTCACGCGCGCGTCTCTTCGAGCTGGCTCTTACCGGAGTCAATTTGCACCAGCGGGTTGTAGGAATGCACGGGCTTGACCGGTTCATTGAGCATCGCCAGCGCATCGGGATCGGGATACGTCGTGGACAGGCTGGCTTTCACCGTGGCCCACAGCCCGCGCAAGCTGCTGAACGTATAATCCACTGCGGTGGCTTCGTAGCCACTGTGTACCATGCAATTCGCGCACTTGGGATTGCCGGACTCCGTGCCATAATTCTGCCACTCCGTCGTATCCAGCAGCTCCTGGAACGTATCGGTATAGCCGTCCTGCAACAGGTAGCAGGGTTTTTGCCAGCCGAAAACGTTGTACGTCGGCATACCCCACGGCGTGCAGGCATGATTCCCCTTGCCCATCAGGAATTCGAGAAACAGCGGCGACTGGTTGAATTGCCAGCTCTTCTTGCGATTGGCCAGGATCGCGCGGAAGAGCCGCCGCGTTCGCGCCCGTCCGAGGAAGTGCTTCTGGTCGGGAGCTTTATCGTAGGAATAGCCGGGCGAGAGCATCATGCCCTCGACGCCCAGCTCCATCATTTCGTCGAAAAACGCCCGGACGCTCTTGGGATCGGCGCCATCGAACAGCGTGGTGTTGGTGGTCACCCGGAAGCCTTGCTTCAGCGCTTCCTTAATCCCGTCGACGGCCAAGTCATATCCACCCACGCGGCAAACCGAAAAATCGTGATGCTCTTTCTGCCCATCCATGTGCACGGAAAACGTCAGATACTTGCTGGGCTTGAAAAGGTGTAGTTTTTCTTTCAGCAGCAGCGCGTTGGTGCACAGATAAATGTATTTCTTCCGCGCCACCAGCCCCTCGACAATCTTGTCGATCTGCGAATGCATCAGCGGCTCGCCACCGGGGATGGACACCATCGGCGTGCCGCACTCGTCCACGGCCTTGAAGCACTCTTCGGGTGTTAATTCCGTCTTCAAAATATGGGCGGGATATTGGATTTTGCCGCAGCCCGCGCAGGCCAGGTTGCAGCGGAAGAGCGGCTCCAGCATCAAGACGAACGGGTACCGCTTGCGCCCCGCGAGCTTTTGCTTCAGAACGTACGTTGCAACCGTCCACGCTTGTGAAATAGGTACCGGCATCGTCTCCGCTTCAGTTCAAAAAAGATGGGGTATGCAGACGGCCCCCCGCCTCCTCTATTGTAACCGACATTGTAGCCGTTCGCTGGCCGTCCTGTACTCAGATGCGAGGACCTGTTCCTCGGTGGCACGGGACGTGCTCCCCTGGTAGCACAGGCTTCAGCCTGTGCCATTTTATGAACCAGCAGAGTCAAAGCCTTCCTTATGATGCGGCGCTCAGGTCGGGCGTAGAATCAAGCCATCCAGAGGCCCTAGGAACCGCATCCACGATGCCGCGCAAAAACCTGCTGAGTCTCTTCGCCGATTTCTTACGCTTCTCGGGCGATGTGGCTGTCGTCCAAAGACGCGGCTACCGTCGGGAAAAGCTGACGTATACGGAGCTTTATGCGCGGATTCTTTTCTGGAATCGTGCGCTTGCGGGGCGCGGAATTTCTCCCGGCGATCGCGTGTTACTTTGGGGCCCCAACTCCGCGGAATGGGTGGCGTGTTTTTGGGGAATCCTGCTGCGCGGCGCCATTGTCGTGCCGATGGACTCTGCTGCTTCGCCCGATTTCGTTCAGCGCGCGATCCAAGACGCAGACGTGAAGCTCATCCTGCGCGACCGCCAGCAGCCGGAACTCCCCGGTTCGCCGCCGTCGATGGTCATCAATGATCTTCACGATGTTGCGGCCACGCCCAACCCGCGTTATGAAGCCGGTGTGCATCCTGGCGATGATTCCACACGAAGCACGATCGCCGAAATCCTTTACACTTCCGGCACCACGGGCGAGCCGCGCGGCGTGGTACTCACGCACGGCAATTTTCTGGCAAATCTGGAGCCGCTCGAACGCGGCATCGATCCCTACCGCAAGTATGAGCGCTGGCTTCATCCGTTGCGATTTGTTTCTCTCGTTCCGCTGAGCCATGTCTTTGGGCAATTCATGGCGCTGTTCGTCCCGCCGCTGATCGGCGCCACAGTGGTTTTCGAACCGTCCGCGAATCCAGCGGAAATCATTCGAACGGCAAAGCGCGAACGCGCTACCGCGCTGATCGCCGTCCCACGCATGCTCGACGCGCTGCATTCCGGAATCGAGCGCGACATCCAAGTGCGTGGCCAAGCGCCTTGGCTGAAACGGTCTTTTGAAAAAGCGGATGGGAAGAAATTTCTGCGACGCGCCTGGATGTTTCGCCGCATTCACCGCCGCTTCGGGTGGAAATTCTGGGCGGTTATCTCCGGCGGCGCTGCGCTTTCTGCCGACACAGAGAACTTCTTCAAGCGCATGGGCTATGCCGTCGTCCAGGGCTACGGGATGACGGAAACCGCTTCGCTCATCAGCCTCAATCATCCTTTCCGCGCGACGCAGGGCTCGATCGGCAAAATCTTGCCCGGCCGCGAATTCAAGCTCGCTGACGACGGCGAAATTCTCGTTCGCGGCGAAAATGTTTCGACCGGCTACTGGGAGAAGGGTGGCACTCAGCAATCTTCAGAAGAATCTTCAGAAAAAAATGACGGCTGGCTCCGCACCGGAGATCTGGGGGAACTCGATGCCGAAGGCAATCTTCGCTTCCGCGGCCGCAAGAAAAACGTCATCGTCACACCTGCCGGTTTGAACGTTTATCCGGAAGATCTCGAGGCCGTCCTCAAAAAGCATTCTGCCGTTCGCGATTGCGTCGTCATTCCATTGGAGCGTGGTGGCAATGCCGAACCCTGCGCAATTCTTCTTCTGAATGGATTGCCTTCGAACGGCGACGCGGCAGCGCGAGGCGCCATCGAATCCGCCAACGCTGGGCTTGCCGAATACCAACGCATGCACTCCTGGATCGTCTGGCCCGAACCCGATTTTCCGCGCACCTCCACCGGAAAACCGCGACTCTCCGTCATCTCCGCTCGCGCCGCCCGGATTCTCAGCGAGCCTCAGACACGTAGGTCATCGGATGCGAATGCAAGTCCGTTGCTCGATATAATCTCGAAATTCTCTCCCGCCGCCACGGCTGCTAATCATCTTGAAAACGAACTGAATATCTCTTCCCTCGATCGCGTGGAGCTGATGAGCGCCCTCGAAGCAAAGTTCCACGTGGAACTTAACGAAACCGCGTTCTCCAGCGCTAAAACCGTCGCCGACGTCGAACGCCTCCTGCAACAACCCGCCGCCCGCCACACCGAGTATGTCTATCCTCGCTGGACGCAGCACGAATCCATCCGCTGGCTGCGCCTCGCCGTGTACTACGCCCTGGTCTGGCCCGCCACGCAGCTCCTCGGCCACCCGAAAATCATCGGCCGCGAACACCTTCGCCATCTCCGCGGCCCTGTGCTGCTGATTTCCAATCACATCACGCGCCGCGCCGATATCGGCTTGATTCTCGCCGCGCTGCCCCCGCGTTACCGCCATCGACTGGCCATCGCCATGGGCGGCGAAACGCTCCGAGAAATGCGCAAGCCGCCGCAAGAATGGTTCTTCCTCAAGCGCTGGGCCTACCAGCTCGGCTACTGGCTGGTCACTCCGCTCTTCAACGTGTTTCCCCTGCCGCAATTTTCCGGCTTTCGAGAGAGCTTTCGCTTTGCCGGCGAATCCGCCGACCGCGGCTACAGCGTGCTGGTTTTTCCCGAAGGCGAAGTAAACAACACCGCCACCGGAGAAATGGCCACGTTCCAAACCGGCATCGGCCTGCTCGCCGAAAATCTCAATATCCCCATCGTCCCCATGCGCCTCGACGGCGTCTGGCAAATGAAGCGCCAACACCGCCGCCTCGCGCATATCGGCGAAATCACCGTTCGCATCGGCGCCCCCGTCACTTTTCCTCTCGGCACATCCCCGAACGAAATCGCTCGGAGCCTCGAATCTCTAGTTCGGTCGTTGTAGTCTGTCCCGAGATTGTTGATGCGGCGCTTGCGAGCGTGCCGCCGCGTTCTGTGGCAAAATAGAAAGTTCAAAGAGCTGATTTATGGCACACCGCACAACTCTCGAAGAAGAGCGCCCCGCAAAAACGTCAAAAGCGACTAAGAAGTCTAGCGCGGCGGCTCCCGCGAAAGCCTCGAGCAACGAAGAGCGCGAACGCGTCTTCGACGCCTTCCGCCGCTGGGGCTATCTGGAAGCCACGCTCGACCCTCTCGGCTTGTTCGAACCCCTCAAGTCCCCCGACCTCGATGGACTCTCCGGCGAAGCCGCCGACGAAGCCCGCCGCATCTATTGCGGCACGATCGGCGCCGATTTCATGCACTTGGCGGAGCCGGAACGGCGGCGCTGGATCGCCGAGCGCCTCGAAGCCCCCGCGATCGAAGTCGACCAGAAAAAAATCCTGGAGCGCCTCATTCGCGCCGACCTCTTCGAACAGGTCTTGCAGGCGCGCTACCTGGGCACCAAACGTTTTTCCCTCGAAGGCGTCACCGCGCTCATTCCGCTGCTTGATTCCATCCTGGACACCGCTGGCGAATACGGCGCGGTCGAATCCGTGATGGCCATGAGCCACCGCGGCCGCCTGAACGTCATGGTACACGCTGCATGCAAAACGCCTCACGAAGTGGTCGCCGGTTTTGAAGACGTCGATCCGCGCAGCGTGCTCGGCGCCGGCGACGTGAAGTATCACGTCGGCGCCACGGGCACCTACGTCACTACCACCGGCAAGCAGATCGGCATCCATCTCGTTTCGAATCCGAGCCATCTGGAGGCCGTCGATCCCGTCGCTGTCGGCCGTGTGCGCGCGAAGCAAACGCGCTACGGATTGCGCGGCCCCTACGTCGATCGCTCGCGGGAAACGCTGAACAAAGTCGTCCCCATCGTGATGCACGGCGACGCGGCTTTCGCCGGCCAGGGAGTCTTTGCGGAAACGCTGAATTTCGCCGACCTGAAGGCCTACACCGTCGGCGGCACCATTCACATCATCGTGAACAACTTAATCGGCTTCACGACCCGGCCTGTGCAAGAGCATTCTGCACGTTTCGCTTCCGATATCGCCAAGCGCCAGTCCGTGCCGATTTTCCACGTCAACGGAGAAGATCCCGACGCCGTGGTGCGTATCGGGAAACTCGCCGCCGAATATCGCGCGACGTTCGGCAGCGACGTGGTCGTGGACATCATCGGTTACCGCCGTCACGGACACAGCGAAGTTGACGATCCCACGATCACGCAACCGCTGCTCTACGAGCGCATCAAGAATCACGCCCCGCTCTGGAAGATTTACGCCGATAGCACCGGCATCGACTCGTCCCTGATGGTGGACGCCATACGGAAGGAATATGAAGAAGAGCAGTCCAAAGCACGCGCCATAAGAAAGATACCGCATCTTCGCAAACTCCCGGACTACTGGTCGCCCTATCAGCACGGCCGCTACGACAGCTCCTACGAAGTCGATACCGGGCTCACGCCTGATAAACTTGCCGAAATTACCGATGGCCTTGTTCGCGTGCCGGAGGGCTTTCACATTCATCCGAAAATCGCCAAGCTCCTCGAGCAGCGCGCGGAAATGGGCCACGGCAAGCGCGCGGTCGATTACGGCTTTGCCGAAGCGCTGGCATTCGGCTCGGTGCTTCTTGACGGCAACCCCGTGCGCCTCACAGGGCAGGATACGGAGCGCGGGACGTTCAGCCAGCGCCACTCTGTGCTCATCGATACGGCAACCGAGCACAATTACCTGACGCTCTCGCATCTTTCGAAGCAGCAAGCTTTCTGCGAGATTCACAACTCTTCTCTTTCCGAAGCGGGCTGCCTCGGATTTGAATATGGCTTCAGCCGCGATTATCCCGAAGCTCTCGTATTGTGGGAGGCGCAGTTCGGCGATTTCGCCAACGGCGCGCAAGTCATCATCGACCAGTTCATCAGCGCCGGCGAGGATAAATGGAATTTGCCGGCCGGCGTTGTCTTGCTCCTTCCCCACGGCTACGAAGGCCAGGGGCCGGAACATTCCAGCGCCCGCCTCGAGCGCTTCATGCAGCTCGCTGCTGAAGACAACATGCAGATTTGCCAGCCTTCCACGGCTGCGCAGTATTTCCATATGCTCCGGCGGCAAGTGCGCCGCCCGTGGCGCAAGCCGCTGATCGTTTTCACTCCGAAGAGCATGCTCCGTCATCCTGACGCCAGTTCAAAGATCGAAGAATTCACGCGCCCGCGGTTTCTGCCTCTGGTTCCTGACCGCGAAGTCCAGGACGCCAAGCGCATCCTGATTGCCAGCGGCAAAGTCGGCCACGAATTGCGCGGCGAGCGCCGGCGCCGCAAAGACACCAGCACGGCCATTTTCTTCCTCGACCAGCTCTATCCGTTACCGCGCGCTGAAATTACCGCTGCCATCGCCGAGCATCCTAACGCGCGCGAGATCGTCTGGGTCCAGGAAGAACCTGCCAACATGGGCGCGCATTTCTACATCCTGCCGCGCCTGGAACGCCTCGCGAAGGCCAGCGGCCTGCGCGTCCGTTCCGTCAAGCGCTCCGGCAGCGCCAGCCCCGCCACCGGTTCCGCCAAAGCGCATGAGCTGGAACAAAAAACCCTTCTTGCTCTGGCTTTCACAACCGCAGGCAGCGACTAAGCGCATTTTGACGGGCAGGGATTGCCTTCCAGGCCCAATTTCACATTCCATTCACATTCATGTAAACACCGCGTTACCTCGCAGCGCTCCCCACCTGCGACAATCAATCGTGTTACCCCAAGTCCCCAATGTTCAAAAACATCCCAACACCTATCGCAATTCGCCGCCCTACGGTAGACTTTTACCAAGCCGGCCTGCGATGCGATCTCACAACATGAAACGCGTACTGATCATCGAAGACGATCGCGATATCGTCGAACTGGTCCGCTACAATCTGGCCAACGAAGGCTTTCAGGTCAGCGCCGCCCACGACGGCAGCACCGGCCTGAGCACGCTCAAAAAGACCCCGCCCGACCTTCTGCTTCTCGACTTGATGCTCCCGAAACTTTCCGGCCTGGAAATTTGCCGAGAGATTCGCCGCGACGATTCCCTGAATCGTTTGCCCATCCTCATGTTGACTGCCCGCGGCGAGGAAGCCGATCGCGTCGTCGGCCTGGAAATGGGCGCTGACGACTACGTCACCAAGCCTTTCAGCCCGCGTGAACTGCTCGCGCGTGTCAAAGCATTGCTCCGTCGCGCCGAGCCTCCCGTGGATTCGCCGCGCGTCATTGAGATTGGCAAACTGGCTATCGATCCGGCCTCCTATCGCGTCAGCCACTCCGGCAAGCCCGTTTCTCTCAGCACGCTGGAGTTTCGCTTGTTGTATTATCTTGCCTCACGCCCGAACCGTGTTTTTACCCGGGACCAGTTGCTGGATGCGGTCTGGGGAACGGATCGTTTTGTCACCCCGCGCAGCGTCGACGTTTACGTCCGCCGCTTGCGCGAGAAAATCGAATCCGACCCTGAGAATCCTCTGCATCTGAAGACCGTGCGCGGCGCGGGCTACTTGTTCGAAACTCGTGCGGCTTAATCTCTTCTGGAAATTCGGCTTTGCCTTCTTCGCTCTGCTGGTCGCAGTCCTGCTGCCGGTCGATTACTACGCCGAGCGCACGCTCCGCAGCGATTTTGAGCGCAGCGGCTTCCAGCAGCTCTCTGCTGTAGCCCGCATCGCGCTGGCTCATCCTCCAGAAGCACTCACCCCTGCCGACGCTTCGACCGATCGTTCCCCATTGCAGGCATGGATCTCCGAAATGTCCGCCAGCGGGGTTCGCGTCACCGTCATCGCCTCCGACGGCCAGGTACTCGCGGATTCGCAATCCGACTCTTCCACCATGGAAAACCACGCCGCGCGTCCCGAGATTCGTGATGCTCTGGAAAAAGGTGAAGGCCAGTCCATCCGGCGTAGCGTCACCATGGGCCGCAACCTCATGTATTACGCTGTGCGTTCCCCCGTGGCCGCCGGACCGCCGGTGATCCTGCGTTTTGCCTTACCGCTGCAGGCTTTGGACGAAGAGTTGAGTGGGTTTCGCAAGCGGCTGTGGTTGTCCTCATTGGTGATGTTGTTTGTGACGGGCGCAGTCTCCTTGCTGATCTCCCGCTCCTTTTCGGACCGCATCGACCGCCTCACGAAATTCTCGCGGCGCGTCGCCGAAGGCGATTTTCGCCCCATTGAAGCCGACCGCTCCGGCGATGACATGGAAGCGCTTGCAGTCTCGTTGAACGAGACCGCCTCGCGTCTGGACCGCTCCATCCGCACGATCACCGAAGAACGCAACCTCTCTTCCGCGATTCTGGGCAGCATGGTGGAAGGCGTCGCGGTCGTGAACGCCTCCGAACGCCTGCTTTTCGCCAATCCCGGTTTCGCGGAGATTCTGGATTTGGACGTGCCCCCGCGGTCCGGCAGCGCCCTCGTCGAAGTTGTCCGCCAAACCGAACTGCTCGAAGCCGTCCGCCGCGTCCTCAAGGGCGAGCCCCGCGTCGAAGCCGAAATCGTCACCGGCACGCTGCGCCAGCACTTCTTCGCCGTCACCGTGGCTTCTGTCCGCGCCGCGGAAACTTTCGGCGCGGTTATCGTGCTCCACGACGTCACCGACCTTCGCAAGCTTGAGCGCGTCCGCCGCGATTTCGTCGCCAACGTTTCCCACGAATTCAAAACGCCCCTCACTGCCATTCAGGGCTTCGCGGAAACCCTGCTCGCTGGCGCCCTTGACGACCCGCAGAATCGCGTCCGCTTTCTCGAGATCATTCTGGAGCATTCCCGCCGCCTCGCCCGGCTTACCGATGACCTGCTCCGCCTCTCGCAGATGGATGCCGACCGCCTCGGGCTGGAGATTCGCCGCGTCGGCATTTCTCAATTCGTCGAAAGCTGCGTCGAAACCGCCCAGCGTCCTGCTTCTGAACGCGACCTCCGCATTTCCGTCAATCTCTCGAAGGGTCTGCCGGATATTGCCGCGGACCGCCGGCGTCTCGCCGAAGTCCTGCAAAATCTGCTGGACAATGCCATTCAATACACGCCGCCCGGCGGCCAGATCATGCTCAGCGCGTCGGCCGAAGTTGATGAAGTCACCTTCACCGTTTCCGACACTGGCATCGGCATTCCGCAAACCGATCAGCCTCGCATCTTCGAACGTTTCTACCGCGTCGATGTCGCGCGTTCCCGCGAAGTCGGCGGCACCGGCCTCGGCCTAGCCATCGCCAAGCATCTTGTCGAGGTGCATGGCGGCCGCATCTGGGTCGAAAGCGAAGTCGGACAGGGCTCGCAGTTTCATTTCACCGTGCCCATCTTTGACGCCGAGCGCGCCTCCTCCCGCAACGGGCGCTAGTTTTGCGGGGTCCAGCGAACAACCTCCTTGGTCCAACCGTTTGCCACATTTTCACATTTGCGTGAACAAGTTGTAACGATTCCTGCTCCATACTCGTGCTTGCGAGTGCGGGTGTGTTCTTCTTCTCACCCCGCGCCGGAAAGGGAACTATGGCCAGTGCCGCTGGACTCACCGAAGTCGTGCTTTACGACGCGCTGGTGAACTATCTCGTCTCCATGGCCCGCACTGTCGAAGGCGCCATGAACCGCGCGCTCGATGCCATCGTCAGCTTGGAGAATTCCCGAACCTCCGCGCTCCCCGGCGAGGTTTTTCTTCTCGAGCCCCGCATCAACGAAATGGAAATCGTCATTGACGAGCACGCCATCCGCCTCCTCCGCCGCGGCTCGTTCAGCGACGACGAAATGCGCCTCATCGTCGCCGCCCTGAAAATCACCAACGACCTCGAACGCATCGGTGACCTCGCCGTGAATCTCGCCGAGCGCGTCATCTCTCTTCGCGAAATGCCCGAAGCGCAAATTCCAGAGGAACTCGCGCCCATGGCCGGCGCCGTGCGCGCCATGGTCAGCAAGAGCCTGGGCGCCCTCATCTTTCGCAACGTCGAAATGGCCACGCTGGTTCTGGAAAGCGACGACGTCGTCGATCAATACCGCGACCGCATCTTCGAGCAGCTTCTTCAGCGCATGACCAAAGAGCCCACGCTTGTGAGCCCCGGCCTGCAATTCATTCTGGCCACGCGCCACCTGGAGCGCATCGCCGACCACGCCACCAACATCGCCGAGGACATCATCTTCTGGGTCCGCGGGTTGGATGTCCGCCACGGCCGCGGCCTCGCTGTGCTCCCCGAGCCATCCGCCCCGCTCGTCGAGGACGATTCAGACGTTACGCAGAATTCACGTTCCCTTCATCCGGAAGTGACCCCCGTCGGCGATACTGAACGCGCTTGATCTTCAATCCATGTCCTACCCGGGGACCGGTGCACCCCTGGCACCGGTTCCCTTCTCCCCCCTCCAGCGAACACTGCACATCCTCCAGACATCCCCTTGACCCCAACACGCATTCTTAACTATCGTTGAAGTAGAAAAGTCATGCGCTGGACAAATCATTCCGCTGGGAAGAGAACCGCTTCGCCGTCTTGCGCGGGCGTCTGTTTCTTGCTTTCCGTCCTGTTTTTCTACAATCCTTTTCTTACGATTTATGGCTCGTCACCCGTTCTTAAGGTGCAGCATCCGCCAAGTTTTCGCGCAACCGTAGCCTCCTCCGAGTTGCAGTTGAGCCGCGTTTCGCAAGTGCAACCGGAGGTTTCCGCCCCGCTCGAAGCTGTTCTTGAAGCCGTCGCGCCTGCCGCTGCGGCAGTGGCACATACCCGAGTTCCTCAGCAAGAGCCCCTGGATTTCCAGCCGCAAATCTTTCCCGAAAGTTTGTGGTTCCGTCCGCCTCCTGTTTCCTAATTCCTCTCGTTTGCCCTTGCTGAAGAAGAATCTCCCGGTCATCTAAAGCAGTCGGCCCATTTGTTTTGCGTCGAGCTAGGAATTCTGCAGGTGTCTTGAGCCGGAACCATTTCAACCGATGCGGCTTTTCACCTGGTCTTGGAATGACGAATGACTACAAAAAAGTTATCGATTGCCGTGATTCTGATCGCTGTCGCAGCCCTTCTGCTCTGGCGCTGGACCGTTCGAACGCCGAGCGAAGCCGATGACCCAAATCATCCTCTCTCGGCCACGGGAGAGTCTCCGGCCGCAGTCGCCCGTGTAGAACGCCGGAGTTTTGACAACGGGCTGACGATCGCTGGCGAATTCAAACCGTTCCAGGACGTCGATGTGCACGCCAAAGTCGCCGGTTACATTCGCAAGATTTACGTCGACGTGGGCGATCGCGTGAAGGAAGGCCAGACGATTGCCGTCCTCGAGATTCCCGAGCTGGCCGCGCAACTCGCCGGCGCGGACGCCGCTGCGCCGCGCCCAGGAGGAGATTCGACGCGCCCAAAGCGACGTCGAGCGCGCGAAGTCCACGAACTCCGCAGCGCATTCCGCCTACGCGCGTCTGAAACAAGCCGCCAATTCCCGCGCCGGCCTGGTCGCACAGCAGGAGGTCGACGATTCGCAGGCCAAGGATCTGGAGACCCAGGCTCAAGTCGGTAGCGCACAGGCGGCACTCTCCTCCGCGCAACAGCAGTTGGAAGTCGCGCAGGCCAATCAGCAGCAATTCGCGGCGCTTTCGAATTATTCGCACATCGTCGCGCCCTTCGCCGGCGTGGTCACCAATCGCTATGCTGATACCGGAGCGCTCATCCAGGCAGGAACTTCTTCGAGCACGCAGGCCTTGCCCGTAGTGCGCCTCGCGCAGACCTCAAAACTCCGCCTCGTCCTGGCAATTCCTGAATCCGTCGCGGCGCAGATTCATCTCGCCGATCCCGTCAAAGTGCGCGTGCAGGCCCTGCAACAGGATATCGAGGGCAAAGTCTCTCGCTTCGCGGATTCGCTGGACCGCCAGACGCGCACCATGGAAACCGAAATCGATTTCGACAACCGCGATGGCCATCTGATTCCCGGCATGTATGCGGAAACGCGCCTGTCCCTGCGCGAGAAAAAAGATGCCCCGACCATCCCGCTCGAAGCCGTCACCCGTAATGGCAACGACGCCACCGTCCTCGCCGTCAACGCTCAGAACATCGTCGAAGAGCGCCACGTCCGCCTCGGCCTCGAAGACGAAAAACGCGTCGAAGTCGTTTCCGGCCTCACCGACGGCGACCGCGTGATCATCGGCAACCGCAGCGAATTCCACAACGGCCAGAAGATTCAGCCGAAAGAAGTGACTGGCGGGGCCGCGAAGTCCGGGAGCGAAAACTGATGTCCCGCTTCGCCATCAAATATCCCTTCCTGATCATCGTCGCCTGCCTGGTCATCGCCATCGTCGGTACCGTGACCCTCGTGCGTATGCCCGTCGATCTCTTTCCGCCCATCAATATTCCCGTCGTGGTAATCGCCACCTTTTATTCCGGCATGCCGCCGCAACAGATTGAAACCAACATCACCAACCCGTTCGAACGCTTCTTTACCCTGGCCAGTGGCGTCGATCACATCGAGTCCCGCTCGCTGCCCGGTGTCAGCCTCATCAAAATTTATTTTCAACCCGGCACCAATGCCGACGCCGACCTCAGCACCATTTCGAATCTTGCGATGGCCGATCTTCGCCGCCTTCCTCCGGGCACGCTGCCTCCCGTCGTGCTCAAATTCGACGCCTCAAGCCTTCCCGTCTGCCTGATCACCCTCAAGGGGCAAGGACTGAACGAAACCGACCTCCAAGACCTCGGCCGCTACACCGTTCGCAACCAGATCGCCAACGTTCCCGGCGCTTCCGTGCCGCAGCCCTTCGGCGGAAAGTATCGCCAGATCATGGTTTACGTCGACCCCATGAAGCTGCAAGCGCATCAGCTGAGCCCCATGGACGTCGTCCGCCAGGTCAATGAGAGCAACCTGATTCTCCCCGCCGGCGACGTGAAGATTGGCCCGTTCGACTACAACCTCTATTCCAACAGCCAGGCCCCCAGCGCGAAAGCCATCAACTCCATGCCGCTGAAAACCGTGGGCCAATCCTCCGTCCTCGTCGGCGACGTCGGCAAAGCCATCGATGCGCAGGCCATTCAAACCAACATCGTGCGCGTCGACGGCCAGCCTTCCGTCTATCTCCCGATTCTCAAACAAGGCGGCGATACCAACACCATCTCCGTCGTCGAAGGCATCAAGGACGCCCTCAAGAACCTCGTGGACATTCCAAAGCAACTCAAGACCCGCGTGGTCTTCGATCAATCGCTTTTCGTGAAGACCGCCATCAACAATCTCATGCACGAAGGCGCTATCGGTCTGGTCCTCACCGGTTTGATGATTCTGCTCTTCCTCGGCAGCCTGCGCGCCACAGCTGCCGTCTTTGTCTCCATCCCGCTTTCCGCCCTCGCCGCTTTTCTGGCCATCAGCGCCGGTGGCGGCACCGTCAACACCATGGTCCTTGGCGGACTCGCGCTGGCATTTTCCCGCTTGATCGATAATTCCGTCATCGTCCTCGAAAACATCTTCCGCCATTTGGAAATGGGCGAAGTTGCAGAAGTCGCCGCCGAAAAGGGCGGCCAGGAAGTTGCTCTCGCCGTTCTGGCCGCCACACTCACCACGGCCATCGTATTTTTTCCCGTGGTTTTTCTTTACGGCGTCAGCCGCTTCCTTTTCGTGGCGCTGGCTCTCACCGTAATCCTCTCGCTCTTCGCGTCCTATTTCGTCGCCATGACCGTTGTCCCTCTCTTCTGCGCCAAGCTGATCAAAAAGCACCAGGCCGACGAAGAAGTAGGCGACGACTTTGTCTCCTCACGCCTGGGCGGAATCGGGAAAAGATTCAACTTCTACTTTGAGAGAATGCTGGGGAAGTACGATCGAACGCTAAGCACCGCTCTCCTGAAACCCGCTGCCACGGTGATCGGTCTTGCAGGAGTGTCTCTTCTCTGCCTCTCGCTCTATCCGTTTCTCGGAGTCTCCTTTTTTCCCCGCACCGATCCCGGCCAATTCGTCATTAACTTAAAAGCGCCCTCCGGTACCCGCGTAGAGCTCACCGAAGATTATGTAAAGCAGGTCGAAGACCTCATCCGCGGCGTCGTCCCCGCCGACGAACTGCAAATCATCGTTTCGAACATCGGCATCACCACGGATTTTTCCGCCATCTACACGCCCAACTCCGCCTCACACACCGCCTTCGTGCAGGTCAGCCTCAAGGAAGGCCACAAAGTCGGCAGCTACGAATACATGCGCCGCGTTCGCGAACAGCTCAGCCAGAAGCTGCCGCAGCTCAGCACGTATTTTCAATCCGGGGGCCTCGTCGACGCCGTCATCAATCTGGGCTTGCCCGCGCCCATCGACGTGCAAGTCAGCGGCAACGATCTCGGCAAGGTCTACGCAGTGGCCAAGCAGCTTTCCGGGCCAGTCCGCGAACTAAAAGGTGTAAGCGACGTCCTTATCCCGCAGGACATCGACTATCCCGCCCTGGAACTGGACATCGACCGCGAAAAAGCAGGCCTCCTGGGCCTTTCGCAGAAAGAAATCATCGACAACGTCATCACGGCGCTGACTTCGAACGGCATGATTGCGCCGAATTACTGGATCGATCCCAAAAGCGGCAACCCCTACCTACTCACCGTGCAATACCCCGAAAACGCCGTTAAGACCTTGATGGATCTCAAGCAGATTCCCTTGCGTGGCGCGAAGAACTCCGAGCCCACCTCCCTCGACAGCGTTGTGGATATCAAGACTATCCCCTCGCCGACGGAAGTTGATCACTACCAGCTATTTCGCGTCATCGATGTCTACGTCTCTCCAAAAAAAGAAGACCTCGGCACCATCGCCGGCCAGATCGACGGCATCATCAAAAACACCAAGCTACCCGAAGGCGTGCGCGTCAATCTGCGCGGCTCCGTCCAGGGCATGCGCGCCTCGTTCAAAAGTTTCAGCATCGGCCTGATTCTTTCCGTCGTCCTGGTCTATCTGATTCTCGTCGCGCAGTTCGCTTCGTGGAAGGACCCCTTTATCATTCTTCTGGCGATTCCTCCGGGACTCGCCGGAGTCCTGCTCCTTCTTCTTGCGACCGGCACCACGCTGAACGTGATGTCTCTGATGGGTTTGGTCATGATGGTGGGCATCGTCGTTTCGAATAGCATTCTGATCGTCGAGTTCTCCCGCCATTTGCACCACGAAGGCAAACCCTTGAAGGAAGCGGTTTCCGTCGCGTCACGCCTCCGCCTCCGTCCCATCTTGATGACTTCACTGGCCACCGTCCTGGGTCTTATCCCCATGGCCCTCGGCACAGAAGCCGGCAGCGAACAATATGCGCCGCTCGCCCGCGCCATCATCGGCGGCTTGCTCGTTTCCGTCGTGGTCACCGTCTATCTCGTGCCCGCGGCATACCTCCTCATCCACCGCAAAGAAACTGAAAATCCTCAGGAGGTTCCGGCATGATGCCGAAACTCATTCGAATCATTTTTCTATTCCTCGTTATCTGTTCACCGCTTCTTGCACAGGCGCAGAGTACCGCCCCATCTCCGCCTCCGGGACGCACCTTGACCCTGGCTCAAGCCGAAGCCCTCGCTCTCAAAAACAATCCGCAAATCACGATTGGAAAATTGCGCGCACTCGCGGCACAGCAGTACGTTCGGGAAGCCCGCTCCGCGCTCTTGCCCAATGCCTATCTCAGCGTCACCGCCGTGGACTCCAATCCCGGCAGCCGCCTCGCCGCCGGCGGCCTGAACAATCCCATTCTTTTCCCGCGCGCCGCAGCAGGAGCCACCGTCGGCCAATTGATCACCGACTTCGGCCGCTCCACCAATCTTCTTTCCAGTTCCCAATTTCAAGCCAAAGCCGAAGACCAGAATTCCGCCGCCACCTCCGCGCAAATCATCCTGGCCGTCGACCAGGCTTTCTACAATGTGCTCGAAACCAAAGACCTCGTCACCGTCGCCCAGAAGACCGTCGATTCCCGGCAAGTCCTCGTCGATAAAATCAAAGCGCTTACAAATGCCAAGCTCAAGTCCGATCTCGACCTGAGTTTCAGCGCCGTAGACCTCGCCCGCGGCAAACTTTTGTTCCTCGAAGCGAAGAACAACTATGAATCTTCGCTCGCCGTGCTGTCCGCAATTCTCGGTTTTCCCGACGAACAAAGCTTCCAGCTCGTCGAAGAGCCAGCCGCAATCGCCCCGCCTGCTCTGGATGTCCTCCCGCTGATTCAACAAGCGCTCCAACAGCGGCCGGAAGTCGCCGCACTTCAAGACCAGGTCCAGGCCGCGGAAAAGTTCGCCAGCGCCGAACACGACCTCTGGCGCCCCACCGTCAGCGCTCTCGGGGTCGTCGGTGAAGCTCCCGTTCGCGACAATCACATTCCCAATTGGTACGGCGCCGTCGGCGTGAATATCAACATCCCCATTTTCAACGGTTCTCTCTACAGCGCCCGTGCCAAGGCCGCCGATCTTCAAACCGAACTGAATCACCAGAAACTATCCGACCTTCGCAACAACATTGCTCGTGACGTTCGCAACTCCTGGCAGGACACCAACCGCGCCTACGAGCGTCTCTCCGTCACCCAGCAATTCCGCGAGCAAGCCAGCCTCGGTCTCGACCTCGCGCAAGCCCGCTACAACCTTGGCCTAGGCTCCATCGTCGAATTCAGCCAGGCCGAACTCCAGAAAACCGAAGCCGACATCGCCGATACCGACGCCAAATACCAATATCGCTTGACCCAAATCGTCCTCGCCTATACCATCTCGACACCGAAATGAGACCTTCCCGGTGCTGAAGGCTAAAGGCCGTTTTTTGGAGGCTCAGATGGTGATTCACTCTCTCCAACAACAGTCGGCATTTCCCACGCGCCATCGGTGTTTTGCCGATTCCATTTCTTCCATTCATCTCTGTTGTTGAAGCTCCGGAATTCCCGTATCTGCAATTACGTCAATGGGTTGCATTCGCCCAATTTCGATTGTTACAGGATATTCACAATCGATTGACGTAACTGTAAAACGGGGCCTTTACCTTCTGCCTCGGGGTGGTACGAATCCTTTTCGGAATTTAAGTCGAATTTAGCTCCAAAGAGAGAGGAAATGAAAAAACTAGCAGCACTCACACTATCGTTGTTCCTTGTTTCCGGAACAGCTCTTGCGGATACACCGAAAGACGCAGCTCCTCAGCCCGCCAACGCAGCGAAGCCGAAGGCTGCCAAGAAGGCTGACAAATCGGATTCGGCCATCGCCGCCGAGCTCGAAGAGCTCCGTCAAACTCTTCAGTCCCAGCAGGAACAACTCACGCTCCTGAAGGAAGAACTTGCCAAGCGCGACCGTCAGATCGACGAAGCGCGCGAAGCCGCCGCGGCCGCTAACTCTCGCGCCGCCGAAGCAAATACCAAAGCCACCGAAGCGGTAAACACCACCGCCGAAGTGAAGACTACCGCGGCGACGCTCAATTCCTCGGTCACCGCCTTGAAAGCCAGCAACGACGCCCTCAAGACCACCGTGGCCACCGAACAAGCCGACGCTCAGAAAGCCTCGGAAGATGGCCCAACCACCATCCGATACAAAGGCGTCAGCCTCACACCGGGCGGCTTTATCGCGGCGGAAACGGTGTATCGCCAGCGCGCGCAGAGCGCCGACATCAACACCCAGCTCAATAACATTCCCTTCCCCGGCAACGCGATTGGCAAAGTCAACGAAAACGTTTTCTCCGCTCGCCAGACGCGCGCCACCTTGTTGGCCGAATCAAAGGTTGGCTCCGCCAAGCTCACCGGCTACTTCGAGATGGACTTCCTCGGCACCGGCGTTACTTCCAACAACCGTCAAAGCAACAGCTATGTTTTCCGGCAGCGCCAATTGTGGGCGCAAGCCGCCTTCGACAGCGGCCTTTCCATCACTGGCGGCCAGATGTGGAGCCTCGCCACGGAAAATAGAAAGGGAATTCAAAACCGCGGGGAAGCCTTGCCCATGATGATCGACCCGCAATACGTCGTAGGCTTTACCTGGCAGCGTGCCTATAGCCTTCGTGTGACGCAGAGCCTCCTCGATAACAAATTAACGCTTGGCGCTTCCATCGAAGGTCCGCAAACAACCCTCGGCGGGCGCGGCTTCTCGACCTTCACCAACGCTGCCGGCGCGACTCAGCAAAACTTCTGGTTTGCCGCTCCTGGAATCGGAGGCGGTCTCAACAACTTCATCGACACTACTGGCTATACTCCGAACAGGGCTCCCGACGTCGTATTCAAGGCCACCCTGGATCCCGGTTGGGGCCACTATGAAGTTTTCGGAATCGTCAGCCAGCTCCGTGCCCGCATTTATCCTTGCGCGGTCGTTAGCACTGCCGCGGCTGGCGTAACGACGAATGCCGACGGTTCGACAACAACATTCACTGGCAATCCCATCACTTGCGCTGCGGGCGCCGCAGCGCCCAGCGCGCTAGGTGCTTTCAACGATTCACGCACTGGCGGCGGCGGCGGAGCAAGCTTCCGCGTACCGCTCTTTGCCAAGAAGATCGAAGTTGGCGCCAAAGGTGTCTACGGCGACGGCATCGGCCGCTTTGGTTCTTCGCAACTCTCCGACGCCACGGCCCGCCCCGACGGCACCCTCGCTCCCATTCGCACGGGGCACGGTCTCGGGATCATCGAATTCCATCCTTCGCCAAAGCTGGACATCTATGCTTATGGCGGAGCTGAGTACGCTGCCCGCGCGCAGTACACTGGCTATGAAACGGTGAAAGTCACCACCACAAGCGTCACGGGCAATGGCCCCGGCCTGCCGCTCCTGGTGAACACGACCACAGCGCGTTCCGTTTCCGGCATCGGCGGATACGGAAACAAAGCCGCGAACAACAGCGGTTGCAGCACCGAGAATCCTCCTTCAACCCAAATTCTGCCCAGTGGCGGCGGAACCTGCGCCGGCGACGCGCGCGTCGTCATCGAAGGCACCGTCGGCTTCTGGCATAAAATCTACCAGGGGCCGAAGGGTGGCTTCCGCTGGGGCGTGACCTATTCCTACTTGACCAGGACAGGCTGGTCTGGCGCTGGCGGTCTACCGGCAGGGAGTGCGGGTATTTCACCCAAGGCCGTCGACAACATGGTTTGGACCTCTTTCCGCTATTACCTGCCCTGATCCAGGTCAGGCAATGGTCCGTCCCTCCCCTGGGGGCGGAAAAAAAAGGGCAGCTCTTCACCGGGCTGCCCTTTTTTCATTTCCCAACCGACTTTTCACCTGCCCCAAGTCCCACACTTGTGCCACTTTGTGTCACTTCCTTGCTTGCTACTCCGATTCAACGAACTGCCCACCGATTGTAACAATTCTGTAACACGGAAGAGCCACACTAGCTTGCATCGTCGACGGGCCAAATCTATGTGCGGAGAATACTCATGAAGCGAATCTCAGGTCTATTTCTGGCTCTCTTGGTGCTCGCGGTCGTCGTTTTGGCGGACAACGCTCTGTCCATTACCGGTGCCGGCGCGACCTTCCCCTACCCTATGTATTCCAAGTGGTTTGACGAATACCACAAGAAGAACTCCAATCTTTCGATCAATTACCAGTCCATCGGCTCCGGCGGTGGCATCAAGCAGGTCACCGAAGGCACCGTGGACTTCGGCGCTTCCGATGGCCCTATGAATGACGAGCAGCTCAAAGCCTACGCGGATAAACATGGATCTGGCATTCTTCACTTCCCCACGGTGATGGGCGCTGTTGTTCCCTTTTACAACATCCCCGGTGTCACTGCGGAATTGAACTTTACGCCGGAAGCTCTTGCTGGAATCTACCTCGGCAAAATTACCAAATGGAATGACCCCGCGATCGCGGGTGCAAATAAGGGTGTCAGCCTTCCGGCCAACGATATCGTCGTGGTGCACCGCGCCGAAGGCAGTGGCACAACTTTTTGCTGGACCGATTATCTTTCGAAAGTCAGCGAGGAATGGAAAGCCAAGGTGGGCAAAGGCGGGTCCGTGAACTGGCCCGTGGGCCTCGGCGGCAAGGGCAGTGAAGGCGTCACGGGGACCGTCAAGAACACGCCGAACTCGATCGGTTACGTGGAATTGACTTATGCCGAATCCAACAAAATTCCTTACGGCAATGTGAAGAATGCCGCGGGCGTTTTCGTGAAGGCCTCGCTCTCGGCCGTGAGTGCCGCAGCCGCGGGGGCTGCCAAGGACATGCCCGACGACTTTCGCGTTTCCATTACCGATGCGCCTGGCAAGGCTTCTTATCCAATCTCCACGTTCACTTGGCTATTAATTCCACAAAAGTTCACCGACACGGCTAAACGCGACGCTATCAAGGGTTTTGTCAGGTGGGCGCTGGCCGATGGACAGGGCTACGCGGAAAGCCTCTCGTACGCTAAGCTGCCCAAAGAAGTCGTAGCCAAGGAATTGAAGGCTATCGACAAAATCCAGTAAAGGCCGGCTGATAGAGAGTGGCAACCACTACCACCACTGTGCCGAGCGCGGGCCCCGTTGTTGGCTCGCGCTCGTTTCTTTCCCGTCTCCGCGATGGCGATGAAATCGCGCGGATGATCACTTTTTTGTTCGCAGCATCGGTTGTGCTCGTCACCTTGCTCCTGGTTTTCGAATTGTGGCAAGGCTCCGTTCTTCCGCGGCACAAGTTCGGCTTCAATTTCTTCCGCACCTCCGTATGGGACCCTATTTTCGATCAGTTCGGCGCTCTGCCCTTTATCTACGGCACGCTCGTCACCGCCGGCGTCTCGCTCCTGATTGCCGTCCCTCTCGGCATCGGCGCAGCCATCTTCCTCGCGGAGCTGGCCCCCGCGCGGATTTCGGACACCCTGGAATTCTTTATCGACCTTCTCGCCGCTGTTCCCAGCGTGATTTACGGTCTCTTGGGCGTCTTTGTCGTCGTCCCCCTGATGCGCGTGTATATTCAGCCGGCTCTCAAGAGCACTCTGGGCTTCCTCCCGCTTTTCCAGGGCCCGGCCTACGGGGTTGGTTTTCTTACCGCCGGCATTGTGCTCGCCATCATGGTCATTCCCTACATTATTTCCGTCTCGCGTGAAGTGCTCCTCTCCGTCCCCCGCGATCAGCGCGAAGCTGCCCTTTCTCTCGGCTCTACGCGCTGGGAATCCACCTGGAAGGTGGTCGTTCCGTTCGCGCGTGGCGGCATCATGGGTTCGATTTTCCTGGCGCTCGCACGCGCCCTCGGCGAAACCATGGCGGTCACCATGGTCATCGGTAATAATCCCATCGTCAGCGCTTCTCTCTTTTCCCCCGGCTATTCCATCGCCGCTGTCATCGCCAACGAACTCACCGAGGCTACCAGCAACCTTCACTATCAAGCCCTCATTGAGCTGGGACTCGTGCTGTTTATCCTGACTTTCATTCTGAACGGCCTCGCCCGCTTGCTGATTGTCGCCACCTCGCAGAAGGGCAGTGGGATGGGCCACGCATGAACTCCCGGCTCCGTTGGCGTAAGTTCGTGAGCGGCTTCATGCTCACCATGACTGGCGTGTGCGCCATGATTTCTGTTTCCGTGCTCTTCTTCATCCTCGGCTACCTTCTCTTTCACGGCGGAACATCGATCAGCTGGAACTTCTTTACTAAGTTGCCCGCCCCTGTCGGCGAAACCGGTGGCGGCATGGCCAACGCCATTGTCGGAAGCGGAAAGCTGCTTCTGCTGGCTACGCTTTTTGGCGTTCCCATCGGATTCTTTGGTGCTATTTATCTCGCGGAATTCGGTGGCGGCCCAATCGCCTTCGTGGTCCGTTACGCCGCGGACCTGCTCAACGGTGTGCCCTCCATCGTCATCGGCATTTTTGCCTACGCCCTCGCCGTTCTTCCCTTCAAGCATTTCTCAACGCTTGCCGGCGGCTTCGCTCTCGGCTTGATGATGATCCCCATTACTCTTCGCAGCACCGAGGAGTTTCTCCGCGCCGTTCCTCGCGCTCTGCGCGAAGGCGCCATGGCTCTCGGCGCAAGCAAATGGAAAACCATCGTTTCGGTCATAGTCCCCGCTGCCTATCGCGGCATTCTCACCGCCATTTTGCTGGCCTTTGCCCGTGTTGCTGGTGAAACCGCCCCGCTCCTCTTCACCGCCTTTGGCAATCGCTTTTGGAGCCCCGGCTTGAATCAGCCCACTGCTTCCTTGCCGGCAATGATCTATAATTACGCTATCTCGCCGTATGATGATTGGCACCGGCAGGCTTGGGCTGCGGGTCTCGTCCTCCTCGGCTTGATTCTCGTGATTAATATCCTGGCGCGAGGTATTCTTTCCCGCGGCATTTCGGTTTCGAGGTCCTAGACATGCACGCTTCTGTGAGGCCAGCTGTGTCCGTAAATATGCCACCGACCGTGACCAACGCACCCAATCGGGACGCGCAAGCCGCTCTCACCATGCGCATGACCGTTTCCAAGGTCAACTTTTTCTACGGCGCCAAGCAGACTCTCTTTGACATCAGTCTGGGCATCGCCACCAACAAAGTTACCGCGCTCATCGGCCCTTCCGGCTGCGGCAAGTCCACCCTCCTCCGCACCTTTAATCGCATGCATGAGACCGTGCGCAACGCTCGCCTCGAAGGCGAAATCCTTCTCGACGGCCAGAATATCCTCGCGCAGGACGTTACTGCGCTGCGCCGCCGCGTCGGCATGGTTTTCCAGCGGCCGAACCCTTTCCCGAAATCGATTTTCGATAACGTCGCTTACGGCTTGCGCATCAACGGTTCGAAACTCCCCATCCCCGAAGCCGTCGAGAAAAGCCTGCGCCACGCCGCCCTCTGGGACGAAGTAAAGGATCACCTGCATAAGTCGGCCTACGAGCTTTCCGGCGGCCAGCAGCAACGGCTGTGCATCGCTCGCGCTCTTGCCGTCGAACCCGAAGTCCTCCTCCTCGACGAGCCTTGCTCCGCCCTCGACCCCATCAGCACCGCAAAAATCGAAGAGCTCCTCGTGCAGCTGAAGGACCTCTGCACCATCGCCATCGTCACGCACAATATGCAGCAGGCCGCCCGCGTCAGCGATTTCACCGCCTTCCTGCTCCTCGGCCAGCTCATTGAGTTCAGCCCGACGCCCCAGCTTTTCACGACGCCCAGCGATCCGCGCACGGAGGCTTATATCACCGGCCGCTTCGGCTAGTGTGGAGTGCGGGAGCTTGCTCCCGTTTTTCCGTCCGCCACACCCGAGCGCCGCAGATACCCTTGAAAAACAGGCGCTAAACCGGACTTTAACTACCCTGAGCTGAGGACTTCATGGAACGCCATTTTGAAAAAGATCTAAACGAACTGAAAGAGCGCCTGCTCTGGATGGGCAGCCTCGCCGAACGCGCCGTTCACCAGGCCGTCCACGCCGTTCTCGAATCCGACGAGCCTCTCGCCCGCCGCGTCCTCGAGGAAGAAGACGCCATCAATGAACTCCAACTGGAAGTTGACGACCGCGTCGTTCAGCTTCTCGCTCTCCACCAGCTCATGGCCATCGATCTTCGCTTCGTCCTGGCCGTCTCGCGCATCAACAACGATCTCGAACGCATCGGCGATCAGGCCGTCAACATCGCCCAGGGCGCCCTGCGCATTCTTCGCCACCCGCGCGTCAAGCCCTACGTCGACCTCCCGCGCATGAGCGAGCTTGCCGAAGAAATGGTCCGCGACGCTCTCAACGCCGTCGTTCGCCGAGACGTCGACCTCGCCCAAAAAGTCCTCGCCTCCGACGATCGCGTGGACCACTACCGCGACCAGATCTTCCGCGAACTCCTCACCTACATGATGGGGGATTCCAGCGTCGTCTTCCCCGCGTTCGAATTGATCCTCGTCGCAAAAAATCTCGAGCGCATCGGCGACCACGCCACCAACATCGCCGAAGACGTCATCTACCTAGTCCAGGGCCAGGACGTTCGCCACCCCACCGTCGATCGCCGCTGAGCCGCGCTCAATCGCGCTCTACTCCGCGATCTTCACTGGTCCCAGCGCTTCTCTCATCGCTTGAAAATCTTTCGTATCCACCCGCGCGCCTTCGAAATGCCGCTCCGGGTACTGCTCCATCAGCTGCACCGTCAGAAAGCTTCCGCGCAACAGGCTGGAGTCATGGTTTGACCAGATCTTGCTCGTGGTCCGGCTCCCATAGTGTTCGATGATAATCTTCATGAATCCCGGTGCCGGCCTGGGATCGTAGCCGTGCTCGATGACGTTTTGCAGTCCCAGCCGGTCCGCCTGATTTTCCAGCTCCCGCTGATGCCCGTTGACCACCGAGATCATCCCCAGCTCCGCCAGGAATAACCCCAGGTCGCCGATAAAAGCGCCCGCCGCCAACCCGGCGATGAGCAAGCTGATCCGCTGGGGCCGCGTCTCGTGGACTTCCCGCCAGTAGTGAACCTGGAGCACATGGGCGATCTCGTGGCTGAGCACAAACGCAAGTTGCGCTTCATTTTCCACCACTCCCAGCAGCGCCGTATTCACAAGCACCGTTCCGTCCGGAAGCGATTGCGCGTTGATGCTCGCGTCTTCCACCACAAAAAAACGGAATTCCAGCGCCTTGCTCGTGCCCTTTGCTCCCGCCGGAAGCAGCGAATCCCCCAGATCCGCAACGTATTGCTGCACTGCCTTGTCCGGAAACAGTTTCATCCGCCCTTGCACTTTTTTCCCCTGCCGGAATTCCAGAATGTCAATCCTCGTTTGTGGATCCGTCGCCCGCACCACTTCGATCCCGTGCGGCATCTTGTATGCGTCCGCGGGCGCCGGCGAGCCCAGCTCCACGCTTTCTGCTGCGATCCTGCCGTCCTGGCGCCGTATCCCGCGGTACGCCACGCGTCGGCCCGCAAGCTGCCCGGCATCCGCCAGATCCGTTCCTGGCGCTGCAGATGTGCTGCCGCTCACGCTCGCATTCACCACAACCGGATCCGGCGCGGCCCACGCTCGTTTTGTTTTTGCATCCAGCAGCAGCCACTCGCCGTCCGCCCTTAATTCCGCCGGCTCGCCGCTCTTGATCTTCCCCGCCTCTTTGGGCTCCTCCTGCAGGTAAGCGGCATAGTGGATCTGCTTTTCCAGCAGCCCCGCGTCCACCGTAATCTTTTCCGCCGTAAACCGGTGGCGATTCGTCCACACTCCCTCCGCCTCCACCATCATTCCGGTCGCCAGGTCCGCCCCCGCCATCGGTTTTTCGCCGGTACCGTCGTGGCTCACAATCTTCGCGTTTCCCATCTGAATCTGGTCGTCCAGGATCGCCACGGTCTGCGAATCGACGCGCCCCGTCAGGTACCCGCGTATTTTCATTTTTGTCGGCGCGGGCGTTGCGGCAGTCGCCAGACCAGCCGGTATGGTGCCCGCATGCAACAGGAGCACAACGGCCGCCAAAGCCGCCCACCTTTTCCATCCGCCCTGTTTTCCGCGTCCACGCATTTCGAAACCCTTCTCTTCCGCCCTGCAGCTTCGCCTACGCTCCCGCCCCATTCTCTTTCAGCGCCTTCTTGATTTCTTTTACGATCTCGTGCGCCGCTTCCTTCGCCAGCACCTTGTCCTTCCACCGCGGCGAAGCTCGCACGTGGATCTGCGGGCTCACGATGATTTTCTGATCGCTCCGCCGCTTGATCGTCGTATCCACCTTCAAGCTTCGCCACCCTGCCGAAAATCCTATGAGCACGTCCTTTGCCACGCTCCCCTTTTTGTACTCCGTGATCGAGCCCTCAATCACGATCGATGCGGGAGCATCCGCCGCGTCCACTACTTCACCTTCCCCGACCACCTGCCCGGCCAGCTTGGCCTTCGTCAGTTCCGCGCGCAGTTCCGCGTAAAGATAGTCGGTGAACTCCGGCGAGAGCTCCACCCCTTCGACTTTGGTGAAGTGTTTCGCCTCCACGGTCTTGTACTGTTGCTCGGGTTCCTTCGCAAATCCCGGCAGGGTCACTGCCAGGAGTGCGATCGTTAAGGCTAGTCGCATTACGCGCATGGTCATTCTCCTTTTCAAAACCCTTCCCGTGCTCAATTCCATCTCCGCGCCGGTGGCTTTTCCGCTGCCGGTGGTGGTGTCGCCTCCGCTGCCGGAGCGTTCGTTTCCGCCTGCACATCCAGCGCGCTTACCGCCTCACGAAGTTTCTGTCCCCGCAACAGGTTCCGCACTGCATCCCCAAACGCCGTGTTGATGTTTTCCAGCACGTTCTTCTGCAGGTTTTTCTTGCGAAACGCCCCTCCCGCGATCGAAGTCCCCGCAGCCTGTATCTGCTGCGACTTCCCGGTTTTCGGATTCTTCACCATCACCGCGAATTCCACTTTTCCGAAAAAGTCCATTCCCGAGCTGTCGCTCAACCCAAAATGAAACAGATACACGTTCAAGATGAAGTCCGCCGACTCACGGTCTGCCGCCAGCATGTCCGCGGACTTCAGGCAGTTGGTCAATCCCTCCCGCGTGATTTCCACCGGCGTACGGTCCAGGAAAATCCCTCCCCGCGGCTTCAATACCAGCATCGGCTGCGCGTTCCCGGAGCGGTCCGTCACCTCGCCCACAAAAAACTTCAACGGCCGCCCAAACGCCTGCGGCTTCACCGGCTCCGCAAGTTCCACATGAACCGTATTTTCCGGCTTCGGCTTCGGATCATCCGCCCAAGCGGCAAGGCACACCACGCTAGAGAAGAACAGGGCTCCGCCCAGCTTCTTCAGAATCTCGCCCGCGCTCATGGGAGTCTCCGTCACTGAAGTTCCCCCTAACCTACTCTCACTCCAGATGCCATTCAATCCCCGGCGTTTGCCCCAACACCGCGAACCTAACCCCCATCCCGCCTCGCTGGCAAGCGACATGGAGCGACATCCCCCTACCCCCCGCCCATGTCGTTCTTTGTCATCCCTTTTTACTTTGAACGCCGAATTCGGATAGCGCGGAGCCGGCAGGCCGTACTATCGTCTTCCTGCCATTACTCGAGCCCAATCCTTCGGCAAACTTCCTTGGAACGGAGGCTCGGGAGCGGTTTTCAGGACCTGAGAAAGGAGCTAGCAATGACCACGCCGCAGACGGGACTCTCAATGTCCTCTTCGCAGGCTTATCGCGAGAAGATGTTCAGCCGGCTTGCTGACCGGGACTCTTTGGACGTGTTGGCGCAGACGGCATCCACCTTGGCCGATATCGTGGGCAAGCACTCGGCGACGGTACTTCGCACCCGGCCATTTGAAGGAAAATGGTCTCCCAACGAAATTATCGGCCATCTGACCGATAGCGAATGGGTCTATGGATATCGTCTTAGGCTGATTCTTTCTGAAAACGACCCGGCTATTCTTGGCACCAATCAGGATATGTGGGTGGCCGCTCTTCGGCACAATGAGCGCGAGCCGTCGGAGCTGGTCGAAATCTTTCGGAGGATGCGCATGTTCAATTTGGCAGTGTGGAAACGAACGTCACCCGAGGATTTGAAACGCACCGGCCAGCACAATGAGCGCGGCCCGGAGACCTTGGACGTGATGTTGCGCCTGCTGGCTGGTCACGACCTTTCGCACCTGGATCAGATCACTCGTTATATTCAAGCCGTTCACCAGCGGGAGTAGTGGTTTGCCGCCGGCTTGGTGGCGCCTCCCTGTGTCGCAAGATCGGCATTTAGCCCGAGCGCCCTCAAATATCCCTCATTCGCCCGGCACTTTTGCACGCGCACGCTCTCCAGCAACTCGTCGAAAGCACGGACGATCGTCTCCTGGTCCGGCCGGGCCTTCAGTCGTTCCTCCGCGTGCCCCGTGCCGCGCGGCAGCTTCGCGAACTCCACGATCTTTTCCCATTCCGCCGGCGGGATAATGCTCACCACCGACGACGGTTTTCCCATCTTCTTATACGGCCAGAAAGCCCATCCGATATTGTTTTTCTCCAGCGCTTTCACGAATTGCGCGATCCACTCATCCGTATTCTCCCCGGACTCGCCCAGCCAGATCGGCGCATCATACCGTTCGCGAAAATCAATGTATTGCCGCAGCACGCTTTCCTCCGGTGCCGTCCAATACTTGTGAAACGTGTAGACGACGTTCGCATCGAATGGTTTGCCGAACACCAAGAAGTTACTGTCCCACTGCGCCCCACCAAGAAACAGAATATGGTGCGCATCAATCTTTCGAATCTCGCCCGCCAACTTCTTGTAAATTGGTTCAAGCAGGGGATTCAGCGTTGCCAGCTTGGGATAATGCGGAATCGGCTCGTTCAGCAGGTCATAACCAAGCACCGCCGGCTCATCGCGATAGCGCGTCGCTATCCGCCGCCAGATAGCCGCCAGGTGCTCTTGCTCCTGCGGACTCCGGTACAGCCATGGATATCCCGCGCTGTCATCGATGTTTGTCCCCGTCTGGCCCCCCGGAGCCGCATGCAGATCCAGAATCACATACAGGTTTTCCGCCCGGCTCCAGCCAATCAACTTGTCCAGCAATGCAAAACCTTCCGCGTCATCGCTCTCAAACAATCCGTAATGCAAAGGAACTCGAATGGTGTTGAACTCCGCCCGGTGCAGCAGCGCGATGTCCTCCCGCGTGACGTAGTTCTCCCGGTACTTCCGCCAAAACGCCTCCGACCCTTCCGGCCCAAGCAGCTCCAGCACCAGCGCCCGAATCTCACCGGGAGATTGCGGCCCGCCCTGGAACAGCCACATGTATCCCTCCGGCACCATCCAATTCCCCAGATTGGTAGCCCGAACAATCAGCGGTTTGCCCGCCGCATCCACAATCTGTTTGTGCTCCGTATGCGCAAACTGCGCTCTCCCTTGCCCCGCCCACGCAAGCAAAAGAATCATCAACCCGAGCAGTCTGTGTCTCAACATGATTCCCTCCACACAAAAGCCTACACCAAACTTGTTGTGGGCAGCGGGTGCCCCACAGGTCGGTTTTACGTGTGGGGGTTTTGACTTTTCTTTGACTCTTGTTTCTTTCCCTTGACCGGCATTACCCTCATGGTACAATATCTCTGTTGACCACTGCGCCCTGGCCCTGTCGGGGCGTTTCTGTTTTTCAGGCCCTCTTTGTGCCGCCGGCATCCCTGTCGGCTCTTTTTTTGCCAGCAAATCCCAAAAACTGAAACTCTAAGGAGGCTCTCGTGCGGAAACTGACCACTGACAACTGAAAACCGGGATGACGGGCGCACTCAGAACTAACTGGCCGCCCAAACCATTTTCTTCTCCTACGGAAAACTGACCACTGACAACTGACCACCAGAGGAATAGCCCGGCAGGCCGAAGAAAACCGAATGCCTTATCCTTATTTTTACCAAAAACTTAAAACTAACAACTAAAGACCAAACGCACTCACGGGCTAGCAGACAGCAACCGCAAACCGCCCGCATTAAACAGCGCCAGAAGTGTCAGCAGTCCCACCACAGAAAGGACAATCCCCAAAGTCCGGTCCGGCGTGCGCACAAATTTCAACGTAACGCGCTGCGTCCCCGGAGCAATTCGCAAAATCATCTGATCGGTAGCTTCCGGGTGCTGGGGAGCCACGACCTTGCCGTCCACTTCCACACGCCACGTTGGATACGCAAGCAACCGCAGCGCCAGCCGCATCGGCTCTCGCGTCGTCACGCGTAATTCTTTTTCCTCCGCAGTCCACCGCACGATGCGCACATCCGCCGTCGGCGCCGTCAATGCCGATTCCTCGGCCGGCAAAATTTTCACCCGCGGCGCTTTTTCCGGAAGGCTGTAATGATCGTCCCCCACTGGATCGTATTCGTCCGTTCCCTCAAACCCCTGGTCCTTCGTAATCGCAGCCCGCAGCGCCGGAATATCTTCCGAATCCCACCACGCCTGCTGCACAAGAAAAGTCCCTGTTCCCCCCGACACGGCCAGCGTCACAAAACCCCAGATCCACCCCACCCGCCGTCGCGTCGCAGTCTTCGCAAGAAAATACGCGTACGGCACCGCGAGAATTCCCATCCACCTCCACGGAAATTGCACAAATCGCAGTTTGGGAAGCTGCTCCCATAGAATCCCGCTGGGCCGGATCATCAGCAACGTCGTCGCCGCAGAAAGAATCAGCAGCACGCGCCACAATCTTTCTCTCTCAACACTTTCTTGTTCATTCGTTGCGCTTCGATGCGCCGCGATTCCCGCGAGCCCCGTCATCACGATGAGCACGATCGCCACCGTCGAAGCGATCCAATTGAACACGTTGTGCTCGGGATCATTCCCCATGGTGTAGAGAAAATTGTCGGAAGGCCGCAACCCCAGCGAAACGGCTTGCGCGATGTTCACCCAGCGCTGCTCATAAGCCGCCGGCAAAAGATAAAAACTCGTCAGCCCCAACCCCAGCGCCACTCCCGCCACGCCGCGCCACATCGGCTTCGACGATCCTTCCGTGATTGCCGCCCACGCGAAAATTAGCGCCACGCTGTAGCTTGCCAGCACACCGGCCGGCGCATTCGACAGCCACACCGCCGCGAACGCCACCGCGAAATACCCAATCGCTCGCGGCGGCGAACGCTTGCGATTTTCGACTAACCCGACCACCTGCAACGCCGCCAACATCACCAGCGGCAAGATCGCGCACGCCAGCAATTCCGCAAAATCGCTGCGCATGTAGATAATCAGCAGCGCATACGGATTCGCCGCATAGCAAGCCGCTCCAAACAGCGCCGCGCCGCGCGAAAGAAATCGTCGCACTAGCGCAAATGCACTCAGTCCCGCAATTACTTGCACCAGCGCGATAAACACCATCGGCACCGCATTCCACGGCACGAAAAAGCTCAGCGCCGCTCCCAGCATCCACGAAAGCGGCGGATAAAAAATAAATCGCGGCTCCCCCAATCCATTGTTGGCCCACTCCGCCCACCGCGGATAGGCAATCCCTTCTCTCCACTGTCCCGCCGCATCCAGCCACGACGCGGCGTGAAAACCGAAATCATGCCCCGATGCATTCCCCAGCCAAAAAAACGGCGCAATCACCAGCAGCGCCGTCGCCAGCGAAACGCCCAGCGCCGCCAGCCACTCGCGAAAATTTGCCGCGGCCTTCAATCGATTTGCTTGTTCGTCAGGAATTGTCATGCAGCATTCATGCGATTGTAATCGTCCAGCGGATCCGTCACCGGCGCTCGTCCAATTCCGTGCGCCTGCCCTGCAGTTGAGCGATAATACACGCGCTCATGAGTACTGCAAACACCGCGCCCGCCGCTCTCGTCCCCATCATCGAAGCCCGCCAGCTCGAAAAGTTCTATCCGCAGCCCGATGGCAGCCGCATCCAGGTCATCGCCGCCACCGATCTCGCCGTGTATCCCGGCCAGATCATCGCGCTGCTCGGCGCTTCCGGCTGCGGCAAATCCACCTTGCTTCGAATGCTGACGGGACTCTCTCCCGCGTCTGCCGGCGCCGTATTCTGGCACGGCCAGCCCGTGCAAGGCGAATCGCCCAACGTCTCCATCGTCTTCCAAAGTTTCGCGCTCTTCCCTTGGCTCACCGTTCTCGAAAACGTCGAAGCTCCGCTCGAAGCCCGTGGCATGCCTCCTATCGAGCGCCACAAGCGCGCGCTGCGCATCATCGACGCCGTCGGACTCGACGGTTTCGAAACCGCGTACCCCAAGGAACTTTCCGGCGGCATGAAGCAGCGCGTCGGTGTCGCACGCGCGCTCGTCGTCGAGCCCGAAGTGCTTTTCATGGACGAGCCGTTCTCTGCCCTCGATGTCCTCACCGCGGAGACTCTGCGCGGCGAACTGCTCGAGCTCTGGCTCGGCCACAAAATCCCCACCCGCGCGATTTTCATCGTCACGCACAACATTGAAGAAGCCGTGGTCCTCGCCGACCGCATCATTGTCCTCGGCCGCAACCCCGCGCACATTCACGCGGATTTCACCGTGGAAATGCCGCACCCGCGCGATCGCAAAGCCGCCAAATTCGTCGAACTCGTCGATTCCATCTATCGCATCCTCACGCAGCCCGGCCACAAGGACGAAACTTCTCCGCCGCGCACCGTCGGAACCGGAGTCGCCGTTCGCCCGAAAACCATCATGCTGCCGCACACGCGACCCGGCGGTATGGCTGCCTTGTTGGAGATTCTCGCTGACCAGGGCGGCCGCGCTGATCTTCATCGCCTCGCCGATGAACTCAGTCTGGAAGTCGACGCGCTCCTCCCCACCGTGGACACCGCCGTTCTCCTCGGCCTCCTCCGTGTCGAAGAAGGCGGCGCCGTCATCACTCCCGAGGGGAAGACGTTCGCCCAAGCCGATATTCAAACGCGCAAAGCCATTTTCCGCAAAACCGCCCTCGCCAATGTGCCTCTGCTCCGCCAAATGGAGCAGGCGCTCAAAGCCAAAGCTGATCGCACGCTTAGCGATGAATTCTTCCGCGACCTCCTGGACGAACATTTCAGCGAAGACGAAGCACGCCGCCAGCTCGAAACCGCCATTCAGTGGGGGCGCTACGCCGAAATTTTCGATTACGACGCCGCCACCGGCAAACTCACGCTGACCGAGGCCTGACGCTCCCGTGCCGGCGCTTACTTCTACCATCTCCCAAGCCACGCCGCTTCCGCCAACTTTGAAGCGGCCCGCGGGCTCGCGCTGGGCTTGGGGTTTTCTCATTGATATTGCCGTTTTTCTGTTTGTGTTCGCGGCGATTTACGGCGTGTACGCGATCGGCAGAACGTGGCTAGGGCCGGCGCAGCCGCAAGCGCACATTTCGCAGAATCCGCGCGACCTTCCGCTCTATGCGTTTTACTCGCTCGTTCGAATCAGCATCGCCTACGCGCTGAGCCTGATTTTCGCGCTGGCGTATGGCTACATCGCGGCGAGTTCGCGCCGCGCGGAAATTATCATGGTTCCGCTGCTGGACATTCTCCAGTCCATCCCGGTGCTGAGTTTTCTCCCTGGCGTGATGCTCGCGATGGTCGCACTCTTTCCGCACAGCCAGCTTGGCGTCGAGCTTGGCTGCATCCTGCTGATTTTTACGGGACAAGTCTGGAACGTCGCGTTCAGTTTTTATTCTTCGCTGAAATCCATTCCGCGCGAGCTCCACGAAGCCGCGAAGATTTACCGCTTTAGCCCGTGGCAGCGGTTCGCTGAGCTCGATCTTCCGTTTTCCACCATCGGCCTGGTGTGGAATTCAATGATGTCCGTTGCGGGCGGTTGGTTTTTCCTGATGGCTTGCGAAATGTTCGTACTCGGCACGCGCGATTTCCGCCTGCCCGGCCTGGGCTCGTTCCTGCAAACCGCAGCCAGCCATGGGGACACGCGCGCGATTCTCTGGGGCGTGGCCGCGATGATCACCGTCGTCGTGCTCCTCGATCAGCTGGTGTGGCGGCCGATCATCATTTGGGCGGACAAATTCAAGTTCGAACAAGTGGAAAGCTCTGGCACTGCGCAGACCACACTGCTCCATCTCATCGGCCGCGCTTCCTTTCTTATTCGTTTGTATCGACTTCTCTTTTTACCCTTCTTCAATTGGCTCACAGTAGTCTTCACTCTCAGCGCGCGTCGGGCCGCGGCAACTTTCTCCCTACCCAAACAGCACCGGCTGAGGCGCTGGATCGGCTACACGGTCGGGGCCGGTGTTCTCGTGGGCCTGGGGTTCACCGTCTTTTACACCGTCCGAGAGTTGGCCGGCCTTCATCACGAGGACTACATCGAACTTTTGCAAAGCGCCGCGCTGACATTCTTGCGCGTCAACGCTGCGCTCATTCTCGGGGCGCTATGGACCGTTCCCGTCGGTGTAGCGATCGGTTCGAATCCGAGACTCGCTCGCATTGCGCAGCCTCTGGTGCAAATCGCCGCTTCCATTCCGGCTACCGCCCTATTCCCGATTATTCTTCTATTTCTTCTTCGCCTGCGCGGGGGGCTGGAGTTCGCCGCCCTGCTGCTGATGTTGCTCGGAACGCAGTGGTACATCCTCTTCAACGTCATTGCCGGGGCCATGGCCATTCCGACGGATTTGAAGGAAGTTAGTCACGTTTTTCGTTTCAGTTCGTGGGATCGCTGGCGGCACCTGATCCTGCCGGGAATTTTTCCGTATCTGGTTACCGGCATGGTGACGGCATCGGGCGGGGCGTGGAACGCCAGCATCGTCGCGGAGTATTTTCACTTCCAGGGCAAGATTGTTTCGACCGCGGGGCTGGGCAGCACGATCAGCAGCGCCAGCGATGCGGGCCGCTTCGATGTGCTGCTGGCCGCGACGCTGATCATGGCCACTGTCGTTGTGCTGATCAACCGTCTACTCTGGCGCCGCCTCTATCGACTCGCGTCTTCGCGCTTCAAGCTGGAGACGTAGTACAATGAACTGAGCACTGATTTCTCGTCTTTCCAAACACTTATGACTGAAACGAATTCCACTCCCCGCGCTTCCGTGTGGAGCGACGAAGATTTTCTTCGCGCTTTCGAAGATTTGTCGTTTCCCGCCGAGCTCTTTCATCACCGGGAACACCTCCGCGTCGCCTGGCTTTACCTGCAATCTTCAGACGCTTCGCGCGCCGCAGAGCGCATGGCTGGCGGCATCCGCCGCTTCGCCAGTCATCACGGTGCAACGCAGAAATATCACCACACACTCACAATGGCTTGGATGCGCCTGGTAGCCAGCACTCTGGTGGAAACAACAGAGAAATCCACGTTTGAGCAGTTCATGGCCGCTCATCCGGAATTGAGCGACAAGAACCTGTTCGCGAAATACTATTCGAATGAACTTCTGCAGAGCGCGGCCGCCCGCGAAGGATGGGTCGAGCCCGATCTTCAGCCGCTTCCCGGTCTACGGATTTACCGCTGCTGCTGATTTCTTCTCGTCCGTCTTCGTTTCTTCCGGTTTTGGTTCCGCGGGTTTCTCGCCCCAGATGTACTGCGCGAACCACTTCTCGTTTTCTTCCATGACCGCGCGCTGCTGCTTGGGCTTGGTGATTCCGTGCCCGAATCCTTTGTACACCACCATTTTCACCGGAACGCCGCGGTCTTCGAGGGCCTGCCGCAGTTCGTAGGCATTGGGGATGGGCACGCGGCGGTCGTTTTCGCCGTGTTGAATCAACGTCGGCGTTTTGGCTTTCGCGATATAGCTGATGGGCGAAGTCTTTTTGTAGATTTCGGGGTCGTCCCACGGCGTGGCGTGCAAATACTGCGGCGTGAACGGAGTAATGTCCGTATTCGCGTAATAGGTCATCCAGTCGGAGATGCCCGCGCCCACCGAAACCGCTTTGAAGCGATCGCTAGACGCGGTGATGAACGCGGAGATGTATCCGCCCTGGCTCCAGCCCATCGCGCCGACGCGATCTTTGTCGACGCTGCCTTTGGCGATGAGCGCATCCACGCCGGAAATCACATCGGCATAATCTCCGACGCCAAGATTGCGCACGTTCAGCGCGCGGAATTTTTCTCCGTAACCCGCCGAGCCGCGGTAATTCGGCCGCAAAACCAGCGCGCCTTTGGCCACGAAACGTTCGATGGGATAGTAGCGGTCCGCGTTCACTACCGGCTGATCCACTCCGGTCGGCCCACCATGAATCACCACCAGGAGCGGATACTTTTTCCTGGCGTCAAAATCCGCCGGCTTGTAAAGAATTCCTTCAATCGTCGTGCCGTCCGCCGACTTCCAGGAAATCACTTCGCGGCGCGCGACGCCAAATGGCTTCAGCTGATCGCCCATGGCCGTCAGCTTTTGCGCTTTCCAGGGCGCAACGCTTGCCGCATAGATTTCTACGTACTCGTTTTCCATTGCGGCGCGAAACGCGGCGCGCTTGAAATCGCGTGAAAAGGAAAATCCAAACGCCACCACGTGATCTGGCGCGTCCAGTTTCTCCACCGCCCGCGTTTCCGGGTTCACGCGAAAAAGGTGCCCATAGGTCTTTTGCACCGCTTCGAAATAAATCCCGTCTGGCCCCCACTCGATCAGATTGGGATCTTCGTCGAAAGCCGCTGTCAGGATATCGGGCGTGCCTCCCTCCGCCAGCACCACCGCAATTCGGGAGTTTGTGTAGAAGAAGAATTTCGAGCCCCCGGCGGTTTGGTAGGCGATTCTCTTTCCGTCCGGGGACCACCGCGGGTTGGTGTCCGGGCCCGCCGTGTCCACGATCTTTTTTACCGCCTTGCCGGCGACGGTCACTACGTAAATATTGTTCGAAAACCCCGAGATGAGATCCGGGTCTCTCTGGGCGTTGAAGACGATGCGCGTTCCATCCGGCGACCACGCAAAGCTTCCCACACTGAACGCACTTCCCTCCGTCAGCCGCTTGGCTTCCGGTGCCGTGTTCGCCGCCGCATCTGGAAGTTCCAAGGTCCAGAGATGCGTCATCTGGTAGTCCGCATGGACGACCGAATATTCGCCGTATTTTTCCTTGCGGTCCTTCAAGGACTTGGGCTCGGGATCTGCTGCCGCAAAGGCGATGCGCCGCGAATCGGGCGCCCATTCGAAAGCTACGACGTCGGTCTCCGATTTGGTGAGCTGCTGGGCTTCTCCCCCGTCCGCCGAAATCACGTACAACTGCTTTTTGTCAGCGGGCGATCCTGAAATCTGCGGGGGCCGGTCAGAAAGGAAGGCAATCCATTTTCCATCGGGCGACCAGTCCGCGCCGGTGCTGGATTTCTTCGAGGAAGTGAGCTGCCGCGTCTCTCCGCTGACGACATCCGCAATCCACAAATTGCGGTCAAAGGAATTGTCCTCCCAGTTCGTCGATTGCACTTCGTAGACCACGCGGCGGCCGTCGGGTGAAATCCTCGGATTGGAGGCGCTCTTCATCTCCAGGCTCTGATCGATGGTTGGCGTCTTGGACGCTGGCGCCGGCTTCGCTGCTTCCTGCGCCGAGGCGCAGATCGTCGCCATTCCGTAAATAGCCAATGTAATTGCGAGGAAAGAAACCTTTCGCATCGCCGTATACCCCCGGTTTTTTCGAGAGACGTTCACTCAGTATTTGCGGTTCCAGCGGATGAACCCAATAAATAGACCAACCGCCACGATGGCAAATCCCAGGTAGACGTGCCAACCGTGCAGCTGTGTTGCTGAAATGACCGCGCCTGCGGCGGAGAGAATCAGCAAAAGGGCAGCCCTGCCCTTCGTGAGTTGCTTCTGTTCGACCACTCGCGCTTCACTTCTCGCCCACGCGGTGCCCACTCCGCAACGCGCCGGCGCTACCTCCTGGCCTTAAGTTCTCGCTAACTCTCGGCTCAGGTACACAATCTGGCCCACATGATGATAGGCATGGCCCGCACAACGCACAAAAATCTGCATGCGATCGCTGGCTTCCGGCTCGCGCTCGGCAGTGTACGCCTTTCCCCAGTCGGTTGCAGTCTGTTTTTGAATGGTGTCCACTACCATGGCGATGGTGCGGTCAAACGCCTGCAGCGTACTCTGTTTCGCCGGAGGCTGCTTGTCCGTGAACTCGCGGTCACGATCTCTCACGTAGCCGGTCTCCGCCACGCGCGCTCCGATGTAGTAATTCAAATTGCCGCTCATGTGCAGCACCAGATGCCCGACGCTGTTTCCGTAGGGATACGGCTTGCGCCAGAACTGTTCATTCGAAAGCGGGTCCACCCACTCGTGCAGCTGGGCTGCGACGTATTCGTAGTAGGCTGCCAGCGCGGTCGCCACCGTTTCGTTCAGTTCCGCCATAAGAAGAATCTCGTTCGTGATCCAGCCCCGGGGTTACTCCATTCGACTCTCGAGCTGCCGAGTTTATTCCCTCGAAACGAAACGCCCTTCCGCCGTCCATTCCGATACCGGCCCATGTCCCGGAACGCAGACAATATTCCTACTCCAGAAAAAGTCAAGGATTCGCTTTCCTGTGGTGGGTCAGCTTCTGACTAGCGCGGTTGTCTGGCAATCATACAACGTTGCAAGGGGCTAATTGATTGTGCGGCGGACGGCAAGACAATTTTCTGCTGAACCGTTCGCGTCATACCAAAGCGCACCAGTCTGGTCGGTGCAAAACGCCCGGACGCCCGATTTCCCCGGTTCGAGCGGAACGGCAGTAACTCGATAGTGCGTTACCACTCCGTTTGCTTCTGGTTCACACCCGGTAAGCGCAATTCTATAACCCAGATGGTCAACCGATAACAAGAAGGAGTCATAGTCGTCTGTAGTGGGCGCCGTCTGCTTTAATAACGGCAATCGACACGCGAATCCCTTAGTGGGATGCGAAGCGGCGTAATCACTTTGAAGGGTCGTAATTCTGCGGAGCTTGCCGACCGCGATGGATTCGCGGGCTGTGCGATGGCTGTTTGGACCATCTAGTGTTGGTATGAAGATGGCAGCTACAAGAAGAATGCTAAACACGACCGCAATCGCGATTAGAAGGTCGCGTGAGTTCTTACTGAGGGAAGATGGCTGAGCAGCGCCCTCTCCCGGGTAGGCTTTCGTTGTGGGCATAGACCCAGTCGCTCAAGCTCAATCTTAGCTTAAGCCGTAACCTCCGCGAAGCGGAGGATTAGTCGGATTTCCTGAAACTGATCGGCAAAACTGTAGCGCCGCTGATTGTTGCTCAAGTCCGGCCGTAGCGAATTCTCCGCCATTTGCCGTTTTCCACACCCTTGCACGGGGGAGCACTTCCGTACTATTGACCCTGTTACTACCCGCCGCCGACACTGAGTACAGCATGGCCCGGTACTCCCCCTTTCTCGGTCGTAGTGTGGAAGTGCAATATCGCGCCGGAGATATCCTCTTGCCCGCTTCCGGTATCCTGGTGGCCGATTCCGGGCGCTCCATCTTTCTCGAACAGAATTTCGAACAGCGCGGGCAGCACAAGCATTTTCGGTGGGAAATCCCCTATCAGTATTTGGTGCGCATTGAAGAAAAGCCCGACTCCGGCGCCGGCTTGAAGACGTCTGGTTCTCCCTCGGCGCCTGCTTCCGCGCCCGAACCTTCCCCCGTCTCCGAATCCGGCGAAGAACCGCGCAGCGCCGCGGCCACTGCTGCCGCCGGAGGCGCTTCCCCTTTGCTTCCTCTCCCGCACCGCCCCAAAACCGCCTGATTCGACGGCACGTTTCTCTGCACCACTTCCGCCCTGTGATTCAGCTACAATCGTCTCCTCTTTTTAGGCAAATTACCGGCGCGCACCTCGCTCGCCGCCGTCGAGGAGGCCCCACATGGAACCTGTTGCCGCTCCAAAGAAAATCGGATTGATTGGGCTGGGCCTGATGGGCCGTCCCATGGGCATGAATCTTTTGAAAGCCGGGCACTCTCTCACGGTTTGGAACCGTACCACCTCGCGCGCCGATGAACTCGTCGCCGCTGGCGCCAAGCTTGCCAAATCTCCGCAAGAAGCCGCCGCCGCTTCCGATTTTCTCTTCACCATGGTCAGCGATCCTCCGGCGCTCGAAGAAGTTCTTTGGGGACCGAGCGGCGCCATGCAAGCGCTGAAGCGCGGCGCCATCTACGTGGACTCCAGCACGATTTCTCCGGCGCTCGCCCGCAAGATCGCCGCGGCTTGCGCCGAACGCGGCGCGCGCTTTCTGGATGCGCCCGTAACCGGCGGCGATTGGGGCGCCAAGAAAGGCGAATTGCTTTTCATGGTTGGCGGCGATGAGGCCACGTTGAAGGAAGCCGAACCCCTCCTCAGCGTCATGGGCAAAAAAATATTTCATCTCGGCCCCAACGGCGCCGGACAAACCATCAAGCTGGCGATGAACCTTATCCTCGCTCTTCAGGTGGACTCTCTTGCTGAAGCGCTGGCCCTGGTTACGCGCGCTGGCCTCTCAGGCGAAAAACTCGTCGAAGTTTTGCAATCGAGCATGGCGCGCTCCGGCGTACTGGACGTGAAAGCGCCCAATCTCCTCAAGGGCGAGTATGTTCCCAGTTTTCCCCTGCGCCTGATGCACAAGGATCTCGGCTTGGCGCTCGATCTTGCCAATCAGCTGGGCGTCGCTCTTCCTGCCACCGCCGCCGCCCGCGAAACCTATAGCGCCGTCAAAGGTGCCGCGAAGGAAGACCTCGACTATTCCGGGGTCATGAAGTTCTGGAAGCCCTGACACACGCATATCCCTGCTAAACTTTCGCAAGACAGAGGCCCTTTATGAGTTCTCCGAGCGGTTCGCCCGATCCCGCCAAAATCCAAAAGTTTCGTGAGCATCTGCGCCAGGAATGGACCGGTGACGCCACCGTAACAGCCTGGCGCAAGTGGCACGCGCAGATCGCCGCGTTCACGCGCGGCGCTACCGAAAGTATTCTCGAAGCCGCTCAGCTTCGCCCTGGTTTGCGCGTTCTCGACCTCGCCTGCGGCGTAGGCGATCCCGCGCTCTCCATCGCTGAGAAAGTAGCGCCCTCCGGCCGCGTCACAGCCACCGATCTTGGCCCCGGCATGATGTCGCTCGCCGAAGAACTTTCGCGCAAGAAAGGACTCGCGAATATTGAGTTTCGCGAAGCCAACGCCGAATCGCTGCCCTTCGCGGATGCTTCCTATGACGTGCTCACTTGCCGCTTCGGCATCATGTTCTTTCCCGATCTTCCCAAAGCGCTGCACGAATGTTTCCGCGTGCTCAAGCCCGGCGGGCGCGTCGCGTTTGTCGCTTGGGGCAAGATGGCGCAGCCCTTCTTCACCACCACCGCGGGCATTCTGTTGAAGCACGTTCCCACACCACCGCCGCCGCCCGATCCTGAGGGGCCCAGCCTGTTCATGTTCGGCGAACGTGGGCGCTTACGCCGCGCCCTGGAATCCGCCGGCTTCACCAGCGTCCACGAAGAAGACCGCACCATCCCTGGCCGCTGGACCTCCTCCGTTGAAGAATACTGGGAGCAATTTACCGAAGTCGCCGCGCCCTTCCGGCCGCTGCTTGCACAACTCACGCCCGAAAAGATGGCTCAAGCCAAAGCAGAGATTATCGCCACGCTCGGAAGATTCTGGGAGGGCAAGGAGCTGAACATGCCGCTGGAAATCGTCCTCGGCTCCGGAACACGCCCTTGAAACATTGAACAAACAAGTTTGACCACACCCCGCCTTTTCCTTGGAAGTTCTTGTAAAATAGAAGGTTAGTGAGGGTTGTTCTGGCTGGCTGAGCCTCTGAATCATGCCAGAACCCGACCTCCGTCCCGACGCAACAGGTGCTAAACTTTGCGAATTGGGGAGGCCTATGGTTCGCTCTCGATTTCCAAAGGATCTGGCCACGCTGGTAGTCTTGGCTGCTGTCTACTTCGTGGCTGGGAAGCTAGGGTTGCGGCTGGCCTATGTCAATGCCAGCGCCACGGCCGTTTGGCCCTGCACTGGCATCGCTCTCGCTGCCTTTCTGATTCTCGGCTATCGAGCGTGGCCTGCCATCCTCGCGGGGGCATTCCTCGTAAATCTGACTACCGCCGGTACTTTCGCCTCCTCTGTCGGCATCGCTATCGGAAACACGCTCGAAGGTATCGTCGGTTGCTTTCTGTTGAATCGCTTCGCCGCAGGCCGCCAGGTCTTTGAACGCGCGCAGGACATTTTCAAGTTTGCCTTTCTTGCTGCTATGGTCAGCACCACTGTTAGCGCAACTGTCGGAGTCACAACCCTGGCGGTGGCCGGGTTCGCGAGTTGGAACCTATATGGGCCCATCTGGCTAACCTGGTGGCTGGGGGACGCGGTGGGTGCCCTGGTATTCACTCCGTTGGTTCTCCTCTGGTGGGAGAATCCCCGCCTTCATTGGACCCGCAAGCAGATGATGGAGCTGTTTTTTTTGTTTGCGGGACTTTTCGTCACTGGCTGGATTGTTTTCCTCGGCCCCTTTCACGACATTTTGAAGGACTACCCTCTAGAATACCTTTGCGTCCCATTCTTGATCTGGGCCGCGTTCCGCTTCGGCCGCCGCAAGGCCGCCACCGTAATTGCTTTTCTGGCTGCGATTGCCACTTGGGGCACTATGCATGGATTCGGCCCATTTTCACAGGAATCCCAAAACACTTCTCTGATCCTGTTGCAAACTTTCATCGGCATCATGGCCATCACCACTCTGGCTTTGGCTGCCGAAGTCACCGAACACAATCGCGCTGATCAATACGTCCGCCACTTGGCGGTCACGGATTCGCTCACCGGTCTCGCCAACCACCGCCGCCTTCTCGACGCCCTCGACGCGGAAATCAAGCGCCACGACCGCACCCAGCGGCCTTTTGCCGTCGTGCTGCTCGATTTGGACGGGTTGAAGATCATCAATGACACCTACGGCCATCTCGTCGGAACCGACGCCATCTGCCGCTTGGCGAACATTCTCCGCATTCATTCGCGCGCCGTTGACACCGCGGCGCGTTACGGAGGCGATGAATTCGCCCTCGTTCTCCCGGAGACGGAATCCCATGCCGCTCAGAGGGTTGCCGATCGAATTGCCGAGCGCCTCAGAACCGATGGCGACGAGCCGCCGGTCACGGTAAGTACCGGGATTGCGGTCTACCCGCACGATGGCAAGACCATTGAACAGCTCCTCGCCGCCGCCGACCATGCCCTCTATCAAGAGAAGGGCTCCTCCAAGCGCAAACTCTCACAGTCCAGCTGACGTCCGCGTCTTGTAACACAAACCTTCAAGCTTTTTTCGCGCTGGCGTAATCGTCCGCGCCCATCAGGTGAATCGACACGTACGGTTCGTCGCCTACCACCCAACTGTCATGCCCCGGCGCGATGTAGAACACATCGCCAGCCTTCATCTCGAATAGCCGCCCGTCATCCATCGCCGCGGTCGCGCGGCCGGAGACCACCATCCCGACGTGCTCGACCAGGCAGCTTTTCGCGCCCGTCGCTCGTCCCACATGCTCCGACCATTTCCATCCCGGCTCATACGTCGCCCGCCCAATCGTCATTCCACCCACACGTACAAGCTCAAACCGTCCCTTCTCAAACGTCCGCGTTTCGTCCGGCTGTTCGAACCGCTTCAGAATCACCTCCAGCATCGGATTCTCCTTTCTTCTTGCGCCCATTAGAAGGGAATCGCGACGCGTTGGTGACATCCAAATTGGAGGCCACTCCGTTTCATGAATCGGCGCGCCGGCCCAGAGCCCATTTTCCCGGCCCGCTGTAGGCCAGCATCAGAAGCCCGCCCATGATCGCCAGATTCTTGCGAAAATGCGTTTCCTGCATCGCCGCCATCATGTCGCTGGACGCCCAATAGTTGTGGAAGAGCACCGTCACCGCCGTCGTGTACAAGAACATCACGAACGCCGCAATGCGGGCCTGGTATCCCGTGACCAGACACGCCGAACCCGCCAGTTCAACCACCATCGCTGCCGCCAGCAGCACGGGGATCAGCGGCAGGTGCCTCGTGCTCATGTACGCCACGTTGCCGGACCAGCTGAAGACCTTGGCGATCCCGCTGGTCGCGAAGATGTAGCTGATCATCAACCGTCCAAGAAGCGGAACAACCGGATGATCGAGTTTCATGGTGCTTCCTTTCTCTATTCCAATTTGAAAACACACTATATCGTGTGACGACATAATCATACGAGCGAATAGACGAGCGCCAGCGCCCCGCGTTAGCAGCGCTTTTTCGGCCATCGGGGGCAATTTCGCGCAGCGAGGGCACGCACCAAATTGGATTTTGCATTGGTTCCGCTGCGGCCCGATTCTGATGAAGCAAGCGACTCAGCGCGTTTCGCCGGAGCAAGCATGGAGAATCCTGGCGGCAACCCAGCAACGGGCGCGGTGCCGCACGAATTTTCAATTCGCCCTGCGAGCGCCGGAGACGCCGGCGCAATTTTGCGATGTCTCCGCGCGGCGTTCGAACCTTACCGCTCGCAATACACGCCGCAGGCGTATCTCGACACCGTGATGACGCCGGAAGTGCTTCTCCAGCGGCTTCAGTCGATGGCCGTGTTGGTCGCCGTCGATGCGAGCGGCAAGACTGTCGGAACCATCGGCGGCGGTGCGGTCTCTTCCACGGAAGGCCACCTGCGCGGAATGGCCGTCCCGCCGGAATGGCAAGGTCGCGGCATTGCCCAGCGCCTGTTGGACGCCATCGAAAAACACTTGCTTGCCAAAGGGTGTGTGCGCATCTCGCTCGATACCACCGAGCCACTCGAGCGCGCCATGCGCTTCTATGAAAAAAACGGTTTCCGCCGCACGGGAAGAGTCACCGACTTCTTTGGCATGCCCTTGATCGAATACCTCAAGCTCTTCTAGGTAACGGAGACCCTCTTTACTCGCCGAAATACTCGCCACCTTTGCGCTTTCTTTGCATCCAAGAAACACCATGCCCCGCAAAAATCATCCCTGGGGTGCGCCGCCGTGGATCGTGGATTTCCGTCCCGCTGCACGCGATCTTCCGGATCACGTGGATTTCGCCATTGTTGGCGGCGGCTTCAGCGGCCTCTCCGCCGCAGCCTGGTTGCGCCGGATGGCTCCCAAGCGGTCAGCCCTTGTGCTCGAATCCGCATCGCTGGGTGAAGGCGCGAGCGGCCGCACCGGCGGCTTGGCGCTCGCGGCAACCGCGGCCGGCAAGCTCCCTGGACTCGGCGACGTGCTTGGCGGTTACAGAAAAATTCTCCGCGCTCTACGCATTGACTCGCGCTTAACGCTCCCTGGCGTTTGGGAACTGAGCCGCTCCGCCCGGGCAAAGAAGAGTTCGCCGATCTGCTGGAAGGATTCCGGCGATCTGAAAGTTGTTGGCAGTGTGCCAGGCGGCACCGTGGACCCCGGCAAAGTGGTTGCCGGTTTGGCGCGCGCTGCGGAAAATGCCGGAGCCCAGATCGTCGAACACGCCGAAGTTCGCAAGTTGGACTTCTCGAATCCCATACGCCTGCGCGTCCGCCACAACGTGAGCGGCCGCGTCCACTTTAAAACAATTCGCGCGCAGCAAGTCCTTCTCGCCACCAACGCCTTCTCCTTGGAACTGTCCGGCCTGCGCGCGAGCACCGAGCCGAAGCTCACCTTTGCGCTGGCAACCGCCCCGCTCTCCGCCGCGCAGCTCAAAGCCATTGGCCTCTCCTCGCGCCGCCCGTTTTACACCGTGGACCTTCCCTATTTGTGGGGACGCTTGCTCGATTCGAACGCCTTCATCTTCGGCGCCGGCCTTGTCCCTCCTTACGTGGGTCCGCCTTCTCTCTTTCCTCTCGGCGCCGGCTCGATCAAAAACCGCACGCACGATTTGCGCCGGTACGATGTTCGCAGAGGCGAATCCGCAGAACGTCTCCGCTGGCTTGAAAACCGCGTTCGCCATTTGCATCCTGCCCTTGCCGCTGTGCGTATCACCCACCGCTGGGGCGGGCCGATTCTGCTCACCAAAGAAATGCGCCCTATCTTTCGTTGGTTCACTCCGCAGGGGCATCCTCGCAACAAACAGGTCATGCTCCTCGCCGGGTACAACGGTCACGGCGTCGCTCTCTCCGTCTATCTGGGCAAATGGGCCGCCGAAGCTTTCCTCGCGCGCCGGCCGCTCCCTCGCTGGCCCTCTCCCGCTTAAATTTGACACCGACCTTTTTGGCGCTTCCCCGCCGGGTCGCGCAACTCTATTCTCCGTCTCCATCCGTCGATATAGAATGGGTTCCCGAAGTCGAAAATGAGAGAGCCAGAAACGAGACGAATCATGAGAAAAGCGCTTTTCGCATTCCTGCTATTGTTTGGTGCGCGTCCCTTGCTTGCGCAAACCGCGCCGGAAGGAATCTGGCAGGGATACGACGGTGAGTGGCGCCACGTGTCCAGACAATTGCTCGCATTGGCTGAAGCCATGCCCGAGGAGAAATTCGCCTGGCGTCCCACACCCGGAGTGCGCTCCACCAGCGAAGTCTTCATGCACATCGCCATCGCGAATTTTGGCTTGCTGGCGTTTACCGGCCCCAAGAAGCCTGACGACTTGAAAGAAGGCATGGAGCAGTCCGTCACTGCCAAAGCCGAGGTAATCAATTGGCTCAAGCGCTCGCTGGATGCTGTTAAGCAATCCCATTTGGCCGTGACGCCGCAAGCCCTGCAGCGCAAGGTGCACATCTATGATCGCGACACCAACGTCGACGGCATGTATCTGCGCATCATCGTTCATGCCAACGAACACATGGGCCAGCTCATTGCCTACGCCCGCATGTCCGGCGTCGCTCCCCCGTGGTCCAAAAATTAGGAACCGACTTGAATCCGGCGGCATAACGGGAAATGGCGGCTCCATCAAGATGGAAGCCAAGCCGACGCCGAAAGCGGCGCTGCCGATCATCACTTTCGAGCTATGACGTCACCGTGCACCTGAACGGAGAGGACATCCGCGCGCTGCATTTTCCTTCTGGCCACACGGACGGCGACTCCATCATTTTCTTTCCGAAAAATAATGTCGTGCACATGGGCGATGACTTCGTGCGCTACGGTTTTCCGTTTATTGACGTGGCCAGCGGCGGCAGCGTCCAGGGCATGATGGACGCCATGGAAAAGGCCACCGCGCAGCTCCCCGCCGACGTGAAAGTCATCCCCGGGCACGGCGCACTTTCGAATCTCGACGACGTCCGGGCCTTCACGAAAATGTTAAAAGAGACTTCCGCCGTCGTGCAGAAAGCCATCAACGACCACAAAACGCTGGATCAAATGAAGCAGGAGAAAATTCTCGGGCCCTGGCGCGAAAAGTGGGCGCCGGAAAAGGGGTTCATCAATGCTGATGCTTTTATTGAAACGCTCTACAATTCGCTCAGCGGCCATAAGGGAGAATTCGTAAAGCATAACTAGGCAGAGCTGTAGAGGCGGCTTTACACCGGCATCCCGCTTCCTATTCTCAAGTTTCGATTTTCCAGTTTCAGGGCCGCGCATTCGGCGAGAAAAATCCAATCGGCAAATCGCGCGCGGTGCGTAGGCCGGCTGGAGCATCCAGAATCACAGGAATCGAATTCACCACCACCGACGCGGTTGCGATATCGCCGTGGGAACCGCCGGGAATCACCAGGCTGATGTTGGGGTGCCCGGTCAGAGTGACCGTGTCGGCAGGATCCTTCGCGCCGACGTACATCTGCAATTCGAGGTGCACAAGCTCCTTGCCGTCTTTGGAGAGGCCGCGCCCAATCTGGTGCACTCCTGCTGCCTGTCCTGGCTCGACGGTCAAATACTCCGTCTGCACACGCTCGGTGGCCACTTTCGGCTCAATCGTTTCGGTGATTTGTTCGACCGGCAAATTCAAGCTGTCCGCCACCATGGCCACGGATTCCGGCAAGCCCACGTGCTTGATCACGCCGGCTTTCACCTGCGCGCGGAATTCTTCGACAGTCATCCCTGCGCCGATTTTTTTCTGCAACGGCAGTCGCCGCGTCGACGCATCCACAATGCGCAACGCCTTCGCGTGATCGATCCGCTGGGCAACCGCCGCCAGCGTCACCACCAGCTTGTCCATCACGAAGCCGGGATTCACGCCTGTCCCGATCAGCGCCACGCCGGAAGCCTTCGCTGCAGCATCGAGTTTCGCAGCCAGGTCCGGATGCGTACGAAACGGATAAGACAATTCCTCGCACGTCGAAACGATGCTCGATTCCGCTTCCAGGCAGGCGAGCAGCTGGTCCATCACTTTCTCGAGCGACGACGATGTCGAATGAATCACGATGTCCGCGTTTTGTTCCAGCACTTCCCTGGCATCCGCGGAAATGGTCACACCCCACGGCGCGTCTTTCGCACCGACCACTTCGCCCAGGTCTCGTCCCACTTTCGCCGGATCGGTATCGATGGCCCCGATAATTTCGATGGCCTGTTTTTCCCGCATCAGACGCGCAATGGATGCGCCGATCGGCCCGACACCGTATTGAATGGCGCGAATTCTCTTTTTCACGTCGTTCTCCGTCCCGCTTTACGGCCAACGCACACGCCGCATTTTCGCGTCAAAAGAAACCCCTACGATAATGGAATTCCGGTGCGCATTCAACGAAGAACCGCGCCTTGGAGTGCGGGAGCTCGCTCCCGCTTTTCTTCCTCCCGAAGCTCCCATCGAACCTCAGGCGTGGATCGCCGCAATCGTTGCTGGAGCGCAGATTGCCGCGCATAATGGCTCGGACGAAGATCAGCCCTGCCCGGAGGTTGCACGATGCCAGCGAAGAAGCTCACCGAAGCGGAAATCTCAGCACTGCTGCCGAAGGCGAAAGGCTGGAGCGTCGCCAACGGCAAGCTGCACAAGGAATTTGCCTGCAAGGATTTCGCGGAGGCGTTCGGCAACATGACGCACGTCGCGCTCGTCGCCGAGGCCATGAACCACCATCCCGAATGGTTCAATGTGTGGAACAAGGTGGTCATTGATCTGAATACTCACAGCGTGAAAGGCATCAGCGACTACGACTTCGTGCTAGCGGAAAAAATCAACGAAATCTTCGAGCCCTTTCCGCTGCGCCTTCCGGGTAGTGGAAAAGGGCAGTGAAGGTTTGAGACTCGAATGCCATCGCGAAAAATTCTCCGCCGGGCATGAGCGATATCGGCCGCGCTGAAAAATCGGCTCGCGGCTGGATTTTTCTATTGCTGCGCTGGGCTGCGGCGTTCGCGATTCTCACTTTGTTGCTTCATTTTTTTCCGGCGGCGCAGCTGCGTGACGCACTGTCGCGCGTGCCGCTGACGCGATTCTTTTCGGTACTTCTGATTTATCTGATCGCTCTCTGCGGCGGCATCCTCAAATGGCACGTAGTCGTGAATTCCGCCGGTGCGCGGCTGAATTTCGCCGCCAGCGCGCAGTGCTACACCAGTGGGCTTTTCGGCGCATTGTTCCTGCCGTCGATCATCGGCGGCGATGTTGCGCGGCTCGCCGTCGGAATCTCGCGCAGCTCGCGCCCCGCGGCCGTAGTTACCGGCAATCTCGCCGATCGTTTCCTGGACATCGCGGCGCAACTTACACTGGTCTCACTCGGGCTGATTCTTCTCCCCAGATCTTTGCCCGTCGCGCTCCAAGCTCCGGCGCGGCACGTGCTCTTTGCCGGCGCCACAATTGCCGCAGTTTTTCTGTTGCTCCTTTTCGTTTTGTTTCGACCACTCTTGCGCGGCCGCTCGGTCCGTTTTCGACGCAGGCTCGCACAGGTCCGCCACGCCATTCGATCCGTCTCACGCCAACCGCATCGTCTCGTCTTCGGCTGGTTGCTCGGCACTTCCGTGCAAGGCACTTATGTCTTGCTGACAGCCCTTCTCGGCATTTCCTGCGGGCTGGCAGTTCCGCTTCGCGTGTGGTTGTTCGCGTGGCCGCTGGCAAAAATTGCCGCGGTCCTGCCGATTACCCAAGGGGGAATCGGAGTTCGCGAAGCGGCGCTCGTCGCGCTGCTTGCGCCGTTCGGCGCGCCCGCCGCGCGAGTGCTCGCAACGGGCATCGTTTGGGAAGGCGTGATCATCACGGCAGGTCTGCTTGCCGGATTGACAGCGGTGCTCTTGCGGCGCGCGGGAATAGATTCGAATCGACCGTAGCGTTTCCGACACTTGCGCGGGAGTTCTCTTGACCTGCACGACAGGGGAAGCGACTATAGAAATCCCTTCCAAACAGTACCGTGTGTAGCGGACTGCCCTCGCGGGTCTCGTCTTGAGACAAAACCAGCGATGAAGATTCGAAGAATGCGGGTTACCGCCGCGTTCCTATGCGGGAGAGCCGTGAAGCCCCAAGAAGCAAAAGCGCGAGAACGAGAAGCGATTGACAGCCTTCCCGCAAATTTCCGGCGGATGGAGAGAAGAGAGTGGTGGCTGTGGGGAATGGCGTTCAGCGTCACGCTGCTGGTCACGCTGGGGCTGAGTTCTTTCGTCCTGCCCGCCAAACAGGTTCAGGAGGACCTTTTTTCTTTTTTTCTGCTGCGGCAAGCCGTGCGCGGCTTGGTGGGGCTGGTGCTGCTGTTCGATGTCTACACGATTTATCAGCAACTGCAAATCCATCGAATACGGCGCGAGCTCTTCCAGCGCGAGGAACTCTTCCGGCTAATCAATGAAAACGCTGCCGACATGATCGCCATCGTGGACATGGAAGGCCGGCGCATCTACAACAGCATGGCGTATCAAAAAATCCTCGGCTACTCCCCTGAAGAACTGAAGAGTTCCTCGGGCCTCGAACAAATACATCCGGACGACCGCGATCATGTGAAGCGAGCAGCAGAAGAGGCAAAGAAAACGGGAATTGGCAGGCTACTGGAATACCGCATCCGCCACAAAGACGGGACATGGCGGGATTTGGAGTCGACTTCCAGCGTGGTGAAAAACACGGAAGGCCAGCCCGACAAACTCATCATCGTCAACCGCGACATTTCCGACCGGAAGCGCGCGTCGGTGGCCTTGCTGCAGTCTGAGGCCAGTTTCCGGTCGGTCATCGAAAACGCCCCGTACGGTATTTACCGGGCAAATGCCGCGGGAAAGCTGCTGCGCGTCAATCCGGCCCTCCAGAAAATGCTTGGGTACGAAACGCAGGAAGAATTACTTCGTGCCAGCCTGGCCACGGACGTCTACCGCGACCCGCAGGAGCACCTGAGGGCGGACAACTTGTTCAAGGACAGCAAGGGCTTCGATGTGGAGGTCGAATGGAAGCGAAAAGACGCCAGTCCGCTGCGGGCCCGTTGCAGCGGCCGGCTGATCGAAGGTGAGCAGGGCGAGTGTAACGGTGAACCATGCTTTGAAGTATTCGTGGAAGACGTAACCGAGAAGCGCGTGCTGGAGCAGCAGCTGCACATGGCCGTGAAGATGGAAGCGGTGGGAAGACTTTCCGGAGGAATCGCGCACGATTTCAACAACCTGCTTGGGGTGATCATCGGCTACGCTCAGGTTTTGAAACGCAGGCTGAAGCCGGGAGAAGATCTCCTCGAGTATGCCGAAGAGATCGAAAAAGCGGGCCAGCGTGCGGCCTCGCTGACACGCCAGTTGCTGGCCTTCAGCCGCCAGCAAGTCCTGGCGCCCGCCATCTTGAACCTGAATGCGCTCATCTCCGACATGGGGAAGATGATCCACCGGCTGATCGGCGAGGACATAGAGCTGGTGATGAAGCTCGATCCCGCGATCGGAAGCGTAAAGGCAGATCACGGGCAAATCGAGCAAGTGGTGATGAACCTGGCAGTTAATGCCCGCGACGCTATGCCGCAGGGAGGAAAACTGGCCCTGGAGACCTCCATGGCTACTTTCGATCTGGGATACACGCACCAGCACCCAGGGTCGAAGGTGGGGAGACAAGTGATGTTCTCCGTCAGCGACACGGGCATGGGCATGAGTGCGGAAACACTTATCCACATTTTTGAGCCATTCTTCACCACCAAGGAAGTCGGCAAAGGAACGGGTCTGGGATTGGCGACGGTATACGGCGTTGTGAAGCAAAGCGGCGGCTATGTCTGCGTGGACAGCGAGATCGGACACGGCAGCTCATTCAAAGTCTATCTGCCTTTGGTCGAGGAGCCCGTCCACGCGCCAGAAGCTCTGGCCCCTGCGGCGGAATCCTTCCGTGGAGCCGAAACCGTTCTGGTGGTGGAAGACGCCGACGCCCTGCGAAAACTATCGATTACGCTCCTGGAGCAATCTGGCTATCGAGTGCTCTCTGCAGCGAATGGCGCGCAAGCCCTCGAGTTAGCGCAGAAGGGAAATCAGAACATTGATTTGTTACTGACCGACGTGATCATGCCCGGGTTGGGAGGGCATGAGCTGGCGCAACGCCTGGAGGCCCTGCGTCCCGGTCTGAAGGTTCTCTACATGTCGGGATACACGGACAGCTCGATCGGGCAGCATGGAGTTCTGGAGGCCGGCATCTCTTTGTTGCATAAGCCGTTCACCGAAGAGGAACTGGTGCGAAAGATCCGCGAGGTGCTGGATGCCGGCAAGCGGAACGCGCTGCTCGCGGAAGATGCCGCGCTGGCGACAAACGTGACGGCGGATAGGCAGTAGAAAATTGGCAAAAACATGAAACGACTCTTGATTGTGGATGACGATAATGCCATGCGCCGCCTGGTGCGGTTGAATTTGTCCGACAGTTACGAAATCATCGACACGGGTGATCCCGAACAGGCCCTGGCATTGGCGATGGAACACAAACCGGACGCCATCCTGCTGGACCTGCGGATGCCCAAAATGTCAGGCATCGACTTGTGCCGAACGTTAAGCGCTTGCAGCAAGACGCAGCCCGTTCCTGTTTTTCTGGTGAGCGGCGAGCCCGCCGCCGATACCCAGAGGTATTGCAGAGAGCTGGGTGCGGCCGGCGCGTTTGAAAAGCCCATCGATTTCGCGGCCTTGCGAGGCTGCCTGGCGCGGCTGCAAAAACAGAATGCCATTCCCCGAGCGGAAGTGCGCGTGCGGCTCCGGGTGCACATCAAAATCGCGGGAGTCGATTCCCGGGGAAAGAATTTCGAGGAAAAAACGTACACGGAGAACGTGAGTCTCAGCGGATTTCTCTGTTCCTGTATCGCGGCCCTGCAAATGGATTCGGTGGTGAAAGTTTATCTAATGGAACCCCGGGAACAGCTCGTTGGAAACGCCCGAGCCGTGCGTTCGGAATCTGCCGCGCCGCCCTCGACGCGGTATGGTTTTCGATTCCTTGAAAAGGCCGGCCCTTGGGTCCTCGATTAGTCTGTTCGGGGACCTTTGGACACCTTGTTGGCCGCAGGCGAGAACGTTCTTCGATTCGTTTTCCCGCTTGGAATCTCCTTGTTTTTGCCGTTGACACGGGCATTTCGGAGTGCTACAAACCGCAGAAAGACAAGATCTTTGGTGGTGAGTCTCCTAACGAATTGCAAAAGCAGTCGCGAGTGAGGCCGCAGTCCTGCCTGGCAGGGCACGTCTGCTGTGCCGCCGAAAACCTTGTCATGCAACACCCCACCCACCCCGGGAGGTGAGAACGAAGGTGTTTTCACCTCCTTTTGTTTTCCGCAGTCATAAGAAGCGGCCAATCCACCCTTCCTGTCTCGTATGTTGCTCGAGTCGTGTTCCCCTGCGTCCTTTGTAGTTTTAACTCTAATGTATTCAATCGGTTGCCCAGGCGAAGGTACTTCTGAGCTATGATGAGCCGAACATTGTCTTTTTAACATGATACCCTCGGCGGCTGCGCTGCTTTCTCTGGAACACGTGACTGTCCTGCGCGGGGCGCGGGAGCAGCGGCCTGCGCTCGACGACATTACTTTGTGGATCAGGGCTGGAGAGCACGTCTGCATTCTAGGTCCCAACGGCTGCGGCAAATCCACGCTGATCAAGACCATTACACGCGAGTGCTACCCGCTGGCCCGCGAGGGCTCTTCCATCTCCATTCTGGGTCGCGAGCGATGGAATATTTTCGAACTGCGCTCGATGCTGGGAATTGTCTCGCCGGACCTGCTGGCATCGTGCACCACGGACGCGACCGGGCGCGACGTCGTGCTTTCGGGGTTTTTCAGCAGCACGCGTATTTTTCCTCACCATCATGCCGACCCCGTGCATCTGGCGCGGGCCAACGACACGCTTGCGCGGCTGGGCATCGCCCATCTCGCGGATCGCGCGGTGGCGGAGATGTCTTCCGGCGAAGCCAAGCGCACGCTGATCGCCCGCGCGCTGGTGCACGCACCGCAAACACTGCTTTTCGATGAGCCGAGCAACGCCCTGGACATTGCAGCGCAGCTGCAGCTTCGCGATACGATGCGCGAGCTTGCGCAATCCGGGCTGGGGATCTTGCTGGTGACCCACCACGTGTCCGAAATTATTCCGGAGATCGAGCGCGTGGTGCTCTTGCGCGAGGGCCGCATCCTCGCCGATGGGCCCAAATCTTCCATCCTGACGGCGGAACATCTTTCGAACTTGTTTGGCGTTGCCGTGCGATTGGGCCAGCACGACGGATATTTCCATCTTCATTGAGTGGAAATAGAGTTCCCTTTGTGCGCGTTCTTGGGGGAATCCGAAGAGTTTTTCACGGCTGCCCCCTGAAGCGCATTCTCGATGGAATTCGAAACAAGGCAACTATCCAGTTCTGTCAACGCGGGAGACCATACCTTCTTCAATTAGTCGGCAACGGTAGATGCGGCGCGCGGTTGTCTATCGTGCGGGGCGCGATACCGAATATCAAACCCAACGCGATTAACGAAGAGTGCGATCGATCCGCCCGGTCCGACGGCCCAGCCCGTATAAAAGTCCAAGAAGGCCACAGAATTGAAGTTCAGCGAATGCATGTGATTCCAGCGGATGGCAGAATCATAGCTGATATTCCCACCGTTGGGTCCAGCAACCACCAGGAGCGAGCCTTTGATGTGAGCCACGGAGGATCGATAGCCTCCAGGCTGTTGCGTGGAGAGTTGCCAAGTCTTGCCTTCATCGCGGGAATATGCGGCGACGGATGATGCCCGCTCAGGATTTTGATAATCACCACCGACAACGACGAGATCCTTTCCAACCCCGCGAGCGATGGAGAAGATTCCCGAGGACGCGTTGCCATGTGCGATCGGGGTCTCGGTTACGGTCCAAGATTGCCCCGAGTCCGGGGAATGAAACACGCGAGCCTCAGGTCCGCCTGTGCCGAAAAAAATGTCCGCGCCGGAGAGCAAGAGACAGGTGTTGCTGGCGGCAAACGCGCCCTCACCGGGGAGCGCCCGGGGTAGGTTTTCGCTGGGAAGTGGATTCCAGTTCGCACCGTCGGTTGTCTTTAGCAATAGGAACTTGCCATCGAGAGGATCACCGAGTGCGAAACAGTGCGTCTCCGAAAGGCAGGCGATGGAGTCGAGGAAGAATTCTTTGTGTTTGTCGGTGTATTGGAGTTTCCAGGTTTCGCCCCCATCGGTCGTTTTGTAGATTCGGGATTTTTCGCCTTCGCCGCTGGACATGAGATACGCCGTTTTTTCGCTGAGGGCGACAATACCACGAAAGTCGAGCTTGTCTCCGTCTGCCACTTGCAAGCGCTTCCATGTTTTTCCGAAATCGATCGAGCGAAGAACCACGCCATTCGATCCCGACGCCCAAACCACGGGCATGCCCTTTAAATCCCACGAATACGTTGCGCTTACGCCACGCAGGTTAGTGTCTAAGCCACTTGTTTGGACTTTCCACCATTGCGTCTCTTCAGGAACGATGTTGAGGGTCAATAACAACATGATGTGAATCGCGAGCACCATTGCCGTCATCGCGCTCCTGTTGATTTGGCTCCAGTCGCAAGGTTCTCGACCACTTTTCCGCCCTTCATGACGAAAACCACGCGGCGCGTGGCCGTGATGTCCTTCAGCGGGTCGCCATCGAGAGCAATAATATCGGCTTCGAGTCCGGGAGCGAGCGAGCCGATGCGGTCCTGCAGGCCCATGGCTTCAGCGGCTAGTGAGTTGGCGGAAACCAGCGCCGACATCGGGTCCTGCCCGCAAGTCTGCACGCGAAACAGAAACTCCTCCGCGTTGCGGCCATGCGCCCCGGCGACGGCATCAGTGCCGAAGACCAATTTGAGACCCGGAGTGCGAATTGCGTGGCGAAATAACTCCTGATCCTCGGGCAGAACTTTTTGCATGATGTCGAACGCCGCTTCCGTGTAATTGCCGATGCCGAGATAATGCGATTTGTTGTCGAGGTAATTCTGGATCACCAGGCCTGCCTGTGGATCGAAATACGTGCCGCGCTCCGCAAGGAAGCGCAAATTATCGTCAGTGGCATAAAGGCCGTGCTCGACTTGCGTGCAGCCGGCCAGCGAAGCCATGCGCACCGAAGGCCCGTACGCGTGCACGACGGTGCGCAGTCCCACCTTCTTCGCTTCGCCGCAAATAGCATTGAGCTGATCCTGCGAGAGCGTGGGCTTGCCGCCTTCGCGGATGCTGCCTGAAGCAAAAATCTTGATGACGTCGGCGCCGTCCTTGGCGTGCCGCTGTACGACGGCGCGCAGTTCGTCCGGCGTGCCCGTCGCGTCGCCGCGTCCGAAGATGGGGTCGAGTGAAGTGAGAATTCTCGGTCCCGGCAATCCCAGGCGGTCGATGGCGTCGCGCAGGTCCTTGTCGAGCGGAGAGCCGACGCTCTGCACCGTGGTAAAGCCTGCGGCGAGCATCTTCCAGCTATTCACGGCAGCGGCGAGGACCGTTTGCTCCTTGGGCTCGTTTTCGCCCGCAAGCCGGCCATTCGTATCGAAATGCCAGGTGGGATGCACGTGGGCATCGATCCAGCCGGGCGAAACCGTCAGCCCTGCGAGATCGTACGAGATGGCTCCCGACGGCACAGCTCCGCCGATGCGAGCGATCTTTCCACCTTCAATCACGATGATGGTGTTGCGAAGGATCTGGCCTTTTCCATCGAGAATCGTGCTGGCCTTCAGAACGATGGGCCGTTCTTGCGCGCTCGCGAAGCAAGCAGCGAACAGCGGCCCGAGGAGTCCCGCGCAAGATAGCAGTCGCAAGTATTTTTTCGCCATGGTCACTCCTTCGTCTAGCGTGCCAAAGGCTGGTGCTCGACGCAAACTAAACCTTTGAGTATTGCGTTCCGCTGACTTAGACTTTCGCCGACTTCCATGAAGGGGGATTCCATGAAAACAACGCGAAGAACTTTCTTAGGAGCAGTGGGCGCTGCTGCCGCCCTCGGAGTCGTCGAAAAGGCGGCATTTGCTTCAACGCCCGAGAGCGCGCCGCGTGCGGCGAATGCGGCTCCGGCTGCGGGCGAAAAAGTTTTGTTCTGGGTGGCGGTTTCCACGCCCTGCAGCAAAGATTTGAAGTTCGATGAAGAATTGTACAAAGACCTGCTGGCCTACTTGAAAGCTAACGGTGCCGACGGCGTCGTCGTGCTGGGAACCACCGGCGAATTTCCGTCCTTCTCCTTCGCGGAGCGCAAGAAAGTCGCGGAGACGGCCTTCAAGCACCGCAACGGGCTCAACATCATCGTGAGCTCCGGCACATCGAATCTTCCGGAGACCCTCGAGCTCTCGCAGCACGCCGAAGCCAACGGCGCTGACGGCCTGCTGATCGTGCCGCCGTTTTACTACAAGCGCGTTCGCACCGAGCCTTTGACGAAATATTTCTCGATGATCTTCGACAAGGTGAAAATCCCCATCAACCTGTACCACATCCCCTTCGCCAGCGGCGTGCCCATCAGCCATGAACTGATGCACAGCCTCGAAAAATATCCGAACCTCGCGGGCATCAAGGACTCCGTCAGCGACCCCACCGTTTATCAGCAATTCGTCGCCGAATTTCCCAAGCTAAATATGCGTACGGGAACGACGGAAAACCTGAAGTACGCGCTGGACCACGATATGGGCGCAATCCTCGCCGAAGGCAACAATTTCACGAAGCAAATCGCGGCCGTCTTCGCGGCGAAGCGAGCCGGGAAAGACCTCAGCGAATCAGTCGCCAAGCTGGAAACGGCGCTGAAGCTGCTCCGCGCTGGCGGCGTCGATGAATATGGCCCCATGAAATATACGCTCAGCCTGCAAATGGGGACGCAACAGTTTTACCAGCGCCCGCCCAACTCCGACGTCACCGACGAGCAGAAAACAAAAATCAAGCAAGCTCTGGAACAAATGAAACAAATGGGCTAACAGAGCCTCACGAGCAGGAGATTTCAGCGGGAGGATCGAAAATGATTCGGAAAATATTCGGTGGATGGAAAACTCTGATCCTTGGGCCTGTGGTAGTTCTCGCCGCGATGCCGTCAAGCGCTCCGGGCCAGTCGCGCACCAAGGACACCGAGTGGCCATCCTACGCCGCCGATCTGGCGGGTACGCGCTACCGCCCGCTCGATCAGATCAACGCCACGAACTTCAACGACCTGGAAATAGCGTGGCGCATCAAGACGGACAATTTCGGCGACCGCCCGGAGTACAAGCTCGAAGGAACGCCGCTGATGGTCAACAATGTTTTGTACGCGACGGCCGGCTCGCGCCGCGCCGTGATTGCGTTGGATCCAGCCACTGGAGAATTGTTGTGGATCCATGGCGAGCATG